>Ga0208879_1001753_pt1 | contig 20036 bp, 22 predicted proteins | sample Knorr_S15_td_Bot_FD_185605 | JGI IMG/M metagenome (GOLD analysis project Ga0208879, IMG submission 185605) | Marine microbial communities from Southern Atlantic Ocean transect - Knorr_S15_td_Bottom_ad_5009_LV_A (SPAdes) (version 2) | ecosystem: Environmental > Aquatic > Marine > Oceanic | place... | reverse complement strand
TCGTCACCAAGAACAGCGATCTTGCCGAGAGCCGCTTCCAACTCTTCTCGGCTCGCCATCTCCTTTGGGATGGACAATCCAACCCATCGACGCTTGCCGCGAGCCGCCTTCCGTATCTTCGCCACAAGCGGGCGTAGACGCATCGGCCTTAACAGGAACGGGGCTTGGGAGGGGTGAGGGGGGGTGTGGAATTGGTTGATGAAGCTCATCTGGAAGAGGACTTCAGCCTCGGCGATCTGCTGTCAACCCTCACCGATCTGCGAACTCTTCCGCATGTCATCCTTCTAGTGGTTCTGAGCGCAATTCTCTACATTATGGCACAGAGCTCTACGCTTGGCACAACATACGCCGCTGTTGGCTTCCTGTCACTTTCGATGGCCTACGCATTGACCGGATATCTGACTCGATACGACTCAATTCATCGATTGGTGAGGGTGGATGGACTTGCTGAGGGCTCATTCCTTCAATCACTCATGTTACGCTCACTTCGGGCGTGGTCGCTTCCTCTCGGGCTGACACTCGGCCTCGTTATCTGCCTCTCCATCCTACTGAAGACCGACGAGAGAATGAGTGAATGGCTCCCTCTCGCACTCGCCACCCTCTTTCTGATTTGGTCGGCGGGCCAAGCAGTTTCGTTCCGCTCGGGGACTGGCGCCTGGCTATCTGGGAAGGAGCGGGCGCGTGACCGAAGTGAGCGTAGCGGTGGAGTGAACAGCATCATCACCGTACACATGTTGGCTGTAGGCGGATTTGCCATTGTGATGGCCTTCGTGTTTGGTTACGCGATGAAGAGCGGCGAGGATATTGAATTCGGAACTCATCTGACCTGGATATCATTCGTGATTTTGGCGCTCGCGATACAGGGGGGGATGTTCTACCTCCTGCGGGAGATGCTGGAGAGGGTCTGCGCCACTGAAGGTGGGGCCCGCTTCGCGCTTACTTGGGGGCTTGCTTCCCAGCTGTTCTTCACCTGGCATCTCACCAGTGCTTGGAGACGGCTGTTTGAGGAACCTTCTGCAGGCGGGATGATTCTCGAAGAGGCTATTCTGATGGCGGCCACCGTAGTGCTCGCCATTTGGGCGCTTTCGAGTCGTAGCGTCAAGCGGGGTGGCAAGATGTTCACAACTGAGAACGCACTCTTCTGGGGGCTCTCGTTCGGTTTTGGATATGCAGGGAGCATCGCCATGATCACTCGAATTGCAGAGGGCAGCCTCGCCACGACGATGGGGGTCGGTCACCTCGTGACCGCGCTCACACTTCTGTTGATTCACAGGGCAGCCTTGTCAGGACATGCCCAGCGGCTGAGTGAGCCGGCTTCGGAGCTGCGAGGGGGCGATGGGCGAGGTACGGATGATGGTGACGATGGAGTCGTGGCAGATGTCGAAGGTGCGACCGTGGAATCCAACAACGAATCTGAGGAAGCAGCGGCTGAGGATGATGAAATCGGCTATGACGACCTTGACGACTTGGACATCCCTGAGCCGGTCTTGGAGTAGTCAGAGGCCACTTACAACTGCGATTACTCGCATGCGACCGTCGAGACCATCCGAATGTCTCGCGCCCAATATCACCTGGGCGTCAGGGTGAAGTCCGCGGGTGAAGGCTTCCGAGACCTGCTGCATCTGAGCGACCGTCATGTGTTTGCCCCCCTCAAGTTGGAGCAGACAACCTGTTGCGCCACCGACCTCGAGTGAAGCAAGGGGGGCAGCCAACGCTGAGAGGAAGAGGCCATCCGCGTCGTTGGGGTCACCCTCGGCGACAATCATCGTCGCCGAGCCGCTGATGCGAACCACATTTCGCAAATCCATCAAATCTAGATTGATCAGGCCGACCTGCCCGAGGGTGAGGATGAGCCCTTGGACCAACTCCTCGATGTAGGATGGCTGAGTTTTCCAGTCAACCCCTCTAGCCCGTGCCTGCCAGGCTAGGCGGTCGAGAGAGAGATGGACACAGACATCGGATTCATCTTCCAATCTTCCAATCGCCTCAAGGGAAATCTCGTTTCGGACAGGCTGATCCTCAAACGGTAGCGCCGAGATGGTGAGAACCAGCGCGCCCTTCCTCCGTGCCTGTGCCGCGAGGGCAGGAGCAGCACCCGAGCCAGCACCCCCTCCAAGAGCTGTGAGAAGGACCAGAAGTTCCACCGGCTCAAGGATTGTCTGCATGATTGCAGTTGAACGACGGTACTGCGCCTCAGCCAACTGTGGTAATGCGGCGCACCCTTCTATAGAGTTCTCGCCGAGGGGCAGGCAGTGCGCGTGGCGGGCATCTTCGAATGAGCGCTCATCAGCATCGACCAACAACAGGTCGGCGTGTTCCGAACACTTCTCATGGGCTCTTCGGGCCCACAGGCAACCAAGGCCACCAACGCCCGCAACCAAGAGACTCCCGTCGTGCACGGAAAGTCTTCGGACTACCAGTCCGTTGAACTTTCTCTATGGTTGATGAGGAAAACTTCACACAAGATTCACTGGAATTGGGCGATCACCGACCAACGATTTCCAATCGTAGCCACTTGAGAGTTGGGTGTCTGGCAAATTGTCAAACCAGCTCAATCGTAACTGGCGTACCGTTCGTATCGGCGTCGTTCATCTCGAGCCCAGGCGTTGTCCGGCTCAAGTTCGAGGACCTTGGCGTAATACTCGACAGCCCTTTCAAACTCAGAGAGATATTTCCCGTAGAGGTGACCGAGGTTGCTCAGTACGGGTATGCAGTTTTCATCTTCTTCAAGCATTGCAAGGAGGACCTCCTCGGCGCCGCTCAAATCGTGCATTTCCATCTTCGTCTCTGCATCGTCAAGAGAGGTGAGTTGCTCATCGCTCAGAGAATAGACATTTCTCCAACCTCGCTCCGCCATCAACACTCCCTGCCGACTCCAACTTATGACCCCTTTTGATGGCTGCCCCTCACCCGCGCGCACACCTGCACACGAGGGCATGAATCGCAGCACCCATCCCGGATTGCGGTAAACGGGATACTGCGCCGCTATACCCACGGGGCAAACAGCAAACGATTATTAGACCCACACAAGTCGGCCAATTCACCTTAGGTTGGGTCTAATATGAAGGGTCTGACTAACAGCCTGAGGCCAGCCGTCATCCTGCTGCTCGTAGGTTTGCTTTTGGGAAGTGGTTCATTCGCCGAATCGAGGGGGATTACCGGTGACAGGGCGGAGGGTGACAGCGACGTTGCGAAGACGGGATGTACTTGCCATTCCGACAATGTAATCGCCCCAACTGACTCCATGACGCTCATCATCGAAGGCGTGCCATTCGGTTGGTCTGGCGGCGAGAGTTACGAACTTACGATCCAACTCATCGGTGGCCCCGAAATGGACATCAGTTCCAATACAGGTGGCTTCTCGATGAGGGTCACTTCCGGTGTACTCAGCGCTGGCAGCGGCTTTGAAGGCAAGGTGAAGAATGATGGTTCCGAACAGACACTCACCCACACCGCGGCAGGAGCGCAGACCGAGGACAGAACATGGCATATCGTCTGGACCGCACCAGCTGCTGGAAGTGGTGAAGTGACAATTTGGCTGGCCGGCAACTCAGTCGACGGTAATAGCGCCGCTATGGCGCCTGATTCATACAATCGCCTCTCATTCTCGCTTCCTGAGGGAGGAGATTCCGGCAACACCCGGACCATCTTCGCTGGCGATGGAAATGTTCAGGCGCCCGCTGCCGAAGGGGGGCACACCGACCTGCACAGCATGGGCGCCCCGTTCCGAGCCCACTGGCTCGGTCTGCTCGGCTTCGCCTCTGTCATCTCGGTAATCATCTTCTGCGGCTTGTTCCTTCGCTACGGATTCAGCCACCACTATGTCGGACGCAGCAACCTGCTGCACCTGCGCATCAAGCATCTGCGGAGAGGTGACCAACTGTGAGCGCTGACGAGAAGTTGGAGCAGTGGCGCGAAGCGCTCGCCAGCTACCTCAGCGAAAAGGAGGTGGGCGAATGAAGGCTGATGCCGTGACCACTCTGCTTGAGCAGGTCGCTCGAGGAGAAGTCTCTGTAGATGACGCTCGCACCGCCTTGGAGGGTGTAGAACTAGACGAGGCGACCTATGAGTCGGCCATCGACCATGGTGTATTCAACCAAGTCGAACCAGGTACAGTCGTGCGAGCCAGCCTCTCACCGGGTGGCACTTCGGCACTCGTCATCCTCTTCTTCATCTGGGGATTCGGTTGGACTCTCTACTGGTCCGGCTCGCTCAGTTACGGTCTGTTCGCAGGCTGGGACCAACAGCAACTATCCTATCACATGGGGATGATAATGGTCACTCTGATGCTGATGGGCATGGTCTACCTAAAGTTCGTCATGCCGGACCTGGTCATCGTCAAGCACCGCCGAAACAAGTACATCGGCACGAAGGACCCTGACAGTTGGTACGATTACGAGGTGTAGAGAAATGGCAAGACAATTCCGACTCCGCCCCTCTCCGACCGAAGGTGATGGAGCGGAACCAGGTGAAAATTACAATCTCGACCGGCGCCGTTTCATGCGCTACTCGTTCAATTCGGCAGCCGGCATCATCACGATGGCTTCCTTTGGCTCCATCGGCTTCGCATCCCTTCTGATGGGCGCCACAGACTCGGCCGGCGCAGGCAACTCGATTCTCTACTGGGTCCCAAAGGGACAGGAAGACACCGTTTGGTTTGGTGCTGACCACCTAGGGGCGATGACCAAGTCAGCGTTTGAAGCGCAGGCGGCGAAAAGCGATACCGGAATGGCCGGAGCACAGGGCGTTTGGGGAGGCCTGCCGGTGAATGTCGTCTATGTGCCCCACGATGAGAACAAGGATTCACCTCCGACCGAGGGCAAGCCACGATTCCAATTCATGGATGGGGCTGACCAGACCGGTGCAGTCATCGGCTTTGGTGGCGAGATAGAGGAGATGGCGCAGTGGTCCTCCTTGAAGATCCATGACAACATCATCATCATCTTCTCACGCTGCCCTCACCTCTGCTGCATCCCGGGCTGGCAGTTGGTAGCTAACGACTTCACAGCTGACAACTGGCTACCCGGCGGATTGGATTCGGGTGGTAACAAACTGTTCTGCATCTGCCACTCGAGCAGGTACGACCCCACGGTCATCGAGAAGAACACGAACCGAAACAGAAGGAGCGGCACCGTATTCGATTACTTCGGAGTGAAGAGAACCGGGGGACCTGCGCCTGTCGGAATGCCTCTGGTTCCATTCACGGTCAAGAACGACGTCATCGAGGTAATTGACTTCGAGGCAGAGGGAATCGTCGAGATGATGGATTGGTACACTTTTTGCAATTGAGGAGATGAGTGAAATGAGAATGAATGAAACCCTCAAGACGCTCCGCCTCCAGCCGGTTCCAATGGGGGGTGTCGCCTGATGCTCTTACAATTCTGGTTCCTCTGGCTCTTCATCGTACTGATCGTGGTGATTGTCGCCTTCACGCTCCGCAAGGAGAACGAAGAGATTCCGCGCAAGGAGATTCTGCGAGCGGTCGAGTCTTCTGGAAGCATGGGGATTGCGGAGAAGTTGTTCCTGTGGACCTTCTCATGGCTCGACACTCGTTTCAGAATTCAGGATTACTGGGGGATGAGCCGCGACGCCTACCACAGCATGCACCGTCAGATGCCGCTGACACACGCCGAGAAGTACAAGTTGCGCATCATCTGGTACTGGTATCCACTGTACTGCCTCGGCGGAATCTCATTCCTCGCCTTCATTCTGCTCATCATCACCGGAACCGTCCTCGGCATCTACTACGTCCCTGGCGGAGACGGGGACCCAAGCCCTGCCTACGGCAGCATGCAGTTCATCATGCTCGAACTGCCGTTCGGCTACATCATGAGAAGTCTGCACCACTGGGGGACTCACTTCATGGTCGCATCCGTCTTTTTGCACATGTGCCGCGTCTACTTCACCGGCGCATACCGCAACCCACGAGAGTTGAACTGGCTCATCGGGGTCGGCCTGATGTTCTTCACCATCTTCTTCGGATACTCGGGTTATCTGTTGCCGTGGGACGCGTTGGCGTTCGGTGCCGCCACGATTGGAATCAACATGGCAAATTCGACCCCACTCATCGGAGGCTGGGTGGCGACACTCATGTTCGGAGGCACCAGCCTCTCTGGAGCGACGGTCACTCGGATGTACTTCCTGCACGTCTTCATTCTGCCAGTGATAGTGACAACTCTAATCATAATCCATCTGTTCATCGTATGGGTTCAGGGAATTGCGGAGCCGCACTGATAGGAGGTGAGAAAGATGGGGATGATTGACAACTTCGGCAGAATCGCGGATGTCTACATTAGCGAGAAGGAGAAACTACGCGACGCTGCAGAGGAGCGCCGCAGAGTCTTCACCGGCCACCCCTTCTGGCCACACGAGGTTCTTCGAGACACCATCATCCTCGGCTCGATGTTTGCTGTTCTCTCGTTCTACTCCTGGCTGATTCCGCCTCCGTTGCACGCCTCCGCAGACCCGTTCGCACAGGCCGGCTTTGTCTTCCCTGACTGGTATGTGCTGTTCTCCTACGGCTACCTCCGCTGGGGTGAGTATCTACCACAGTTCGACATACCGCTCCCCTCTATCATCGGCAACTTCTTCGGCAGCCCTGTGATATCTTGGAATGCAGGTTGGTGGGGCTCCTTCCTAACCGGAATACCGGTTGGGATTCTTGCTCTTCCACCCTTCTTGGGGGGCCGTGCCAAGAGGGGGGTGGAGGACCCTTGGTTCGCCGCCGCGGGGGTGGTATACCTCGCCCATGTCTGGTTCATCAGCGTCTACTCGATCAACATCTTCCTCGAGTTGTATGCAAAGAACCGGAGCGATTTCTGCCAGCTGAATTCGCATGGTGGGTTGAATTGTGGTGTGAGGGCACCGTGGCTCACTGAGGTTTTCAACGCCATACCTTGGTTGCTGACCGGCTTGCTCGTCTGGATTGCACTCTATTTCGGAATAAGATGGTACATGGTCAAGTCTGCTGGAGCGCGAACAACTCCCGCCATGGGCAAGCAGGTGGCGCTTGGTACATTGGTAATCGCGGTGCTTCTCTCAGCGGTCTCATGGCCGGTCTACGATGGTGGCTTTTGGGACATTGGTGGATTCGGAGCGATGGACGACATCGAGGACCTTGAGACTCTTCGAAATCAGCCGACTGACACCCTGCTGGCGATTGACGAAGGACACCACTGGGAGTCGATGGAAGAGAACTGCCTCTCCTACGGAGCTAGTTCGGGTAACGCCGTTTGGCAGAATGACAAATTCGACGGAGACGATGCTGAGAGTCGGGCGGATTACTGTCTCTTACCGGCAATGCAATGGCTCAATTGGGGAATCTACCAGCCTGTGCAATTCGAATTGGTCGACTACAGCGATGCCAACAATCATCAGCAACTGCAGACCACTGATGGAGTGGTTGTCGGCGGTGTGAACATCGTTCAAGACGCTGTCAGCTTCAACGGCAGCAACCAAATCTCGCAGTCGTACGCGCTGAGTGTCGAGGACTTGGGACTTGACGAGGTGACCCTCGATATCAGTTGCACATTCCGCACCAGTACACGCAAGGCTGGAACACACGCAATCGCTGCGAATGTCGTCGATTCGACGAACACAGTTGTCGCCTCGATTGGAGGTGACGCAGAGGATGGACTGACCTGCACACCCAAGACCTTCAAGGTCGCTCCGGGTGAGTACACGGTCAACTACCAGTTGGACTCGACCTTCGACACCGAAGAGAATGCGAGTGTCACCGTTGACTCCAGACTCTTCGTCATGGCATTCCAACCACTGCTCTTCAACCCGGAGACCGGAATGGTGCTCGACCGGACAAACGCAACAGAACTCGCATTCTATGGATTAACCGGAGATGGCGCCCTATCTGCGCTCACTGAGGAGAACCCGACCTATCACAAGAATCCGAAGAGCCTCGATGCGAAGTTGACCTACTCTCTGTTCATTCCACCGCTTGGATGCGGTGCAATAGTATTCGTTGTGATGAGGGGCATGGCTCGTGGCTATGAGTACGAGATGAACAAGTGCTACGGCTGTGACCTTTGTGATGATGCCTGCCCGGTTCGAATGTTCAATGCGGGTGATAAACTGAACATCATCTACAACACCTGGAACAATGAAGACGACGGAGTGCCGATGTACTCCTGTCTGACCTGTACGGCCTGCACCAACGCCTGCCCTCAACTCGTGGACTACGACTCCTATGTCGACATCCGCCGAAACCTCGTGGTCGGAGGCCCTCCCACCGCCAACATCCCGCACACGGTTCTCCAAGCAGTATTGGCAGCAGAAGCAGAAGAGGAGTCAGATGAGCTGTTCATCGCAATCGATGACTATCCAATCGACTCCACGGTCGGATACTATCCCGGCTGTGTAGACTATCTCGACCAGGAGATGGTCTTCAGCCATGTCAACGAGGGTACGATGAACCTCGGTGACACAACCACAGCCGCCTTCACCCTGTTCGAGGCGATGGGAAAGGAGGTCACCTACCTCGGTCGAGACTTCCTCAAGTGCTGCGGGCACGACCAGAAGTGGCAGGGGATGGAGGAGGTCTTCGAGAAGTTGAAGGCGTACAACAAGCAGAAGCTGGAGGCGAGCGGGATCGACACTCTCGTCAGCAGTTGCGCAGAGTGCTTCCGCACCTTTGCAATGGACTACGACCTTGAAGGAATCAAGGTCATGCACACCACGGAATACCTCATCGAGAACGGCTTTGACATGGACCTTGCAGTCGACGACGAGATGACCGTCACCTTCCACGACCCCTGTCGCCTAGGCCGCCAGATGAACATCTACGATGGGCCCCGAGACCTGATTGAAGGAGTCAAGGGTGTGAACCTAGTTGAGATGGAGCACACCAAGGAGGATGCGATGTGCTGCGGTGTCTCGAGCATGATGTCATGCAACGAAGATAGTCGCACCATCCGAGTTCAGCGCTTTGAGGAGGTCAGGGCGACGGGAGCTGAGGTGATGCTCACCTCCTGCCCGAAGTGCGTCACCCACTTTGAGTGCCTCAAGTTCGAGGGCGACCCGAGACACGACTTCGAGATTCTCGACGTGGTCTCATTCCTCGCTCGCCAAGTTGAGGCGAAGAGAGAGCAGCCCAGCAATGTGTCCGAGGTTTGGCAACAACCTACAACGGACGAGGTTGAGGCGTGAAAGAACGACTTGATAGCCAAGATGCCCGAAGGTGGCTCGCATGACTACGATGGATGAGTTGCGAGCCCGTCGAAATGCAGAGGCCGCGCGCATCAGATTGAGTCTCAACAAGATGCACACCAAGGCAGCCGAGGAGGTGCGCGGAGGCGACAGCGTGGTCGCCTTCGTGAACGAGGAGCAGTGCATCGGTTGTGACCAGTGCCTCATCGTCTGTGACGACGACGCCATCGAACTCTATGACAAGCCGTTGAGAAGCCCGATTCTCGACATCGAAGTCAACAAGAAGGCAAAGATTCTGCGCGATGAATGCACCGGATGCAGGCTCTGCGTGTTGGCCTGCCCGACAGACGCGATCGTGATGCTTGACAGGTGATGTGATGGCGAAGGAGAAGCAGACGGCCGAACCCGAGGAAGAGGGCGGGGCCAGCCAATCGGAAAGGGAAGAAGACCCGGTTCGGTTTGGTGCGGAGTTTGGGCCCTACCGGTCACAGCAGAGCACTGGGGTCTCACTTTCGACCTTCAAGACCCTCGTCTGGGTTTCCAATATCGGTGGCCTCCTACTGGTGGTCTTCGCCCTTGAGATGATGGTGGTCCAACAGCGATTCTACTGGGGATTGGCGGCGGCGATTGCCGGGATTGCCATAGCGCTGTTTCCATCGAACTACGAAATCGTCGGCATGGAGCCGCTCGATGATGGAAGTGATGATTCGCCAAGTGAAGCCGCCGAAGAGGTCAAGGACTCGGAATCCTGAACACCCAGTGTGGTGGAATTGGGCTCTCGGGCTGTGGACACTCCTCTCGGAAGAGTTGTGATCGAAGCGAGTCGTGAAGGGCTTACACGGATTCAGTACAGCGATGAGAGTGTGAATGACTGTGGCGTCGGTCGCACCCATCTCAATGCCGGCGAAGCGTGGTTGACCGGCTACTTTGACGGCAGCCCGACAGGCAATCCGAAACTTGACTTTAGCAATTTAACACGGTTCCAGGCTGAGGTCTCTCGAACGCTGATTCGGGGCGCTCGATTTGGAGAGGTCGTCTCGTATGGTGAATTGGCGATTGCTGCGAGCAGTCCGAGGGCGAGTCGCGCAGTTGGCAGCGCGATGGCTGACAATCCATGGACTCTGCTGGTGCCGTGCCATCGAGTGGTGCGGTCGGATGGCGTCATCGGGAATTACTCTGCACTCGATGGAGGTGCTACGAAGCGGTGGCTACTCTCACATGAAGGCCGGAAATTCGATTCGCTCAGCCGCCTTGTCCTCTGAGTTCAGCCAGTTCGGCACCCATCGCCAACATCGCCAGCTCTGCGGTGAGGGCGTGCCAGGTGTCTGCTGAGCCGATGATGTCGTCGCCACCCCCTCTTGCTATCTCCTCCGGTGATATGAAGCGAGTTGAAGGAGTGTTCAAATTGGAATTGACACCTTTTTTGTCATTCGCTCTATAGAAGGCAGAACAGCCGTGACCACCCGCCCCGTAGAAGCAGGGCTCGATGACGGAGTCGGCCAGCTTGAGGGCGGTTGGAACTCCCTCTTGCAGAAGGAAGTCAACAGCATCTCGCCCTCCCTTGCCGTAGGTGAGTCGGTTCACCTTGCGCTTCGAGAGGTTCAGCAACTCATCCCCGCTGTGAATCTCAATGATGCCTAGGCCATAGGTCCCAGAGTCATTCTTGACGAACAACACCGGCTCCCCTTCTACACCATGTTCTGCATACTTCCCACTCAGGAACTCGAGACAACTGTCAACCTGTGCGGCCAATTCGATCTTGCAGACATCCTTCTCCAGACACTTGTCCTCGCTGACGAACCAGTGGGTACCGAGCAACCACGGGTCAATGCCGATAATCTCAGCCGCCTTGTCAATGAAAGGTTGAGCGTGTCTGAAATGGCTGGACTTCCGCCTTTGGAACCAGCCCATCTCCTGTGGTGGCGCAACAGGAATGTCACCTATGCCCTCAAGCGGCCCATCACTCAAGTCGTGATTCAGAATCAACAGGTCGGGAGTCTCACCACCGCCAGCGCCCGTCCCGCCAGATGATATCAACAGGTTGCCGTCAGCAGTCGTCTCACTTAACTCCAGATTTTCAGTCAGCCCTTCCACCTCTGGAAGACCGGAGAGTTTGGGCGAGCCAACCGTGACTCTGAAGCCACCACTGGCGAGCATTTGTCTTAGCACAAGCAGATTCTCGACATATCCCTTGTTTCTGGTGTGTGATTCGGGCCAGATGTGCAACCACTCTGCACTCGGATGCTCGACTGAAATCCATGATAGGAGGTGTTCGGAGAGGTGAACTCGCTGATTTTCAGAGATGTTATTGAAGCCTGCTGGGTAGGCGTTCGCATCAACTGCGGCAACTTTCCATCCGGCGTCCCGGATGTCAACAGAGGCGTAGAATGGCATCGGCAGACGGGCCCGCTCCTCTGCGAACCAGTTGCTCAATTCCTCTCGCTTCGACTCGAGGTGCGGAGTCAGTTGGGCAAGAATCGGGGGTCCTGAATATCCTGTCACTGACTCACCTCACTCGACATCCTCTAGCAGAGTCCAAAGGTCCCTGTTCTCCCTTCCCACACCGCCGTCGACGATGTGCAACGATTCAAACAACCGGAGTCCTATTGCCATATCTGGCTGTGTTTTGAGAATTCTCTCAAGTGCCGGGTGACGAGCGGCCCAGTCTGCCGCGTGTGGGCGCAGTTCGTCGAGAAGACTAGCGAGAAGAATAGGTGTGGTGGCAGTTCCTGCAGGTAGTTTTGGCCGTTTGACGATGGATTCCGGCAGGTCAGTGAGTGCTGCGGCGGCGCGCAGTGCGAGTTTCTCCTGACTTCCTCTGACTCTCCAATCGAGGGGTAGCGTGTGCGAGGCTCTTCGATGAGCGGTCCCAAGAAATGGCACCCTGACCTCCAATCCGTGCGCCATACTGTGCCTGTCCACCAGCCGTAGTTGGAAGTTGGTGAGTTGGCCGTGATCGAGTTCGAACTGGAGCGTTGAGGTGAGGTCTGCGAATCGCCTGCTGGGGTCGTGCGAATTCGCCCTCCACGGCTGACCCGCTCCGCGCGGGGCTGCTGCGCTGATGTCTTTGATGAGAGCCTCCGCAAATGGGTGACGGCTCGCTCTCAGACGATCCGAGATGAGCTCGCGATGCCCGGCGAGGTCGCGGTAACGGGGGTAGCCACCGTGCAACTCATCGGCGCCCTGTCCACAAAGTCCGACCGTGACATCCTGCGCCATCCGCTCAAACAGCGGTTGGAAGAAGAGGACCGAGATGTCGAGGTCTTCGCCATGCCAGCCCAAGGAGGGGAGCGCTCTCCAGAAGGAGTCCTCCTCAAGCGTCGAGGTGTGATGACCCAGATCGAGGCTCGCGGCAACCTGCTCTGCCGCCACGAAGTCGGGATTATCCTCGCTTTCAGCGATAGTCCAACACTCAGGGACCGGCTTTCCCGCCTGTTTAGCGGCGCGGTGAGCCAGACCGGCAACAAGACTGGAGTCGAGGCCACCGCTCAGAATGATTCCAAGCGGGACGTCCGACATCAATCGGTCTTCGACGCTCTCGCAGAGAGAGTCCAACAGCCCAGCTGCCTCTAGGTCGGGATTCCAAGCCGCGCTCGGTGCGACGGTTTCTCGAGAATAGCTCGCCAGCCCGGTCAAGGTGGCTCTCCCCTCGCCATCCAAACTCCATGTCTCGACGGTTCCCGGAGCGACCTGCACAACCCCCTCGAACAGGGTTGTCTCGTCGAGTGGGTACTCGAAGGCAAGTCGCGCCAGCATCGCATTCTCGTCCATTCGCGGGGTGTAGGCTTCGTGGTGGCAGAACGCCTTCGCCTCACTTGCGACCAGCAGAGTGCCGTCAGCAGTGATGGTTCGCAGCAACGGTTTGACGCCTAGAGGGTCTCGACAGAGAACCAACTCCTGGTGGCGAGAATCCCAAAGTGCGAAGCCCCATATTCCATCGAGTTGAGAAGCCCAGCCGATGTGCTTCACAGCGGGATTTCCCGCATCATCCGCACCCGAAGTCCTTCGAATCCACCCCTTCACATTTGATTTCCCTATTTGCGTGGGTCCGCTCGTAGGAGGTCTGACGGAGTGGTGGTGTGCAGCGAGAATGGTTTCCGCATCTCCTTTGGTGCGCCATTCGTATCCGGAGAATTCCGTTCTCAAACCTGCGAAGTTGTAGATTTCGCCATTCTGAACGAGCCAGCACCCGTGTTCGGAGCCAATCGGTTGGTCTGAGCCCAGCAAGTCGACGATCGAGAGACGAGCGTGGCCGAGCGAGCAGAGCTCATCATTCCAAGAGCGGATTCCATCTGGTCCGCGATGTGAGAGAGACTTTGCCATTTTTCTAGCGAGGCCGGGGTCGTCGGAGCCTAGTAGCGCTGATATGCCACACATTCGCTTCGCCCCGGCGGTTCAACTGCAATAGAGGCTTTGCCAAGGGCGAGGAACACACTACCAAAATACGTAGCCAATCACGAAGGTTGCAACGAGGCAGATTGAATACACCAGCATGTAGAGGCTCTGCGGGGGCGCGTCGTCCTGAAGCACTTCGTCACTCATCAAACGGTTCGACTCGCATGCGGACTGTAAAGGTAACGAAAAGGTGTAGAGCCAACTCCATCTCAAATGCAGATACTCAAAGAATTGAATTTAGGGCAATGACCACAATCAGTGGGATGAGAACCATTGTGCCGTTGTCGTCAATCCAACGGAGGCGGGGCCATTCGGAAGCGACTTGCAGCGGCGCCATGATGATGACGAACAGCAGCGGGGTTGCAAGGAAATACCACGAAAGCAGCCAAGCGGCGCCCACCACGAGCAAACCGGTACCGAAAACCATCCTCGGCTCCAATCCGGCCCGTCTCGCCTCGCCCATGGCAGGGTCACCGAATGCTAGCCCCCAGATGAGTGGGGCTCCAAGAGCAGCCCCCATCAGGCCGAGTTCGGGCGCCACCAGAAGTGCCGTGCAAACCGATACTGCACCCCAGAAGAGTGCGCTCAACTGCTCCGCTTCGTATGCCCTTTGGCCAACTATGGTGAAACCCAATTTCAGCCGGACCAATTCGGCGAAAACGATGGTACCAAGTATGGCTCCAATCAATTCGGTTGGGGTCATGTTGATGATTCCGGCGATGTTCTCACCGTGCCAGTAGAATATCCAGGGGGCTATCGCCAAAGCGATGTGGACGACCCTGCGAAAGATGTGGCCCCCTAACCCACCCACGCTGTGCTTGACATGGTCCGCCTCGTAGGTCTCCTCACTGAGTAACAGGCCATCTGCCATGGTCACTCCTCCAGTTTTTCAGCGACCCACTGGTCTGCGTCGAATTCTCCGGCTTCCAGTCCTGAGAGAACCTCGTCGAGGTCGCCTCGCTCGAGTAGGGCGGCATCCCACGCCGTAAGCAGACGCTCTCTCCAGCGGGCCATTGAGGCACCGCTGCGTGATGGGAGGCTCAAAAGTAGGTCGGCTAAATCTTCGATGCCGACATCGTTTCTGGCTGAAGCGAGTAGTACCGGTGGCGGGTTGCCAGTGATTTCAAGGGCGGAGCGGAGGTCAGAAGCGACTCGCTCTGCCCCCTCCAAGTCAGATTTGTTGACTACGATGGCATCTGCGAGTTCGAGAACACCTGCCTTCTCCGCCTGTATTGAATCACCGCGGCCTGGTCCTTCGACGAGCAGCACGCGGTCTGCGACTGAGACGATTCTCACCTCGGACTGGCCTGAGCCGACCGTCTCGACGAGCACCAGATCGAATCCGCTGGCGACCAGCACTTCGGCCATCAGGCCGAGGCGAACTGGGAGTCCGCCCGGTTGGTTTCGGGTGGCGAGTGAGCGAACGAAGACATTCGGGTCATCGTCGGCTGTCTGCATTCGGACGCGGTCGCCGAGCAAGGCACCTCCTGTTAGCGGAGAGGAGGGGTCAACCGCAAGGACTGCGATTCTCATGTCAGCGGCGGAAAACGTTCTGAGAAGGCGGTCTACGAGGCAACTCTTGCCGACTCCGGGAGCACCGGTTATGCCGATGATCTTGCCACCGCTCGAATTGTGAGGGATTCCTAGGGATTCGCGGGATTCGACCCCATTCTCAACCGCGCTCAGCAGTTTGGACAAGGCGCGACGGTCGCCAGCGAGGGCGGCTTCAAGCAGGTCGCTCACGGGCTCACTCCCCGCTCCACTTCCAGTCGCCACCCTCTCCGACGCCAGACGGCTCCCCTGCGCTCCGGCGAGCTTCGACTGCAGTACAGAACTCACCCATCTCCGCCATCGTGGTACCAGGGCCGAAAATCGCCCTCATTCCCGAATCATACAACTGTTCCCGGTCATCCACTGGAATGATGCCGCCACCAAAGACTACCACCTCGTCAGCGCCCGCCTCCTTCAGTAGTTCACAGATTCTCGGAAACAGGAATGCGTGCGCTCCGGATAGACTGGAAAGGCCGAGAAGATCGGCGTCTTCGTCGAGCACCGTTCGCACGATTTGCTCGGGAGTCCTCCGAAGTCCGGTGTAAATCACCTCATGGCCGGCATCGCGCAGAGCCCGTGCCACGACCTTCGCACCGCGGTCGTGGCCATCGAGTCCGGGCTTCGCAATCACGATTCGCATGGCCATCCTCACTCCACCTCGACCGTGCGCGCACCTTTCAATTCAACGAATCCCTCCGCGGGGCCATTGAGGCCCTCAACAAGAGCGATATCAAGAGAGACACTGCGACCATCGCCTCTGTCAGCGCCAATTGGCCACTCTACGGCTCGACGCCAAGACTATGGGCGGAGAGAGTCACCCTAATCCTTGAGTTGAATGGAAACGACTGATGAGCGCCTCGGGGACCTGCGCCGCCGCAAGGCGCAGGCAGCGGCAGGTGGAGGCCCACAGAGAGTGGACGCCCAGCACGCCAAGGGGAAGATGACTGCCCGAGAGCGGTTGGACGCGATGTTGGACGAAGGCTCATTTCAAGAGATTGATTCACTGGTTGAACATCGTTGCCGCGACTTCGGGATGGACCAGAATGTGGTACCCGGAGATGGCGTGGTCACCGGTCACGGAACCATCGGCGGTCAGACTGTCTACTGCTTCGCACAGGATTTCACCGTATACGGAGGTAGTCTTGGGGAGATGCACGGCCTGAAAATCTGCAAGGTTCTCGACATGGCGATGAAGACCGGCTCCCCGGTCATCGGTTTGAACGACAGCGGCGGGGCGAGGATTCAGGAGGGTGTGGCAAGCCTTGGCTCATATGCTGAAATCTTCTTCAGAAATGTCCGGGCGAGCGGGGTCATTCCGCAGATTAGCGTCATCATGGGGCCGTGTGCGGGCGGCGCGGTCTACAGCCCGGCAATCACCGATTTCGTAATCATGGTCGACAAAACAGCGCACATGTTCATCACCGGCCCGGAGGTCATCAAGACGGTCACAAACGAGGATGTCTCATTCGAAGAACTAGGTGGCGCTTCGACCCACGCAAGCCTCTCGGGGGTGACTCACTTCACCGCAGAAGACGATGAGGATGCGCTCGCCATCGTTCGAAACTTGGTCTCCTTCCTACCCCAGAACAACCTCGAAAAAAGCCCTCGCAAAGCTACCTCCGACCCAGCCGACCGAGATTGCGAGCCACTGCAGACGATTGTTCCCGATGACCCTCTGAAGCCCTACGATGTGGTCGATGTCATCGGACAACTGGTCGACGACGGGGATTTTCTGGAGGTGCAGGCGGAGTATGCCCAGAACATCGTCGTCGGCTTTGCACGGTTGGATGGGCATCCAATCGGTGTCGTGGGCAACCAGCCGAACCATCTCGCCGGTTGCCTCGATATCGACGCCTCCGTGAAGGCGGCTCGATTCGTGCGCTTCTGTGACGCCTTCAACATTCCACTTCTGACTCTGGTCGATGTTCCAGGCTTTTTGCCGGGCGCAAATCAAGAGTGGGGCGGAATCATCCGACACGGGGCGAAGTTGCTCTACGCGTTTTCAGAATCAACCGTCCCGAAGATGACAGTCGTCATGCGCAAGGCGTATGGCGGCGCATACGACGTGATGTGCAGCAAGCACATTCGCGGCGACTACAACATCGCCTGGCCGACCGCCCAACTAGCCGTGATGGGAGCAGATGGAGCGGTGCAAATCATCCATCGACGGCGACTTGAAAACGCCACCAACAGCGAACAGGAGAGGGAGAGACTCGTGGAGGAATATGGCGAACTATTTGCAAATCCGTACAAAGCGGCAGCCCTCGGCTACCTAGATGATGTCGTCGAGCCGCGCGAAACCCGCGCCAAACTCTGCAAGGCGCTAAGCATGCTGCTCGACAAGCAAGAGACAAGGCCGGCGAGAAAGCATGGAAACATCCCACTTTGAGTTGAGCAGATGGAAAATGACGAGTCCTATTCGAGCGCCATGAGCCGCATCCTGCAGAACGCCCGTGGGCCTCTGGAGGATATCGAGGAATTCGAAACCTCGGAGCCAGCTGAGCCTGAGCCGAACACACCCACTCCGCCCCCCATCGACCCAACCGACGACAGGCTCGCCATCCTACGAATGGCGGCTATTATGGCAGTCCTCTCGATGAGTGATCATGCGCCCGCCACAACCCTCCAAGTCGGCCGCCGCCTCGGCACCTCATGGGCGCAGGACCACCGCTTGTCGGCAATGGGGCTGCCCGGCCTTGCACACAGCACTCAACAGCGGGCTAGTTGGAGGTGAACGACTTTGGGTGAAAAGCGCAGAGTTACCATCGACGGCGAGACCTTCGAGGTCGACCTTGAGCGCCAAGGCGCGGTGTGGAAGGCGACCGTCGAAGGACAAACTTTCGAGGTTCAAGTGGAGGGAGAGGGTGCTGCCCCGCCGCCGAAGCGTAGGAAGGGCGGCGCGAGAGCAGGAAAGTCTGGCGTCATTTCAAGCAACATTCCCGGTAAGGTGATGACCATTGAGGTCGAGCTCGGCCAGACGGTGAGCGAAGGCGATATCGTCCTAATCTTGGAGGCGATGAAGATGCAGAACGAGGTCACTGCACCGGTCAGCGGGACGGTCACGGAAATCAACTGCTCGGAGGGAGCCAACATTGAGGCGAACATCCCACTCGTCGTGATTCAGCCAGCCGAAAATGGAGAGGGGTCGGCGCAAGCGCAATAGGGCATGAACGGTAATCGGTGAATGGAGGGGAATGTCTTGAGCGAGGAATCATCTGCATCTGCGGTCACAGGTCCACGCTGTGACTACCCCGGTTGCGAGGCTGAGGGTGACATCGTCAGTCGGCTCTCGCCCGAGGGCTATCTGGTGGCTACTGGCAAGAAGGCCTACTCATTCAGGGAAGCCTACAGGCGATTCCACTACTGCAAGAAACACCACGATGAACTGATGTCTGGAGTTTGGAACAGGGTCACGGACGACTCCAACAAGGGAGACGACCATGTCGCTCCTACCGCAGTCTGACTCAGCCCCAAGAGCCTTGCTTCATCATCGCGTCAGCAACCTTCTCGAAGCCGGCGATGTTGGCGCCGAAGACATAGTCCCCGGGCTTGCCGTACTTCTTGGCGGTGTTGTACGCCTTCTCGTGGATTCCGACCATGATGGCATCCAGTTTTGCGTCCACCTCAGCGCGCACCCACGACATTCGGAGGCTGTTTTGGCTCATCTCGAGACCGGAGGTTGCTACGCCACCGGCATTGGAGGCCTTTCCGGGAGCGAAGGCGATGTCGTTGCCGTGGAAGACATCTACCGCCTCTGGTGTGCATGGCATGTTTGCCCCCTCTGCAACATACTTGACGCCGTTGTCAACCAGATGCTGAGCGTCCTGTCCGTTGATCTCGTTCTGAGTCGCGCATGGAAGTGCGATGTCGACTGGTATCTGCCAAATCGGATTGTACTCGAGTTCCTTGTCGCGCGGTGTGTAGTCGTAGCCGCGGTGCTTCGCGTAATCCTTGATTCGACCTCGCTTAACATTCTTCAAGTCCATAATCCATGATAGCTCATCAGCATCGATGCCGTCCGAGTCGTAGATGAAGCCGCTGCTGTCAGAAAGTGAGACGACCTTTGCACCGAGTTGCTGAACCTTCTCACAAGCGTACTGAGCGACATTTCCCGAGCCGCTGATTGCGACGGTCTTGCCCTCGAACGTGTCGCCATTCGCCGCCAACATCTCTCGCACGAAGTAGGCCAACCCGTAGCCTGTCGCTTCGGGTCGAACTAGGCTACCACCGTATTCGAGCCCCTTTCCGGTGAGAACACCTGTGAACTCGTTAGCCAACTTGCGGTACTGGCCGAACAGATAGCCAATCTCTCGCCCACCGACACCTATGTCACCCGCAGGTATGTCGGTGTTGGCACCGATATGCTTCTGGAGTTCAGTCATGAATGATTGACAGAAGCGCATCACCTCATTGTCAGACTTGCCCTTCGGGTCGAAGTCCGAACCACCCTTACCGCCTCCCAATGGAAGCCCGGTCAGGCTGTTCTTGAAGACCTGCTCGAAGGCGAGGAACTTGAGAATGGAGAGGTTGACCGTGGGGTGGAAGCGGAGACCACCCTTGTACGGCCCAATGGCGCCGTTGAACTGGATTCGGAAGCCACGGTTGACCTGTATTGCACCCTCGTCATCGATCCACGGAACGCGGAACTGAATCAACCGCTCAGGCTCGACGATTCGGTGAAAGATGTTAGCCTCAATTAATTCGGGCCGCGCTTCGACGACCGGAGTGAGACTCTCAAGAACCTCCAACACAGCCTGATGGAACTCTGGCTGGTCGGGGTCTCTCTGTAGTACCTTCTCGTAGACTTCTTGCAGATGTGGGTGCATTTTTTTCACCAATTGTAAGAATGAAAGGGACTTGCCGCCCTTTCGTGGCCGGGCGACCCTCATGCCCCTTTTCATCCTTGCTTATTTCATGGGCTGCAGAAAAAC
>Ga0208879_1001751_pt1 | contig 20041 bp, 17 predicted proteins | sample Knorr_S15_td_Bot_FD_185605 | JGI IMG/M metagenome (GOLD analysis project Ga0208879, IMG submission 185605) | Marine microbial communities from Southern Atlantic Ocean transect - Knorr_S15_td_Bottom_ad_5009_LV_A (SPAdes) (version 2) | ecosystem: Environmental > Aquatic > Marine > Oceanic | place... | reverse complement strand
GGAAGGGGCCGAGGCGGAAGGGGAAGGGGCCGAGGCGCCCCCGGGCGAAAGCCCTCCTGCGCTCCGCTCCGGAGGGCATTCGCCCGGGGAAGAAGCAGAGACAAAAACCGAAAGAACAAAGAGCAAAACGGAGTCCCCTAAACAGAGTCCGCTAACCCCAGTCTAGCGCATCCCCTTCGGTGTCCTTTCTAAATGAGTCAACAGGTACTGCCCTCTCTATTCGTACAGGAGGTGGTTTGCGCGGCGGGGGGCGAACTTGGCCAGGTCGGGTTTCCAGAGGGACTCGATTTGGGCGAGCGTCTTGCCTTGGCCAAGCGCGGCGAGGGTGGGGGGGTGGCAGAGGAGGCGGCCGACCTTGGCCAAGGGAAATTTTTTCGGGTACAGCTCGTGCAGCACGCGGGCGATGTCGATACCCAGCGGCACGGCGCGGAGTTTGCGCCGGTCGGTGACGATGATGTTCACGCCGCCGCACGGTGTGCCCTCGTGAATGCTCGCGCTGGGCGTGAAGCGAATCGGGACGAACCGGACGCCCGCTTGGCCAAGCGCGTTGAGCCGCCCGGTCAGGCGCGCGTCGTCGATGTACGGCGCGCCGATCACCTCGAACGGCGTGTCGGTGCCACGGCCGACGGAGATCGCGGTCTCAAGCAAACCGATGCCGGGATACAACAACGCCTGGGTGAGGCTGCGCATGTTGGGCGACGGATTCGTCCACGGCTGGCCGGTGGTGTCGAACAGTTGGCTGCGCTTCCAGCCTTCGATTTTTACGATCTGCAACTCGACGCCAAGGTCGCGCTCGGTGTTGATCATCCGCGCCAACTCGCCGGCGGTCATGCCGTGCTGCACGGGGATGTCGTGGTACGCGATGAACTGGCTCGACCCAAGCCGCACCGGCCCGGCAACGGTGGCGCCGCCGATGGGGTTCACCCGGTCGAGCACGATGAATTTGACGTCGGCCTCAGCCGCCGCCTCCATCGCCAAACCCATCGTTGAAATGTAGGTGTAAAACCGGCAGCCGATGTCCTGTATGTCGAAGATCAGCGCGTCGAGTCCGGCGAGTTGCTCGGGCGTCGGCTTGCGGTTTTTGCCGTAGAGACTGTAAATCTTAAGGCCGGATTTTGCGTCCGTGTCGTCGCCGACTTTCTCGTCGAGTTTGCCGTACAGCCCGTGCTCGGGGCTGAACAGCGCTGTAAGTTCGACCTCTTTCGATGCCCGCAAAAAATCAAGCGTCGAGTGGCGGTGGCGGTCGTGGCCGGTGTGGTTCGTGATGAGTCCAACTTTCGCGCCCTTCGTCAAAATGCCTTTGCGCCGCCGCAACACATCGGCTCCGTTCAGCACTCCCGGCGCGTCGCTGCCGAACGAAAAGCTCCGCAGCGACTCGGCCGTCAGCGTGGCGACTTCGCGGCGCAACGCAATGACGTTGCCTTTGCCGTCGGGATGCGTGCGGCTGGTCATGAGAATCACGATGGTCCGGGTGGCGGGATCGACCCACAGTGAGCCGCCGGTCCAGCCGGTGTGCCCGTAGCCGCCGACCGCGAAATGGTTGCCGCGCGGGCTCGAGTACGGCGAGTCGATGTCCCAGCCGAGGCCGCGCTTGGCCTTCATGCCTTTCGGCGTATGCACTGAAGTCATCAACCGAACCGTCTCCATTTTCAGCACCCGCCGGCCGTTGAGCTTGCCGCCGTTGAGCATCATGCGGGCAAAGCGCGACAGGTCGGCGGCGGTGGTGAACAGCCCGGCGTGACCGGCGACGCCGCCCATGCGCCGGGACGTCGGGTCGTGGACGATGCCGTGCAGGATTTCGCCGTCCACCCGCTCGGTCGGCGCGATGCGGCTGCGCTTGGCCAAGGGCTGCAGGAAGCCGGTGTCGCGCATGCCAAGCGGACGGTAAATCTCGGCGGCGGCGAACGCGTCGAGCCGTTGCCCGGAGGCCAAGCGGACGATCTCGCCGAGCAGGATGAAGTTGATGTCGCTGTAGCGAAACTGGGTGTCCGGCTGCGTGGTCAGCCGCTCGGCCTTGGCCAAGTCGATGGCCTTGGCCACGCCGCTCCACGCCGGCTTGGCCGACAAGCCAGGGCGCAGCCCGGAGGTGTGCGTGAGCAGGTGGCGAAGCGTGACGGCTCCTTTGCCGTGGATCTCGAAGCCGGGAATCCAGCGGCTCACCTTGTCGTCGAGGCGGAGTTTGCCGCGCTCGATGAGCAGCATGATGGACGGCGTGGTGGCGATGACCTTGGTCAACGATGCGCCGTCGAAAATGGTGTCGGCGGTCATCGGCCGCGTCACCGGCTCGACCGACTTTGCGCCGAACGATTTTTGATAAACCGCCCCGCCGCTCTCGAGGCGAACGACCGCGCCGGGCGCCTTGCCGGCAGCGATGGCGTGCTCGATCGCCGCATCGATTGCCGCGAGCTTGGCCGGCTGAAAGACGGCTTGGGGCGGAATCGGCTGAGGCGATGGGGTTTTGCAGCCGCCAAGCGCCAGCCCGGCGGCGAGGAACAGAAAAGCAGCCTTGTAAAATGCCCGGTTCATTTCGCGCGGCACTGTAACGCGACGGGAGGATTTAAGCAGGAACTATCCCCGGCTTGGCCAAGCGGATCACCCTTGGTCGTTCGTCTCTTTTTCCGCGTCGTGGAGCCACCGCCACAATTTGCCAAGCGGATCGTAATGCTTGTCGACGACGCGTTCCTTGAGCGGGATGATGGCGTTGTCGGTGATGGTGATGTGCTCGGGGCAGACGTTGGTGCAGCACTTGGTGATGTTGCAGTAGCCGATGCCGTGGGCGTCCTTCAACTCCGTGGTGCGATCCTCGGTGTCGAGCGGGTGCATCTCCAGCGCGGCGACGTGCACGAGGAAGCGCGGGCCGATGAACTCGTCGTGCAGGCTGTGCTCGCGCAGCACGTGGCAGACGTCCTGGCAAAGGTAGCACTCGATGCACTTGCGAAATTCCTGCACGCGGTCGACGTCTTCCTGTGCCATGCGCCACGTGCCGTCCTCGGCATCGGGCTTGCGCGGCTTGAACGGCTTGATTTTCTTTTTGACCTCGAAGTTGCCCGAGACGTCCGTTACCAAATCCTTCACCACCGGGAAGGCTTTCATCGGCTGGATGGTCACCGGCTTGCCTTCGGGTGTTTCCGCCAGCACCTCGTCCATGCGAATCATGCACATGAGGCGCGGATGGCCATTGACCTCGGCGCTGCACGAGCCGCATTTGCCGGCCTTGCAATTCCAGCGACAGGCAAGGTCGTTGGCGCTCTCGGCTTGGATTTGGTGAACGCTGTCCAGCACCACCATGCCCTCGGTGACGTCGGTGGAGAAATCCTGATACTCCCCGCCCTTGGCATCGCCGCGCCAAATTTTAAAATCCACCTTCGCCATTACTGGTTGTCCTTGATGATTTTTTTCTGCTGCTCGGTCTGCGGCACCACCGGCACCTTCTCGACCTCCATCGCGCCGCCCGCGCCCTTGCGGATTAGCAGGTTGTGCTTGCCCCAGTCGTCGGGATCCTTGTCCGGGAAGTCATTGCGCGTCTGCGCGCCACGACTTTCCTGCCGCTCCAGCGCCGCTCGAGCCGACGCTTCGCTGACGGTCAACAGGCACTTCAAATCCAGCGCCGTGTGCCAGCCGGGATTGTACTCGCGATTACCAATCGCCGTGGCCGCCTCAGCGCGCTCGGCGAGCTTCGCAATGTCGCCGATGGCTTCCTTCATCAGCCCTTCCTCGCGGATGATGCCCACTTTGTCCTGCATCATTTCCTGCAATTCGCGCTGGATTTCGTAGGGGTTTTCGCCGTCGCCATCGCGTTCCAGCGGCTCCAGCGCGGCCTTCGCGAGGGCGTCCACCTCGGCGTCGTTGATCTTGCCGCCGCCGTTTTCCTGCGCGAATTTCGCCGCGCACTCGCCCGCGCGTTTGCCGAAAACCAAAAGGTCGCTCAGCGAATTGCCGCCGAGCCGATTCGCGCCGTGCAGCCCCGCCGCCACCTCGCCCGCCGCGAACAATCCGGATACTGTGCTCATCTGCGTCTCCGCGTCCACGCGCACACCGCCCATCACGTAATGCGTCGTCGGCCCGACTTCCATCGGCTCCTTCGTGATGTCCAAATTCGCCAGTTGCTTGAACTGGTGATACATGCTCGGCAGCTTCTTTTTAATGTGCTCCTCGCTGTTGGCGAACTTCTCCTTAATCCATGCGATGTCGAGAAACGCTCCGCCGTGCGGACTGCCGCGCCCCTCGCTGACCTCCTTCAAAATACAGCGCGCCACGTGGTCGCGCGTCAGCAACTCCGGCGGCCGGCGCGCCTCTTTGTCGCCGGTCACGTAGCGCCAACCTTCTTCCGGCGTGTCGGCGGTGGAGTCCTTGTATAGCTCCGGAATGTCGTCGAACATGAACCGCTTGCCCTCGCTGTTTGTCAAAATACCACCCTCGCCGCGTACACCCTCGGTCACCAAAATCCCGCGTACGCTCGGCGGCCAAACCATTCCCGTGGGATGAAACTGGATGAATTCCATATCCAGCAAATCCGCCCCCGCATGATAAGCCAGCGAATGGCCGTCGCCGGTGTATTCCCAACTGTTGCTCGTCACCTTGAACGCGCGCCCCACGCCGCCGGTCGCCAGCACGATGGACTTCGCCTTGAACAGCCGGAACCGCCCGCGCTCGCGGTCGTAGCCAAACGCGCCCACCACGCGGTCGCCATCCTTCAGCAACTCGATGACCGTGCACTCCATGTACACCTCGAGCCCTTGGTGAATGCCGTGATCCTGCAGCGTGCGGATCATCTCCAGCCCCGTGCGGTCGCCCACGTGCGCCAGCCGCGGATAGGCGTGCCCGCCAAAATTCCGCTGCAAAATGCGCCCGTCCTTCGTGCGGTCAAACAGCGCCCCCCACTTCTCCAGTTCATGCACACGCGCCGGCGCCTCCTTCGCGTGCAGCTCCGCCATCTGCGGGTTGTTGAGATATTGCCCGCCGCGCATTGTGTCGGCAAAATGGGTTTCCCAGCCGTCGCGCTCGTCCACATTGGCCAGCGCCGCCGCCACGCCGCCCTCGGCCATCACCGTGTGCGCCTTGCCCAGCAGGCTTTTGCAAACCAGCCCCACCGAGCAACCCCCTGCCGCCGCCGCGCCGATGGCCGCCCGCAAGCCCGCGCCGCCCGCGCCAATCACCAGCACGTCATGTTCGTGTGTTTGAAAATCTCCCATTTAAATATCCTTAAAAAATTCGGTAATCCGTCCACGTGCCGCTGGCGCACATCCAAACGTAAACATCCGTGAAGCCCACCCAAAAAAGACTGCACCACGCAAACAACATGTGCCGCGAGTTCAGGCAGCCAACGCACTCATAACATTTCGAGGCAACCGGCGCTTTCGACAAAAGATTAATGCCGCCGCCGATGAGATGCCGAAACGAGTGGCAGCCAAAAGTATAGCTGCCCAGAAAAAGCACATTCCCCCAAAGCACAAAGCTGCCGATGCCGAGGCCAAACTGCGTTTCGCCCGCGGCCAAAGCCTTCCCGCTTGAGTCCGTGCTGAACTGCATTCCGAGAAACGCATCGTACGCGAGAATGAAAATGAACACCGCCGCCACGTAAAAAAAGTAGCGATGGATGTTCTGGAAAATCAGCGGGAACCGCTGCTCGCCGCGATAGGAATCGCGCGGCTCACCCACCGAGCAATTCGGCGGGTCGCCCCAAAACGCCTTATAGTACGCCCCCCGATAGTAGTAACACGTGAACCGAAATCCCGCCGGAGCCCACAGGATCAGGAAGGACGGTGAAACCCACAAAGGCACCCAAGCCGGCATGGTGCCCAGCCACGCATGGGCGGCCATGGCATTTCGCACTTCATCGGTCACCCAAGCCAAGTCGGGATGGAAGTAGAGAATAGGGGAGAAAAACGGGGACAGGTAGTTGGTGCCGCCTTCAATCGCCAAAAAATGCGCGCCACTGAACGCCCGATAAGTCGAATACCCAATGAAAGCCGACAGCCCGAAGAACGTGAGCAGCGGTTGCACCCACCACGCGTCGCGTCGCATGGTTTTTCCAAAACCAGAGTTTGTGAGGGAAGCTTGTCCGTTAGCCATGTTATTGAAGCAAACGCCAGAAAGGTCGTTGCGAGAAGCTACCGATGCCCGGTCTGCGAGGCAAGAACAGACTGGCAGCAACCCCCGCTTGGCCAAGCGCAGGCCAAGGTAGAGAGCGCGCGTCTTGGCGATTGCCGGGGGCCGGGCATTGGGAGTAGGACAAGGCCGAGCGTGGAAACGGATGTCATAGAGTTGTTCGCCGGATTGCCGGGGGCGGAGTTGGTTGCCGAGGGTTTGGCCGATGTGGCTGCGGGCCGCGAATCGGTCGCCGGCGAGCTGGTGAAACTCGGCAGCCCGCGACTGCGCGACTGCGGCGTGGAAATCGATGTATCGCGGGATGATGCGCTGGAGGCCGACCGGCGGCTGTATCGCCTGCTTGGCGCCACCCACGGACATGAGGCCCATTCCCAATACAACGCATTGATCCGCCAACTCGTGAGCTTCGAGCGCGCGCTGGAGCATCGAGTGTCACGCGCCCGGCGTTCAGCGGCGTGAGTGCGGCCGCTTGGCCAAGCGCGGGGGAATCAACTCGTACTCGTTTATCGTACTTCCTCCTTCGTACTCGATTTCATTCACTCGTTTTTCAAGGACGAGGTACGAACCGCCTCTGCAAATATGGAGTGTTCCAAGGTGGGGATGGCTGTCCCCAGCCGTCCGCCGGTGGGGCCAAGGCGCGGGGATGCGGTGCGCCGGGAGGGGCAAGTTCCACCTTGCCCCATTTTTGAAGTAAAGGGACGAGTTGGAACTCATCCCTCCCGGGTTATCACATGATTTCCTTTAGCAGGATGCCGGGGAGGTCTTCGATTTTTACTCGGCGTTGCTCCATGCTGTCGCGGTCGCGCAGGGTGACGGTGTCTTTGGTTTCGTCGCCATTTTCGCCGATCGTGTCGAAGTCGATTGTGACTCCGAACGGCGTGCCGACTTCGTCCTGGCGGCGGTAGCGGCGGCCGATCGCGCCGGTTTCGTCGTAAAAAACGGTCATGTGCGGCTGCAATAGGGCGCGGACTTCCATCGCCTTGGCCACCAGCTCCGGCTTGTTTTTGAGCAGCGGGAACACACCCACCTTGACCGGCGCGATGCGCGGGTGAAAATGCATCACCACGCGCGTCTCGACCTTGCCTTTTTCGTTGGTGATCTCCTCCTCGTCGTAGGCGTCGCAGATGAACGCCAACACGGTGCGGTCGGCCCCGGCGGCCGGCTCGATGACGTGCGGCACGAATCGCTCCCGCGTCTCCTCGTCGTGATAGGTGAGGTCCTTGCCGCTGCCGGGATATTTCGGCTTGCCGTCCTCGCCTTTTTCGACGACGAGCTCGTCGCCTTCGCGGACGAGTTTGCCCTCCATGTGCGAGCGCAGATCGAAGTCGCCGCGGTGGGCGATGCCCTCGAGTTCGCCGTACTCGCCCTCCTCGCAAAACGGAAAGGCGTACTCGACATCAGCCGTGCCGACGGAGTAATGCGCCAACTCGGCCTGCTCGTGGTCGCGCAGGATGAGCCGTTCTTTGTTGATGCCGAGATCGACGTACCACTGGAAACGGCGGTCGCGCCAGAATTGATACCACTCCCGTGACTCGCTTGGGTGGCAGAAAAACTCCATCTCCATTTGCTCGAACTCGCGGGTGCGAAAGGTGAAGTTGCGCGGTGTGATTTCGTTGCGAAAACTCTTGCCCTGTTGCGCGATGCCGAACGGCACTTTCATGCGGCTGCTGTCCACCACGTTGCGGAAATTCACGAACATCCCCTGCGCCGTCTCCGGCCGGAGGAACGCCGTGCTGTCGTCGCTGCGCATCGCGCCGATGTGCGTCTCGAACATCAGGTTGAACTCACGCGGCTCGGTGAGCGTGCCAAGCTCCCTCGCGTCGGGCGCGAGCACTTGCTCTGTCTCGTTCACGGTTGTCAGGTCAACGACGTCGCCGTGCCAAACAAGCTTGTCGGCATACTTCGCCTTGAGCTTGAAATACTGCAGCGCGCGCCGGGTGATCTCCTCCTTCGCATCGCCGTCGGTGACGCAGGTGACGAACGCCTTTTGGCCGTCGTGCTCCACCCAGGCGCCCTTGATGTGGTCGTGGCGATAGCGGCGCTTGCTCTCGCGGCAATCGACCATCATGTCGCTGAACAGGTCGTAATGGCCGGACGTCTTCCAGACGCGCGGGTGCATGATGATCGACGTCTCGATGCCGGTCATCTGGAACGGCCTCGGCGCGCCCTCCGGCTGCACGCGCTCGTTGTGCGCGGTGACCATGTCGCGCCACCACGCCTCCTTGACGTTGCGCTTGAGCGCGACACCGAGCGGCCCGTAGTCCCACAACCCGTTGAGTCCGCCGTAAATTTCTGAAGACTGGAAAATGAACCCGCGCCGCTTGCACAGCGACACGATTTTTTCCATCCGTTCGTTTGATTTGGTCTCGGCCATAAAAAAGGCGCGGCATCTTCGCAGAGGAACGTCGAGTGTCAAGGGAACGAAAGCCAGCAGGGGCAATAAGCAAAGAAATCAAGCCGGACGCGCTTGGCCAAGCGCGGTTCGTATTACAATCTGTGGCCGGCTTCGTGGAGGAGGATGCGGACCGAGTCGGTGGTGGGGTTGGCGAGGTCGGAGATGACGAGCTGGATCGAACGCTCATCGTACATCCCCATCTGCTGTTGCAGGGAGGTTTCGGGTATTTGTACGTTTACTCCGGCGGTGGCGAGGGATTGGAGGGAGGCGACGAACTGGGCTTTGGCTTGGCCGTCTGAAACTTCAACTCCGCCAACTTGCGACGCGACGCCACTGCCGGGTCTCGGTTGGGGTCTCGCTTGATGAACGGCCTGTCGGGGTCGTGGGGGGTTTCCTTTCTCGTCGCACTCTCTTGTTGGCAGACAGTGCGTTTCCACCGGCCACCGGGCGGGAGTCCGGGATCAGGTTCAGAAAGTGGGGCAAGGCCCGGGCGGAAAATATTTGTGACAGGAACTCAACATCGCCGGACAGCGCGTGTGCGATTTCTTTTCTGTCTTGAGCGGAGTTCGGGCCGCGAAAAAAATTCCAGACGGCCACGGCGACATCCGGCAGCAGTTCGATGACTATCGCTTGCTGCCGAATTTCTTCGCGAATCTCCTCGAGCGCCTCGTCGCCGAACATCTCCTCGATGGCCACCGGTGCCTCGGGGGAGCCCACGAAGCCGAACGCATCCACTTGTTCCCCATGCCGCACCCTTGGAAGAGTCCCCTCGAGGAGAAGAATCAAACCGAAGTAGGGAACGGTCTGCACCCGGACCGCACTCGTGTCGCTGTGAAATCTGGCTTGCGCCTCGGCGCTTGAGTTCCTGAGCTTATCCTGCAGAAGTTCATGTAGAAACTGGAGTTCGCCCTGAACTGACATTTTCCCGTTCGCATCGACATCGCAATCGTCCGAATTTTCTGCCGACTGCTCAAGCTCGACCAAATCCGCTTCCGGCTTATTGGGATTTGTGGTTTTTTCGTCTTTGGGTGGCGGTGTTGACCTAAAAAACTTCATTAGCTTATCAATCTTTTCGGCGGCGAGTGTGATATCGGGCGGCGCATTTGCATCAAGAAACCCCAGCCTAATGGCCTTGGCCAGCACAACAGCGTTAGGAAGCCCAAGTGTTTCAGCAATTTTGTAGATCGAATAAGTTATCTGTTCATTCATAGTCCAATTTTTCATTTTTTTGTTACAGCCCTCTACTTATAGGGCGGTGTTTCCAAAATCGCGTTCAAAACACGTTGGCGGTTCCTCGCCGTGGAGCATCCCGCCTTTTGTGTAGTCGAGGGCGTCGAGGACTGCCGGGACGGGGTCGAATATGACGATGGAGCCGTCTTCGAGCACGACGGCGTTCTCATCGTGCAAATCCTGAACGACGATGCCGTACTCGGCGTTGTAATAGTCTTCCCCCCGTAGCCACCGAAAAACGCCGGTCGGCCCGGCCAAGTCGCGGGTGACTTCTTCCCTCGTTGCGCCGCGCACCGAACGAACCTTGGGCTGCGTGATCACGGCAAAAAGTTGGCCGGGAATTGCTTGGCCAAGCGGTTTCAGTCTCCAGTGGGCGCTGAGCAGTGTGAACCCCTCGAACGCATACGCCACCTCCGGGAAGAGCCAGTTGTGCAGGGCGAGCCGCTCGAAGTACTCCGACCATGTGCCGTGAAAAACGCATTCGTTGGCCTTGTGGACGATGTCGTCCTCGATGTACACCCTTTGCTCTTGGCCGCTGATTTTTCCCTGCCCGGCCCATTTTCGGCGAAACTCCGCGCCATCCCGCAGGACGCCCTCGTCGGTGGCCCATCGCAGAAGCGCCTCTGCCTCGGCGGCTTTTATCCTTGAGTTGAGCTTGGCCCGCTCGTCCCGGGTTTTGGGTTTTGTGCTTTCCGATTTGATTGCCTGACGAACTCTTCCGGCGACATGGGCGGCTGCGCCGAGAGCACCTTCTTCAAGTGCTCGGAGCGCTTCCGGTGGTATTCGCTGATAGAGTTGTTCGATTGTTCCATTTTCATTGTTCTCCATATTTCACATTTGATCGTCGTCCTGCGTTGAGTTGCCTATTTCGGCACAACGCCCCGCCAGCGCATCATTGCCTCGAGTTTTTCGGATGAATCCATCTGCATCCATTCCTCCGTCCCGAAGTTGGGAGGCCTGAGCTTCCGCAGCGCCTTGGCCTCGATCTGCCTCACTCGCTCACGGGTAACGCCCAATATTTCTCCTATTTCTGCCAATGTCATCATGATCCTTTAGTCCGCAACAACTCGATACGTTATACCCTTCCGGAATATGGGGTTCAGGTTCAAAACTCCCGTTTTTGGTGCCGGAAACAATGTTTTGAAAAAAACAAAAAAACGCCATTTCATTAGGAAAAACATCAAATTACGGTCAAAAATATTTGCGAACCCGAATTTTAACACTGGCGTCAAGCTTCACTCCGATTTTTCTTTCAAAAAGGCGGAGCGGCACCGCCAAGCGACAATCTTCCCAGGCTGCCGCCAAAAAAACGTGTGCGCGCTTGGCATCTGATTTCCGTTGAAAAAGGGGCGGATGTGCTGACAATCCCGGCGTGTTGTTCCGCCCCGGCAGAGTGTTGGCGCTGGTGCTCGCCGTGCTGCTCGTCGGCGCGGCGGTCGTGCTGCTTACCCCGCGCGAGCCACCTCCCGCCGCCGCTTCCAAGCCAAGCCAAGCCGGTGGGCTTGTCGATGTACGGGTGATGCAGCAGGTCGCCGTCATCGAGGCCAAGCACCGGCAATGGGACGCTACCGTGTGGGCCGACGAGATAACGGCGCGCCAGTACGGCGAAGTGGCGATTCAAATCTGGGACAACCTCCGCGCCGGGGCCGATCCGTTTCAACTGCTCGGCGCCATGCCGTTCCGCGAGATGCATCTTGGCCAACCGCAACCGGAGCAGGAGTGGGAGTCGGGCATCCGCCACGTCCGTTTGGCCAAGGGCGGGCCGACTTGGTCTGCCGAACAATTCACCCAGGCGCTTGGCCGCTGGAAGGACGCCGGTTGGCAGCTCGAGCAGAGCGAGTGGCGGCATCGCCGGTTCGATCCCCGCGCCGACGGCGGGCCAACGTCGGTCTTTTGGATTTCGCTGCACCTCGTCAACGGCACCTTGGCCAAGCGCGGCATCCTGCGCGGCGACATCACGGTGCAGTGGCAACCAACCGAACTCACGCCGGAGACCTTTGCCCAGCCAGATCACATCGACCTCGTCGGACTTGAGTGGCTCGAGCGCTCCGGTGCGGCGGCGTTCAACCCGCCGAGCAGGCAGGACATCCCGCCCAATGACGGGAACGTTTTCATCGACCCGCTCATCCTTTACGACTTCAACGGCGACGGCAGGGTGGAGGTTATTCTGGGCTGCAAAAATCGGATTTACCGCAACCACGGCGAGGGGCGTTTCAAGGCGGAGACGCTCTGCCCGAAGTTCAGCGAAACTGTGTTCAACGTCACGCTGGAGGACTTGTCCGGCGACGGCGTGGTGGACGTTGTCGCGTGTGGGCACGACGGCATTTATCTCATTGAAGGCCAATCGGATGGGAGGTTCCCCGGCGAGGCCCGGCTTGCTTGGCGCGCGCCGGAAAAAGTGTTCGACCCGATGGTGATGACCACCGGCGACATCGACGGCGACGGCGACGCTGACCTGTGGTTGTCGCAGTACAAATTGCCGTATGTGAAAGGCCAAATGCCGACGCCAATCTACGATGCCAACGACGGCTTCCCCGGCTATCTGCTGCTCAACGACGGCACCGGCAAATTGACCGACAGCACCGTCGCTGCCGGGCTTGCGGCCAAGCGCCATCGCCGCTCGTACAGCGCGTCGTTCGCCGACATCGACGACGACCGCGACTTGGACTTGGTCGTCGTCAGCGACTTCGCCGGCATCGATCTTCACCTCAACGACGGCTCGGGCAAGTTCACCGACGCGACCGAGCGGCTCGTCGGGAATCGTTACGGCTTCGGCATGGCGCACACGTTCGCCGACTACGACGGCGACGGCAATATGGATCTGCTGATGATCGGGATGAACTCGTGGGCCGTCGAGCGGCTGTTGTCGATGAAGCTCGCGCCGCCGACGCACCGACACTACACCGAGCGGCTGGCCGATCTCACGTTCGGCAACCGGCTTTACTTCGGCGGCAAAGAAAAATTCGCGCAACAGCCGATGGGCGATCGCATGGCCAACACCGGCTGGTCGTGGGGCGCGACGTCGTTCGACGTGGACAACGACGGCGACACCGACCTCTTCATCGCCAACGGCCACAAGAGCCGCGAGTCGGTGAAGGACTATGAGCGGCAGTTTTGGTGCCACGACATTTACCACGGCAACTCCGAACTGAACCCCGCGATGGAGGTTTACATCAGTGGCATGTCCAGTCGGTTGTATGGTGCCGGTTACTCTTACGGTGGCTACGAGAAAAACCGGCTGCTGCTCAACCGCGAAAACAAGTCACTCGACGACGTTGCGTTTTTGATGAACGCCTCGCATGAGATCGACTCGCGCAACGTCGTCAGCGGCGACATCGACGGCGATGGGCGGCTTGACCTGTTGTTCACCCACTTTTCCGTCTGGCCCGAGCCGGGATCGCAGGGGCTGCTGATGGCGCGCAACCTTTGGCCGGGCGACAACCGCTGGGTGGGCTTCCGATTGGCCCGCAGCGTCGGCTGCCCATCGCTCAACGGAACCAAGGTTCGCCTCCGGGCCGGCGGGCGTGACCAGTGGCGATTCATCGTCAACGGCGACTCGTACCGCTCGCAGCACGCGCCGATTGCACACTTCGGGCTTGGCCAAGCGTCGGCGGAATTTGTCGAGATTCATTGGCCAAATGGCCGAACGACGCGTATCGACACGCCGCCGCACGGGCAATATCACGCCGTCACGGCTCCGGCCGAATGAACCACTCGGCCACTGTGTCGGCGAAGCGCATCCCCAGCCGCGTGAGGTGAAATCGCTCTTCGCTCCGGACGCCCCAATCGGACTCGACCACCCGCTGCATGTCGTCGGCCCACTCGTCGCGCAGGTCGTTGCCGGTAGTTTGCTCGAACAACTCGAACGGCCAACCGGCATTCATCCGCAGGCCGAACGCCGCCGTCTCGCCGGCGCTGGCCAGTGGCGAAAGTTGCTCGACCGACTCGTGCGCCCGCTGGCCAAGCGCAAGCTGCTGGCAGTAGCGCTCGGTGTTGGCGACGTTGCGAATGCGGCGGCCATCGACGTAACCGCTCGCGCTTGGCCCAAGCGCTTGGCACGCGCCGCCGCGCCAGTAGTTGACGTTGTGCTGGCAGGCGTGCGACGGCAGCTCGTCGCTTGGCTCGCCGCCGTGCCGCGCGAAGTTGGCCACCTCGTACTGCGCGAAGCCGGCGGCGGCGGCGGTGTCGATCAGCTCGTCGTACATCGCGCAGGCCAGTGCTTCATCGACGTCGAACTCGCCGGCTTGTAGTTGCTCGTAGAGCGGCGTGTCCTCCTCGTAAATCACCTCGTAGCAGGAGAGGTGTTCGCTGCCCATTGCGATCGTCTCGGCCATGGTCGATTTCCAAATGTCCATCGTCTGGCCGGGGATGGCGAACATGAGGTCGAGGTTGATGTTGTCGAAGCCAGCGGCGCGCAGGCGGTCGAACGACTTGAACACCATCCCGCGCGAGTGAATGCGGCCGAGCCGGTCGAGCAACCCCTCGTCGAGTGATTGCACGCCCATCGAGATGCGGTTGACGCCGTGCTCGCGAAGGAGCTTGGCCTTCTCCGTCGAGACGGTGGCGGGGTTGCACTCGACGGTCCACTCGTCGGCGCCGAGCAGGTCGAGCCGCTCCATCGCCTCGAGGACGCGCCGCCACTGCGGGAGGCTGAGCAGCGACGGTGTTCCGCCGCCGAAGAAAATCGTCCGGGGCTTGAGCGACGAGGCGACGAGTTCCATCTCGCGGATCAGCGCATCGACGTAGCGGGTCATCTGTTCGCCGCTGGAAAGCTCGGAGAAAAAAGCGCAGTACTCGCACTTGGCCGCACAAAACGGCACGTGCACGTAGAGGCTTGGAGCGGGGGAAGAAAACGCGCTCATAAAAAGCGCGGGAAATCAGGAGGCGTTGCGCTTCCGGGCATAGTCCATGGCCGAGACGACACCCGCACCGAGGGCAAAGATGGCGGCGGCCGTGCCGACGCCGATCCCGACGCCGATGCTCATCTCCTTGTACATCGCCATCAGGTCGAGACTATCCATCACCGTGGAGGCGCCAAACACGCCCACAGCCAAGACACCTATGAGAACACCCCAAAACATAATTCACCCGGCAATCCGCCGGACGGGCAACCTAACCGCCCTTGACCCGCTTGGCCAAGCGATTTTTTTGCTTAATTTTTCGGGCCATTTGCCGTTGTATCCCGGCGGCCCCGCACACATTGGCCAAGCGCACTCTAATTTTATGGATCAACCACCGTTTCCCCCGTTCAGTCTCACGCGCCTGTTGCGCAACACGTTCCGCCCGAAGCCGGGCGAGCGCATCTGCATTCTCATCGACCTGCCCGACCTCGGCTTAGCCAAGGACTGGGCGTTCCTCGGCGACGAGCGATTCTCCATCCAGCGCCACGCGCACGACTCGTTTTACAGGGTGCTGCACGGCGGCGTGATGGCCGAGCTTGGCTTGAGCGGCGGCGAGTTTTTTGCCTACGAGGAAACCGGCGGCAGCAATCTCGACCTGCCGGATCGCGCCGTCGCGCCGGACGGACGCGAGCTGAGTCTCGAGCGGGATGTTTACCCAAACTACGACATCATCCTCTGCATCTCGACTCACTCCGCCACCGCGCCGCTGACCGCCTTGGCCAAGCGGCACGGTTTTCGCGGGGCGACGCTGCACGGCGTGAACGACATCATTCTCCGCAGCGGCCTCGCCGTGGATTACAACGAGGTCAGCCTCGTCACCGAGCGGCTCCGCCTCGCGTTGACGCGCGCCGATTTTTTTGAAATCGACTTCAAGCTCGGCGACGACACGCACACGCTCCGGCTCGAGTGCGGCCGGCAGGAGGCGCAGAAAAGTCACGGCATCTGTCTCGCCGACGAGCCGGACGTCGCCAACCTTCCCGCCGGTGAGGTGTACTTCGTGCCGACCGGCGGCGACGGCGCGTTCCCGATGCAATACGCCGACGGCACGCTTGGATTGCAGCAAGTCTCCGGCGGCCGTATCACCGGTGCCACGCTGATCCGCGGCGACCAAGCGGTCATCGACGCGCACAACGCCAAGCTGGCCGCCGACCCGGTCACCGGCGAACTCGGCGAGTTGGGCTTCGGCACGCAGGTGTTGCCGGTGTCCGGCCGCGACATTCAGGACGAAAAAATCCTCGGCACGATGCACGTCGCCACCGGCCGCAGCGACCACCTCGGCGGCGACCTCACGCCGGACAAGTTCGCCAAAGCCCAAAACGCCACGCACGACGACATCCTTTTTTCGCCGAGCAAAACCCCCGACATCACCGTCGCCGAAGTCCGCATGCAGCGCGACGGCGGGTCAATTGTCGTGCTCGAAAACTACCAGCCGGCCGAGCACCTCCTCCGGGCGATCGGCTGATAATCCGGCGATTTATCAGTGCGCCGAACTTCATTATAACTTTTCGTGTTCTCCCTCACCCCGGCCCTCTCCCGCCGGGAGAGGGAGTCGCGGCGTTCGCGGCAGCGTCGTGGAGTGCGGTTCTCTGCACCGCTTTTTTTAGATTTTTTTCAGTTTCAAGTTTTCAGTTCTTCAAAACCTTGTCCATCCTGTTCATTGATGTTTCCTTTTTTACAGTCCCCAATTCGGCTCCGGAAAGCGGCGGGGACAGCCGCACTCCAAGACGCTCCCGCGACACCCCGTGTCGCTTGGCCAAGCGCTTGTTTTTTAACCGCGAATGGACGCGAAGAAACGCGAATAAAGCGGAGCATTCCTTCTCCCTCAGGGAGAAGGTGGCCGGAGGCCGGATGAGGGTGAACGTTTGGCAGCCGCCAATGCATACGCATAAACGCGCAGAACCGAGAACTTTCCTCTGCGCACGCTGCGTTTATTTTTACTGAAAACTTGAAACTTGGCCAAGCGCCACCAATCCTCCCGCTGTTGCTGCTGAATATTGAAAACTTGTGCAAGAGTTTCGGGACACCGGACGGATCGGTCCTGACCGTGATCGATGTGCCGTCTTTCTCGCTCGATGCCGAGCAGCAGGCGGCCCTCTGCGGCACCAGCGGCTCTGGCAAAACCACGTTCCTCAATCTCATCGCCGGCATTTTGCAGCCGGACGAGGGCCGCATTGAGCTGGACGGCTGCCTGATTTCCGAGGCCGGTGAAGCCGAGCGGGATCGCCTGCGAGCCCGGACGATCGGCTACATTTTCCAGACGTTCAACCTGTTGCAGGGCTATAGCTGTATCGAGAATGTGTTGCTTGGGATGAGCTTCGGGCCGGGGGCGGATCGGCGCTGGGCCAAGGAGTTGCTCGGGCGTGTTGGGCTTGGCCAACGGCTGGATCATTTCCCCCGCCAACTCTCAACTGGCCAACAGCAGCGGGTGGCCGTGGCCCGCGCTTTGGCCAACCGCCCCAAGCTGGTGCTCGCCGACGAGCCGACCGGTAATCTCGACCCGGCCAGCGCCGCCGAGTCGCTTGGCCTGATCCGCGAGACGTGCTGCGAGAACGGCGCGGCGCTTCTGCTTGTGAGCCACGACCGGGAGGTGCTTGGCCAATTCGACAACGTCCGCGACTTGGCGGCGATCAACCAAGCGGCCGCTTGGCCAAGCGCGAGGGAGGCCAAGCCGTGAGCCTGTGGCAAATCGTCCTGCGCAGTCTGCGGCAGCATTTGTTGTCCACCGTGATCACCGCGTTCTCGATCGCGCTGGCGAGCGGGCTGCTGATGAGCGTGTGGGTGGTCAAGGATCAGGCGCGCGCGAGTTTCACCGGCGTGGACTCCGGCTTCGACGGCGTGTTCGGCGCGCGCGGCTCCAAGCTGCAACTGGTGCTCAACTCCATTTTTCATCTCGAGGCGTCGCCGGGCAACTTGTCGTGGGTGCAGTACGAACGGATCGCCGCCGACCGGCGCGTGGCCACCGCGGTGCCGATCGCGGTCGGGGATAATTACCGCGGCTACAGGCTGGTCGGCGTGACGACGAACCTGTTCGAGGTCGAGTATCGCGAGGGCAAAAAGTACGCCGTGCGCGACGGATACCTGTTCAACCCGAAAAAGAAACAGGCGGTGGTGGGCAGCTTCGCGGCGGAGCGGCTCAAGCTGAAAGTGGGCGACACGTTCCATCCGTATCACGGCCTGATTTTCGACGAGAACAAAAAGCACGCCGAGAGGTATGTCGTGTCCGGCATCATGGAGCCGAGCAACACGCCGACCGACCGGGTGATCTGGATCCCGATCGCCGGGCTGCAAAACATGGCGGGGCACAACGCCGAGTCGGCGACAGACGTGAGCGCCGTGTTGGTGAAATTGCACGGCAAAAGCAGTGGCATGATGATGAATCAGGAGTTCAACTTGCAGGGCGACGTGATGACGTTCGCTTGGCCCATCGCCGACACGATGTCGAAACTGTTCAACAAAATTGCCCCGGTGGAGATGGTGCTGCGGGCGGTGGCGTTGCTCGTGGCGCTGGTGGCGGCCGGCTCGATCCTCGCGAGCATTTACAACTCGATGAACGAACGCCGCCGCGAGATCGCGATCATGCGGGCGCTCGGTGCCCGGCGCGCGACGATTTTCAGCGTGGTGGTGCTGGAGGCCAGCGGCATTGCGGCGCTCGGCGCGGTGGCCGGGTTTGGGGTTTATTTTGTCATCATGAGTGTCGCCGCTTGGTTTATCCGGCAAGAGACCGGCATCGTCCTCAACCCGCTGGAGCTTCAGCCGGTGATGGCTTGGGCGCCGTTGGGCATGCTCGGTTTGGGAGCGTTGGCCGGGCTGGTCCCGGCGGCCAAGGCGTACCGGACCGACGTCGCCGAAAACTTGACCCCCATTTCCTGATCGATTTAACACCGCGCCCAATGTCACTAAAAACGTACAGCTTGAGAAAGTTGCTTTGGGGGGAGCGCACGCGGCTCGCGTGCGGTTTTTGGCGGCTCGCCAAAAACAAAACAACCCGCGCCCGGCGAGCCGCCGGACACCACACGCGGGCCGCGTGTGCTCCCCTCGCCCTCGCGGCGTTGGTTGTGCTTGGCCAAGCGGGGTGCGGCGGCGGCGGTCACGACCAATCGCCCGCCGGGCCGCATCATCACGAACCGCCGCACGGGGGCGCGGGGGTGACGCTGGGTGACGAGGAGGCGCACATCGAGTTTTTGGTGGACGGCGAGGCGGGAACGGTCACCGCATGGTTTTTTAAGCCGCACATGGAGCGGTATTTGCGGATCAAGGCGGAGTCGTTCGTCGTCTTGGCCAAGCTGCCGGATGGCGAGGCCAAGCTGACTTTTGCGGCGGTGGCCAACACCGGCACCGGCGAGACCGTCGGCGACACGTCGCAGTTCGTGGCCAGAGCCGATTGGCTGGCGGGCGGCACGGAGTCGTTCGATGCGGTCTTGCCAGAGGTGAGGGTTCGGGGCAGGGTCTATCGAAGCGTTGCGTTCAACTACCCGAAGGGCAACTGAAATGAGCGAAAAGGAAAAACCGAGTTTGTGGAGATGGCACGTGCTGAAGGCCGTGATCGCGGCGTTGCTTCTATTCGCGGGGTACAAGGTTTTTATCGACAAGCCCAGCCCGGAAAAGCCTGCCCCCACTCAGGATGAACTCGACAGCTTGAGCGGGGAAATCGAACTGATAGACGAGGAACCGGCACCGGAAGCCAAGCCGGAGGAGACGCCCAAGCCGCCGGCCGATGAAGCCCCGCCCGCCGCCGTGACGGAGCCGCCCCCAAATTTGGTTGAGCTGGTCCAGCCGTTCGTTGAGGCCAAGGACGATTTGCTACCCGAAATGATCGACGGTTACGAGGGGGTTTCCTTCGACAAGCTGGCGTCGTTCGCGTACGAGGTGCCGCTCGACCCGGTGACCAACAAGGTGGAATTGGCCAAGCTCAACGCCCAAATCCCGGCTCGCATCAAGTCGCTCGACAGAAAGCCGGTGGCCATCCGTGGCTTCATGCTGCCGCTCAAGGTGGAGAACGGCTTGGTCACGGAGTTGCTGATCATGCGCGACCAGTCGATGTGCTGCTTCGGCACCGTGCCCAAGATCAACGAGTGGATCAACATCCGGATGGCGGGGGATGGCGTCCAGCCGATCATGGACCAGCCGATCACCCTCATGGGCCAGTTGAAGGTGGGCGAAGTGCTCGAAAACGACTATTTGGTGGGCATTTACGAGATGGAAGGGGACAAGATGATCGGCCCGCTGGACTTCTGATTTTCGCCCGATTCACGGTTGACAGCCGCTTGGCCAAGCGGCAGATTGAACTGCCTGCTTTTGACGAAAGGACATTTATGGAAAAAAATCGCACTTCTTCCGGGTTCACGCTTATTGAGTTGCTGGTGGTGATCGCCATCATCGCCATTTTGGCTGGCCTGTTGCTGCCGGC
>Ga0208879_1001746_pt1 | contig 20072 bp, 14 predicted proteins | sample Knorr_S15_td_Bot_FD_185605 | JGI IMG/M metagenome (GOLD analysis project Ga0208879, IMG submission 185605) | Marine microbial communities from Southern Atlantic Ocean transect - Knorr_S15_td_Bottom_ad_5009_LV_A (SPAdes) (version 2) | ecosystem: Environmental > Aquatic > Marine > Oceanic | place... | reverse complement strand
GGATATCGAGATGATACGAGAGGTCTGTTCTTCTAATGTTGACCTTCCTATCGCAGCTAGAGTGCTTTCAAGGATCCAGGCCGCCAAACCCACTCAGGTCAATAAGATAATCAACATCCATGACAGCGTGATCAGTCGTTCCAACCTCAATTTTGAAGGAGAAGAAAATGTTGAGGACAGCATCATCAACAGAAATAAGAAAGTGTAGTCGATAGAAACAAGGACCTGTCCTGTCGCGCAATATCTGATCAGTTCGGGGATCGGTTACCTGACCGTCATGGAACCAGGCATGGGTGCACATTATCGCTAATATCGTTTTTCTGTGTCCAGCACTTTTTTGTAAAACTTAGAAACAGTTGTCATTTTGGAACCATCACCTCCAAGGTCCCGATTAATTTCTTTACGAGCTGTTTGACTGATTCTGGAGTGGCTTCCCATTCATCCCGGCTTATTCTTTCAAGAATTTCCATAGTTTTTCCTTCCTTGATAATTTCCAGGGATCATGTGGCAATCTTGGTTCCTTGATGTTTTCCGTCATCTTTGTGAAAAATTCATAAATGGTCTTTCTTATATAGACTTCTTGCATATAAATATGCAATTAGGGTGTTTTCAATGCCGAAACGTAAAAAAGAGAGAACCGTTTCCCTTCCCCAGCTTTGGGGAATAGAGAGGCAGACCAGGAGTGCCAGCAAGGTAATTGAGGCCATCCAGGAACTTGGTTCGAAGGCCTATACTTCTCAAATCAAGGAAGAGACCGGTATGGACATCCGTACAATCAGAGAGGTCCTGTCCCGACTGTCGCTCCAGAATATGGTTCACATTCGCCAGATGAGGATCGAAGGCCGGATGCGGCATGTCTATTTCCTGACCGCAAATTCCTTCGTTGTATTATATGGCTCACACTTTAATCGCCGAAAGTTGGCCAGCTACACTACCACATGGGCTTGGCAGGAATATGAACGCTATGTTGACATGGTTGACTGGGAAAAGCGTGAGATACTTTCGGGTTATGAGTTGACCTATGAAGAGGTCGAACGTAAAATTTTCCTGCTATTATTGACAACCTTGAAACTTCTCAGTAGGTTAGTAGGGGATGATATCCATGAATTAAAGGGGAAATACAATATCAATGCCGAATTCTATGACACCCACAGCCTGGGAGGAAGAGCCGGAATCAAGGGTCTTCCTTCCTGGGAATCTTTGCCGGTAGGACACTGGGCCGTTACCGAGATCTGGTTTATCTTTGATCTGTATGGAAAATTTATGTCTCTTGGACTTGAGAATGATACTGAATTCAAAGCAATGGAGGTTGCTTTAGAAACAGGACTGAAAAAAGGAAGAATCTTTCAAATATCAGATGATAGCGACCAAAATTAGGGATTTGCTCGTATATTTATATATTATAGGTTTCAGCGTATACATGAACTCATATTTAAATCGACCACATCAGAGGAACAGTTGGGGAAAGCCTTTATGGGAATGGGACCGTTGGAAGCTTGCTTGTTGGTGTATGGGTATTGAACCAAGACTGAGGGGTCCGGACCCCCCTAAAATGGTGTAGGGTTTTTTTAATGTAGCTAGGTTGGGAGGTTATGAATACTGGAGAGATAATTCTCTTGGTCCTTGGTGTAATCATAATTGTCTTAGCAGTTAAAGGAAAGCCTTTGTATCAATTCCTCGTAAAGTTAGGGAACAGGAACAGTAGGGCGTTTCCTTATCTCCTCATCGGCGGTGGTCTTCTATTGATATGGGGGTTAGTACGCATTTTGGGACTGAACATGGACGTAATGATAGGTGCAGGTATAATTGGATTTATGATGTTTGTCGTATTGCTTTTAGATCCAGACAGGCACAAAGACTGAGGGGTCCGGACCCCCCTCAGCCACCCCTTGTCTAGTGATAGGACAGGTTATGCAGTTTGTAGGCCTAGTTCCTTAGCTAGATGTGGTAATGACCTGAGAGTCTTTAGGATCTCTCTGGCTTGTTGCATTTCTGCGATATATTCCACAGTATCTTTTTTGCTATTCTGCTCAAAAGCATATTCAGGTTTCATAGCATGACCACAGGAAGGACAGAATTTTATTAGTGTACTCTGACTGGTATTACAGGCCAGACACATCAGATGAGTATCTTCTTTATCCATTTTCTTTTGACCAGTCAGTTCTAGGAAAGAATCTACCATATCTTCAGGTCTGGCCTTGCCATAGTAAGTTGACATATTACTGTCATCAACCCACCCCATCCAGAGGTTTAGTTTATCGCCTGACCAGCCTTTGTTCTTTAGGTTCCTGGTCTTGGTATGTCTGAATCCATGAGGGGTCAATCTGTCTGTGACCTGAAGGATCCCCCTGGCTTTCAAGCTTCTGATAATCCTTCTACACCATGTATTTGGACCCTTCACGCGAATTGGAGTCTCTGGGCCTTCGCGAGAAGCAAACAGATAGTGTTCGGGATTGTCCCCCAGACCGTTGACAAACGGCAAATACCAGGCGAGGGAGTCATGAAGATAATTCTTACGGTATCCGGTCTTGCCATTTAGTTCAACATAGTTTGCATATTCGTCCCTTCCAATGTGTTTTATCTGAAGAGATACGATTTCACCCTTCCTTGCTCCAGTATCATACAATAATGAAAAGAATACCTGCTCTTTCAGAGTTCGGCACTCACTCAAAAATTCTTGCATAATCTTTTTTGTGACATGAACCTGTTGCTTGGTTTTCCTATCCTTCATTACTTCCAGATAGGCCACACATTCTGGGGCAGGTCCTCGCATTTTACCATTTATCACATTCCCAGAAAGAACCCATCTGAGATAGCCCTTGACAACAAGGACCCTAAGTTTCCTAGTTCCAGAAGTGGACTTCATGGAATTTAGAAAGTTCAAGTATCCCGCCATGTCGGATTGATTCAATTCTTCATACGGCTTGGTTCTCCAATCTTCAAACAGTTTTAGTGCCTGTCTGTAAGAGTAAAGAGTCGTGTCCTGCAGACCCTTGCTCTGCTTTACCTTGAGGTAAGCAGATGGAAGGTCCTGAGCTACGCTATCTATTGTATTTTGACTCATTTGCATATTATCGCTGTCTTTACAGTGGTGTGTGGTATATAAAAGAGAAAAGGTCTTCAAGCCAACCCTTGTATAATATAACACTCTTTCATCCTTACAGATTATTAATCATGTTGAACTTGATGCTTATCGGAACTGCACATGTTATCGATTTGAAGACTCCACTTGAGATATATATCAGGGAGTTTGAGCCGGAAGCTATAGCTCTGGAGTTGGACAGGGAGCGTTGGTTGGCACTTAATTCTGGGAACAAGCGGTCCGGCGGTCCTGTTTTTGTAAGAGCTTTAGCACGTTTACAGGAATATCTGGGAGATGCTTTTGGCAGTTCACCTGGTTCTGAGATGCTGGCTGCGGCAAAAATAGCGAGAACTATAGGGGCAGATGTTAAGTTGATAGACAAACCAATAATCCCCACACTTAAGGGAGCATGGAAGAACATGCCATGGAATGAATTCTGGAATTTAATTATGGATAGCCTGATTTCCTTTGTTGGAGGCGGAGATCTCAATCTTGACCAAAGTATGAAGACTGGTGATTTCTCAAAAGAGTTGGAAGAATTCTCTAAACGTTATCCCTCAATCAAGGCCCAATTGATTGACAGGCGCGACGCTCATATGTCCGTTAGTCTGGTGAAACTTTTCCGAACAAGAAAATATGATAAGATTGTTGCTATTGTTGGAGAAGGTCATCTGGAGGGAATTAATCGCAGGCTCTTGTCCTTGAACCCGAGAGTAGTAAAACTTAGCGATTTATTGCAAAGAAAGAGCAACAGCGTTTCCTTTTCAATCGAGATCTAGAATTCGTAAGTTATGGCAAATCGATAATCCCAGTTAGCCTGGGCCGGAGCCCCATTGTTGGTGAAGGCTATAGTGACCTCGTATTCTCCCAGTTCCAATTTTGCCTCACTAGTGAAAAATGTAACGCCCCAACTGGCTGTTTCACCGCCACATCCCACATTTCCTTCATTACTCCCAATTTCGCTTCCTGCTGAATCCTGAACCGATATAGTATAATCAAGTTGGCCACCAATGCCAACACATCCAATTTCGTTGAATTCCACTTCGATTGAGGATACAAAAATCTCAACATCCAGATTGTAATTTTCATCACTGTTTTGGATAACAAGTGTTCCGTCTTGCCCTTCATCTGAATAATCCTCTGGAACCACTTGTAGGATCTTGGTTATTTCTCCCGTTTCGTCATTCTCGTCCACCACTACTAGAGTGACATTGTAGTAGCCACCAGCAGACCATGAGTATTCGGTTGATGATTCATTTTCGGTCCTTTCGATTCCATCACCAAAATCCCATTTGTATTCTTTTATTTCTCCGTCAGGTCCACTGGAATCACTGGCATCCAGGGTGATATTGGAATTGGATCTGACCTTTTCCACTTCATTTCCACCATCCTTGAAAACAAATACAGCGGTTGGCCCTAGAGACTTGATCACAACGCTCTTTGTGGCAGATCCCTCTCCATTTCCGTCCTCAACAGTCAATTTCACATTGTATGTTCCAGCCATCCCCCAACTATGCTGAGGTGATTTCAACGAAGATGTCTGATTGTCACCAAAGTCCCAAAGGTAATCCAAAGCTTCACCTTCGGGATCATATGAATCCTCACCAGAGAATTGTATCGACTCTTGAGTAAAGACAGAGGTTGTGTCGGCTTTGATTGAGGCTACAGGTGGTAGATTCGTAACCGAAAAGGAATGAGTGACTGCACTGGCTTCACCGTCTGGGTCCTCGACCGTAAGCGTGACACTGTAGTCGCCTTCATCCAGTTCCATCTTGAATTTGCTCTGTTTGGAAGCAGTGTAAGTCGGTCCGCCGGCCTCCCCCAGATCCCAATTGTAGGATAATATGTCGTTGTCTGGATCGCTGCTCGCCATCCCATTGAACGTAACTTCCTTCCCTTCTGAGTATGCACCACCATTACTTGGAGTGGTTATTGTGGCTGTAGGTGGACGATTGCCTGGTTCTACACTTATCACGACTATATCCTGCCCTGTAAGCCCACTTTGGTCTCTGACCATCAATGTAAGAACTAAATCGTTTCCAGGTGTATCAATGACAACCAAATCCGACATCTTGGTGCTCAGGTCAATAGGACTTCCCAAACCTGACAACGTCCACATGTATTGCAAATCATCCCCATCAGGGTCGATTGAAGCCGAACCGTCAATCTGGAATGGTTTTCCCGCCTCCATAACTGATGCTTGCCTTGGCATCAGAATCAGAGCCTCAGGTGCACGGTTAGTTTCGCCATTTTCACTATCATCAAGGCACCCGCTAAAAGACATCATGACGACCGTGAAAGCTGCTGCCAACACCTGAATCCTTCGCATCGGTTGTCCTAGATTGGCCATGTATTAAGAGTATGCGCTACGTTCAGATAACTAAACTGTTTCGGATAGGTCTTTTCGCGCCGCAGGCTTCGCAGTGCAGGATTAGTGTCCGCGCACTTCTTAGAAAAGATGTATCTGGCCGGTTACACTCCTGGCATACGACAAACGTGTCAATGTAGGAGCTGACCCGCTCCTTGATTTTCCTTGCAGGGACCCTACCTTGGAGAACCAATCTTCGGTTATTGATTGAGCCTGCCGTTCCCAGTTCTTGCAGTAGAAACTTATAGAGATGATTCTCATCCCTTCTGAGGCTATCAACTATCTCTGCAAAGTTCCGAATTATAGTTTTTTTACTACCTTCATGGAGAATGTCTGGAACGGGCGGACTAAAACGCTCCGCATTAATCATAACGTCTTCCAAACCTTCTCTGGCCCTATCCAACAATTTTTGATAGTCTAAATCCACAATCTCCTAAATGGTCCCTTTGTAAAGGTTTTCGTTTTACTATGACCTTCTTAGAAATCCATAAATGAGTCCCAAGGAGTATCCAAAATGTTGAATAAACAGTACCATTGGAGCGTATGCCGCCTGTTTCAGTTTTTTGGTTTGATAACCTACAAGGAGCCCAGCCAGTACCAATATGACAAAGTAGAGTCCGTTCAAAAACAAGGGGACACGGATATCAAGTTCCCCAATCACAGGTATTTCCAGTTTTAGGTAAGATATGGAATAAAGTGACATAAGCGCTATGAAAGCCACAACAAAGGCAAAGTGACGAATATCAAAACTTCCTGGATGCATTCGTGTGACCTGAGCTCTTGTCTTTCCATAGTTGAACATCTGTTTAAGGAAGGCAGCAGGTCTCGACCTACGGTGGTGCCAGACAACAACATCTGGCGCGTATAGAATTTTGTGTCCTGCCTTACTAAGGCGTATATCAAATTCAACATCTTCTCCTGGCCATAGGCTATCATGAAATTTAACCTCTTGAACAATTTCTTTCTTTATTATGTAATTACAAGTCGGATTGTGAGCAATATCTCTGGCTTCAGAATGCCCGACAGTATATCGGAATGAGAAAAGAAATTTAGATCCAAATATTCTGCCAACAGCCTTAGCAAAAGGCAAACCTTGTTTTGGAGTATAGTTTGGCCCCCCTACTCCAATATATTTTTCGTTTTTGCGGAGATGTTTTACCCCATTTCGTATCCAGTCTTTCCTCAGAATGGTATCATCATCGGTGAATGCAATTACGCTTCCTTTAGCAACGTCAGCCCCTATGTTCCTTTTTTGACCAGCGGGAACAGGATTGTATGCCACAGTTACATCTATTCCTTCTTCTTTTGCCCTATTTGAGTTCTTTTCCAAGAGGTGTGTAGGTTTATCACCGATAAATATTAATTCAAATTTGTCTTTGGGATATTCTAGTTTGGCTACACTCTCCACCAGCCCTTTGATGAATTTGACTTCACCTGTGGTAGGTATTACAATTGATACAAATGGTTCAGTTTCCAAGGTATTCCTTCCTGTGGTTAATCGAATTGAATATCCTCATATAAAATACTACTCAATTCTTTCCTTAACTCTTTAACGAGATTGAAATCTTGCAATTTTAAACACAATATGTGCCTCACCACAGATAGTTAAAGTAAGTGGTTACTAGGATTGTGTGCCACGGTTCCCTACACAACACAGCCGATTTGATAGATTGATGCGTTTTCGTGTCCGGGAGGTCCTTCTGGTTTCCAGTCCTTATGACTATTTCACCTTAGAAGAAGATGGAAGGATAAATGAGACTATTCTATTGGAATATAAACAATTGAGCCTTTCGTACGCACCCCGTATCACTCACGTCACCACAGCTGAGGAGGCCCTTCAAGCATTGAATGAAAGACATTATGATTTGGTAATCACCATGTCTAGAGTTGGTGAGATGCTGGTTCATGTCTTTGGTAACAAAGCCAAAGAAATTCAAGAAGATATTCCTGTAGTATTACTTGCCTATAATACTCGTGAACTGGCATTGTTCAAGAAAAGCCAGGGCATTGATCTGGTTTTTGTCTGGTCTGGCAATTCCCAGATTTTCCTAGCTATAATAAAAATTGTTGAAGACTCAAGAAATATAGAAGAAGATACCAGCATGGCTGATGTTCCAGTTATCCTACTGGTCGAGGATTCAAGACGTTTTTATTCGATGTTTCTACCTCAATTATATCAGGAGTTGATGGAACAGACGGGCAATTTAGCTGGAGAGGGTCTGAGTCTGCATCATAAAGTTCTGAGACGAAGAGCTAGAGCTAAGATTCTGCTTGCGACAGACATGGAACAAGCCCAATATTTCTACAAACAGTATTCCAAGCATATAATTGGATTGATAACAGACGCAGCCTATCCATGGAAGGGTAAACATAATTCGAGTGCAGGTTCTGAACTGATAAAAATCGTTAGGCAGGATAATCATGATGTCCCAATTATAATGCAATCTTCTCTACCTGAGAATAGGAAGATCGCTGAAGAACTTAATGTCGATTTCCTGGATAAATCTGACTCTGGGTTGCTGAAGGGAATTCGAACCTTCATGCGTGAAAAAATGGGTTTTGGGGATTTTGTATTTCGTGATTCAGAGGGTAACGAAGTTGGCAGGGCAAAAGATATTGAGGAAATGATAGACCTTCTTCCTTACATTGATTCCAACTCCCTAAAATATCACGGAGAGCGTCACGACTTCTCAAGATGGTTCCGAGCACGAACTGAATTTGATTTGGCTAAATCCCTACGGCCAAAGAAAGTTGGCGATTTCGAAGATATAGAAGAAGCTAGAACGTTTCTTCTCACAATGATGCGAGATTTCCGGAGACAGAATCAGAGGGGAGGGGTAGCCGATTTCTCGCTCAAGGTACTGGAGATTGGTCGTGATTTCTTAAGAATCGGAGGTGGATCACTAGGTGGTAAAGGCCGCAGTCTTGCTTTTTTCCATTCACTTCTGTCGTCATCGGATATTTCATCTGAATTTCCAGACGTCAAGATCGGTGTCCCTCCATGCGCCGTGATTGGCACATCCGTTTTTGACGAATTTATGAGGAATGAACAGGTTTCTTCGATTGCCTATTCAGACACGTCTCAAATTGATGACAACGATATCGCTACTGAATTCTTGAAAGTAGATCTACCAGATTCAATTTACGAGGACGTAAAATCTTTCTCAGATAGGATAGAATATCCTGTTGCGGTTCGCTCATCAAGCTTGCTTGAGGATTCTCAGCACCAACCGTTTGCAGGAGTCTATGAAACCTATATGCTATCTAATAACCATCCTGACCCAAAGATCCGGTTACAGAATATCTGTGATTCCATAAAATTGGTTTACGCATCGGTATTTTACAAGAATTCCAAATCATACATTGCCTCAACGCCCAACAGTATAGAGGAGGAAAAAATGGCTGTCGTAATTCAGCAAGTAGAAGGGCAGAAACATGGTAATGTTTTTTATCCTACCTTTTCAGGCGTTGCCAGATCAAGAAATTTCTATCCTCTTGGTGATGCCTTACCTGAAGAAGGGGTAGTTGCTGTGGCTTTAGGCCTGGGAAAGGCAGTTGTCGAGGGAGAAAAAGTTTTTAGATTTTCCCCGAGTCACCCTGAACAGCAATTCCAGTTTGCTACAACTGAAGACTATTTACGTTCATCTCAGAGAGAATTCTGGGCCGTTGATATGTCAAAGACTGAAACCGTGTTAGGCACCCAATCAGCGAAAAACCTGTCTCATCTGGATTTGTCCAAAGCTGAAATGGATAGACAATTACACCCTATAGGTTCGGTTTATTCACCGGAAAATGATGCTATCTATGATGGCTTATCAAGGAGCGGAGTAAGATTGGTGACTTTTGCCGGTGTCACTAAGCATGAACAGTTCCCATTGTCAGAAATTATCAATTTTTTCTTGGAAGTGGCTGAGGAGGGTTTCAGTGGCCCCGTAGAAATTGAATTCGCGGTTACGATTGATCCCCTATCAAAGTCAAAGCGCTTTTCATTTCTCCAAGCCCGTCCTTTGGTTTGGGAACCTATCGATATCGATATTGATATCGGGAGTCAAGTCGGTAAGGTAATGTGTCGTTCGGATAGTGCATTGGGGAACGGCTTAATCGAGGATATAAGGGATGTACTATACATTCATCCCCGTGATTTTGTAAGAGGTGAAACCGAAGATATTGTAGAGAAACTAGAAGAATTGAACAATAAATTGATAAGCTCTGGAAATCCATATTTGTTAGTTGGACCTGGTCGCTGGGGATCAACGGATAAGTGGCTGGGAATACCCGTCCGCTGGGCACAGATATCAGGTGCTTCTACAATTATAGAATGTGAGATGAGCGATTATCCTGTTGAAGCTTCTCAGGGAACCCATTTCTTCCAGAATATTGTTTCATTCGGAGTTGGATATTTGACTTCTAATTCAAGTGATATCAAATGGGATATTTTGGATAAGCAAGAGAAGAAGGGAGAATATGGCCCGATTAAGCATGTTAGATTTTCCAAACCCTTGCAGGTCATGCTGGACGGTCGGACAAGCAAGGCTGCAGTTATTGTGGCAGACTGATTATTCCCAGTAGATTACTTCTATCTTAATCGTATATTCTGGATTTCCTCTTTCGTGATCAATCACAAATGCCCAGTCACCTAATTCACTCGTTTCATCAAACCAAGCACGATCGGTGCTATTGTAGTAGTCTAGAACTATACGGTTTGCTTGTTCTCTCTGGCTGGTGTCATGTGTGGAATTCTTGGCAACACATTCATTACATTCATCATCAGGGTCTGTGCTTTCATCCTGATCAGGATTTCTTTCTTGGGAGGTGTTGTACAAGTATAGATCTAGGTCACTAGTATGAGCCGCTTCGGCGTCGTATTCCAGAGTAGCCCTGATATATCTGGCCGGCAGGCCATAAACTTGGGTAAGGTGTTCCTGTTGCCCCGAGCCTATGGTTCTGGTGTCAGTATATTCATAGTTGATGCGGATTTCTACATCATCAGAATAACTGGCCTCATCTGTCTCTCCCATTTCATTGGTTATTCTAACCTTCACAGTGTATATCCCGGAATCAAATTCCCATGAGGTCTCAGGCACAGTTGTTTCCTCGTCCGCGTAGAATCCCTCTGTGGAGTCATAAGAGAAATCCCATTCGTATTTAGAGATAGTACTATCAGAGACGGAATCAGTGGCTGAGAACGTAAATGTCACCTGTTCTTCCCCAGTCACTTTTGAATCGGTTTCGTCATTAGTAGTAACGATTGCCCTAATCTCACTCGTAGCTTCTTGGATAGTAACTTTAGTGGTTGCAGTGCTAAACTCATTTCCATCGGTCACGGTGAGTGTTACAGTATAGATGCCCTCATCTTCGTATGAATGTGTTATCCGTCCATTATTTGCTATATTGCCGATTATACTTTCATCCTTTCCATCGTTTTTATCAAAGTCCCAAAAATACTCTAGAACATCGCCATTTGGATCGCTACTGCCCTTTCCCGTGAACACGATTTCTTGATTCGGTTCGAAGTTAGAACCACCTTCTGAGTTTGCCGAAGCTTGTGGCGCTCCGTTTACATCTTCTTCATCAAGAAAATCTAGACATCCTGAGAAGATGACGATTCCCGCAACCAGCAAAGGCAAGCATCTCATACAATCTAATCTTAGTATGCTGTTATAAATCAGTTTAGCTTTCGGCTTCTGCGGCAGCCTTTCTTGATTCCTTGATTTGTTCTGTAGCTTGACGTCTTGCTATTCTTTCTTGACGTCTTGCCTCAACACGTTCCATTATCAATTTCATGTACATTGCGTCGTGTTCCATGAGTGGAGAATCCGATATGGTTATCACGTTGTAGTTATTCTCAAGAATGACCTCTGCCAAATATTCGAATTTAATCTCTCCCTTCTTGATTGGAGAATAGTGTCTTTCGGTTCCCTCAGTATCGAACTCAACACCCGAGAAATGAGTGTAAAATTTTTTCAGCCCCAAGGAATTCTCAAAGAAATCGAAGACACGCTTGAAGCTTTCACGATCATTCAGCCAGCGATTTCCTCTAGCATGCAAATGTGGCCAATTGATAACAGGTTGGATACCTTTCACTTTCCGACAGATTTCAACAACTTCCCTAACACTTCCAAAAAGATCTGGTTTTCCAGTCAACTCAATACCGATTCGGGGGCTGTAATTGTTAGCATAATAATGATTGCGCATATCCTTGAATATCGGTATGAGAGTCTTGATCGCCTCTTCAGATGAAATTCCATGATAAGGTCCAATGTGTGTGACTACATTCCCGGCACCGATCTTGTTCCCGACTTCACCTGCGAATTCAAGGAATTTTTTTGACTTATTGCGCATGTATCCATTACCCAAAAAGTCCATGTAGTAGGGGGCGTGAATAGCCATGTGAATATCCAGGGACTGTGCAATTTCACCTAGTTCTTCGAAGTCCTCTAATTCATCAACATACTTGCCTCTTACCAATTGGATTTCCATACAATGTAAACCTAGAGCATGAATATCTTCAATTCCATCTCTGATAGTTCTTCCTTTACAGGAAAGAGGTATCCCTGCCGGCCCAAACCTAATCATCGTTCATCGCGGATTGAATGGTCCTATAATTACTATTGGTTACTTTTGACCTATTTTCTACTCTTTTATTGCTCTCGCTAGATAGTTTTGTCTAAGTTTTTAAGGGTCCCTCTTCTCGCGTTCCGTGAATATCCAAGCCTTGGAAAAGAAATGGCAGAAAAAATGGGAAGAGGCCCGACTATTTGAGTCAGAGCCAAAGGAAGACCAAGACAAGTATTTCGTGAATTGCCCTTATCCTTACATGAATGGATATCTACATCTGGGACACGCATTCACTTATCTCAGAGCCGACATGGTTTCTCGTTATCAAAGAATGAAGAATAAGAATGTACTTTTTCCTTTTGCTTTCCATTGTACTGGAACTCCAATTGTAGCCGCAGCTCAAAGGGTCAAGGAGGGTGAAGAAGGCCAAATAAACGCGTTAAAGCAAATGGGCCTAAGTAAAACACTTATCAGAACATTCTCAAAGCCAGAAGAATGGACAAAGTATTTCCCAGATAAAGCAATCGAGGATCTAAAGAAATTCGGAACATCTGTCGATTGGAGGCGCAGTTTCATCACAACCAGTTTGAACCCACCTTATGATGGATTTATACGTTGGCAATTCAACAAATTATTAGATGGAAAGTATCTAATCAAAGGTACTTTTCCAGTTGTGTGGTGTCCCAAAAGAGAAACTGTTGTGGGAGACCATGACCGCCTTTCTGGTGAGGGAGAAACACCCCAAGAGTACACATTGTTAAAATTCAAAGGCAAAGATCACTTTCTTGTCGCGGCGACTCTACGTCCTGAAACGGTTTTTGGTCAAACCAACTTATGGGTAGACGGGGATGGAACTTACACTAAAGCTAAAGTCGGAGATGAGACTTGGATAGTGTCTCATGAAATGCCGTTCAAGCTTAAGTTACAAGGACATAAAGTCAAGGAATTAGGAAAAATTCAAGGCAGAGATTTAATCGGTCAAAAGTACATGGCGCCCCAAATTGGTAATGAGATAATCGTCCTTCCATCTAAATTTTGTGATGCTTCAATCGGTTCTGGAATCGTAACCTCAGTACCAAGCGATTCCCCAGATGATTACCAGGGCCTTGTAGATTTGCAGAACTCATCCTCAGATTGTGAAAAGTGGGGTTTAGATCATGAATTGGTGATGGCAATCCAACCTATCGCTATTCTTGATTCGGGAGAGATGGGCACGCTTCCAGCACCCAAACTCTGCAAAGAATTGGGGATAAAGAATCAGACCCAGAGGAAAAAATTGGAACAGGCCAAACAAGATTTGTACATGCATAGTTTCAATCATGGAATCATGCTTTATTCCACAGAGTATGTTGCCGGCAAACCCGTTGAAGAGGCTCGTGAAATCGTCAAGGATAAATTGGTTGAAGAAGGAAAGGCCATAATCTACTATGAGCTGACCGGCCCTGTTGAGTCACGCTGGCTTGCAGACTGTGTGGTCAAAATAGTGGACAATCAATGGTTCTTGGAATATAGTAATGAAGAATGGACCAAGACTACTGAGAAGGCTCTTGAAACAATGGAACTATATCCTTCCAAGGCCCGTAGTCAATTTGAATATGTTTTACAATGGCTGAAGAACTGGGCCTGCGTTCGTGAAAAGGGTCTGGGAACTAAATTACCTTGGGATGACAATTGGGTTATCGAATCACTAAGTGATTCAACCATTTACATGGCCTACTATACAGTAGCCCATTATCTGAAGGATTTGAATGAAAAGCAACTCAAAGAGTCATTGTTCGATGCAATATTTGGAGATGGGAATACCAAGCTAGCGGCCGAAGAAAGTGGAGTAAAGCAAGCTGAGATTATCAGATGGAGAAACGAATTCAACTATTGGTATCCTTACGATCTGCGAGTAAGTGGTAAAGATTTGATACAGAATCATTTGTCGTTTAGTTTGTACAACCACACAGCCATGTTCGGGGAAGACAAATGGCCTAGAGGCTTTGCTGTCAATGGTTGGGTTCTCGTGGAGGGAGAAAAAATGTCTAAATCCAAAGGTAATTTTTTCACTCTCAAAGAACTGACGTCGAAATATGGTGCCGATGTTGTCCGTTTTACGCTATGCAATGCTGGAGAAGGCCTTGATGATCCTAATTGGGAGATCACGTTTGCGGAAACAGCCGGCAAGAAACTGAAGAATTGGTTGTCTTTTGTAAAGAAAAATAAAGGCAAAGGCCGAACTTCATCACACCCTATTGATACATGGTTCAGTGAGATTATGGCAAGTGTTTCACATCAAGCTAATGCGGCGTCTGAAAGATTGAAATTTAGAACCTCCACCCGTCTCTTTTTCTTTGAACTCCCGCAATATTTCAAATGGTACATCCAAAGAGCTGGCGAACCACACGTGGAAATATTGAAAGAGTACATTTCGATTGTAAATAGAGGAATTGCACCTATTATACCTCACACTGCCGAAGAGGCCTGGTCTCTTTCAGGAGAAAAAGAGTTTATTCTAAATCAACCATTTCCTGAAGGTCATAAACCCGATTTAAGCTTGATAACAGGAGAAGATTTGGTTAAGCAAACATTAGAAGACACAAGAGCCATTCTGAGCATTGCAGGAATTGATAATCCTGAAGAAATCGTGTTTATCGTTGCACCAGAATGGAAATGGAACGCAGTTCATACCGCTGGGGAATTGGCAGATAGTAGAGGGCAAGTAAAGCTGAATCAGCTTATTTCTGGTGTTATGCCGACCATACCGCCAGAATCCAAGAAATTAGGTGCAGATTTCCTGAAAAAATGGGTGTTAAAGGATATCCCTTCCTTAGGTCCAGACTGGCAGAGCAAATACGCCCAGCAAGTAGACGAAGCGGAAATATTATCAGCTTCAGTAGATTTCTTCACCAATATATTCAACTGTAAAATCACAGTTGTAAATACAGATCAAGCAAAATCAAGTATGGTATCCAAGGCAAATCAGAGTTCGCCTTTAAGACCCGCTATTTTTGTTTCTTAGTTATCGATTTATCGTCTATAAAACATACTCGTAAATCTATAGTTGATACTTGCCAATCTTTATAAATGCCGCCCTTGTCCGGCGGTTCCTGTGCGAGAGGTTACCCTCTTGAGAGTGACAAAAATGACTAAACCGCGTCAATCACGAATAGCTTTGTTAGCCGTAGCTATGCTCTTGTCCGGAGCTTTCTTTGGGCTTGTAATATCAGATAATGCATCTGCTTCAACCCATACTGTAGTGGGTTTTGTAGACTCAGATAGTCCTTCTGCAGTCTCAGTTATAGTTATTGAGAAAGATGATGGAACCAAAAAATCAACATCGACAGCGGTAGATGGTTCGTTTTCATTCACAGAGTTAGAATCTGGGAGTTACCTTGTTAGATATTCAAAGGTTGGTTATCTCTCAGTCCTTAACTCCTGGAATATACCTGACGACCTCCCACTTTCATCCGATGGTGTGAGCATGATTGCGGCGCCTTCTGGTAATGTCTCAATTTCGGGGACTGTCAATGATACCGATGGCTCTGCTGTTGAAGGTGCTACGGTAAGCTTGATATTCGAAACTCAAGAAGATTCCTGGTGGGATGGAGTTTCCGTAGGTCATACGATCACAGTTACTACTGCAACTAATGGTTCCTTTTCATTTGAAAATTTATCGGATGAAAATATCACAGTGAGAATCGAGGCATCAGGTTATTACACAGAACTCAGCAATACAAACTCGACCGATTATGTTCTAACCTCATATACAGATACAAACAAGCAAACCATTCGTGTCTATGACTCTGGTGGGAATCCACTTGGTGATGCGGACGTGAACGTCCTGATGTATGACACAGCTACTTCTACTTGGACCACGGCTGAAAAGTTTGGTGGATTCTCCTACATTCTGGAACCTGATACGGGCTCAGAAGTGTACATATATGCCTATCACGAGGATCACACGCCATCAGTAAAGAAAATAGCTTCAGTTACGGGTAGTGATTCATTTAATATGTATCTTGATGAAAACGATGCGGCGAGCGATAATGTGGTTTACATTTCAGCCCCACCGTCAGACGGTGGTCAATCGGTTGTACCAAAGATTGGAGACCGAATAATCAAGGAAAACCCAGCCCCTTCAGCCTCAATTACAGTAACAAGTGATACTACAGATATGGATGGAATCCATGTTGTAGCGGATGGAGAACAGGTTAATTTCAGTGGACTCTCTTCTTCATCGCCCATTGGGGTTTCACAGTACTCCTGGAGTTTTGGAACAAGCACGGCCGAGACATCAAGCACATTTTCGTCTGGTTCAACTCTGGTTACACTTACGGTGACCGATACCTTCGGTGATATTTCTGGAGCCAATGTGACCATTATGGCTGATGGGATGAATCCTGTGGCAGCAGTTAATGTAATAGTCAAGGCAGGCATCTCTGATGATGGGGAGGCCTATAATACTTCGACATCAAATGTGGATGAAGATTACAATGTGGTTGTGTTCAATGCTTCGGAATCAGACGATGCTGATTCGATGATTTCAGATTACGTCTGGGACTTTGGTGATGGTAATACAGATACTGGTGATGTAGTAAGTCATATTTTTGTAGATCCTGGTGATTTCAGTGTTCAGCTTACGGTTACTGATGCAGCCGGTAATTCAGGTTCGAATACTACAATCATAACCGTGAACGACATAGAACCACCTAGAGCTGCATTCAATTGGTCTTACACCAATGATACTGGTGGTAATGTTGCTGGAGCGGCAGTGGAAGGCCTTCCAACACATTTCAATGGCGGTGGAACCGATGATAATTCCGATGGTCCTTTGACCTATATCTGGGACTTTGGAGATGGAACTAATGGAACAGGTGTTACAGTGAATCATACTTTCGATGAAACGTTAGATAAAGCTTTCAACGTCATTCTGGAGGTTATCGATGCTTCAGGCAATAAAGACCAGATTAGCTATGGAATTAGTCCTGCCGTGATGGATAGGCCCGATCTTTATGCGACTCAGATAATTTTCGATAATGAGAATCCTTCCGAGGGAGATGTAGTTAAAATTTCTACGACAATCAAATTATTGAAAATGAATGTAACAGAGGCTTTTGCAGTTACTTTCTATCTTGATTCAATTAGTAATACTACGGCTATTGATACCGTAGAGGTTAATCATGGTTCAGTGGCATGGGGAATTGAGAATGAATATAGTGTCAATACCACATGGATAGCTACAGCGGGAACTCATACAATTTATGTACGGGTAGATTCGAACGATGCTGTTGATGAGAGTGAAGAAAAGAATGATGTTTCAGATGTTATCACCGTCAGCTCAATCGATGACTCAAGAGATTGGACTTCTATTGGTCTGATAGTAGTTGTAGTCCTCTTGGCCTTTGGTGCAGTTGGATATATCTATAGAGATACTCTCTTCAAGTAAGTAGATTTAGAAAGATGGTTAGTGCCCGCGGGAGGCCATTCTGGTCTTTAGTTGGGCTTCTTCAAGGCCGGACATAGCGTCCCCTAGGTTCTTTGATATATTTCCAATCAGTTCATGGTCATCAAAGTGGGCAGTCGCTTCTACCATGGCCTTGGCCATGGTATTAGGATCATCAGATTTGAATATGCCTGAACCCACAAATATACCATCCATGCCGAATTGCATCATCAGTGCTGCATCTGCCGGAGTTGCGATTCCGCCAGCAGTGAATGTTACTACAGGTAAACGACCTAGCCGTTTGACGTCTTCTAGAATCTCAAGGACCCCTGCCTCTATTTCTTTTCTCTCTTTTCCAAAAGCGTTGAAACCCGCAGACACGCCGAGGTTATCTTTGACCTCTCTATCTAAATCAAAAAATTTCTCTACTACTCGGGTTGCTATAGGTTTTAGATTACCCGAGAATTGTACAGCCGCGATCTCGGCCTGTAATAATCTCGCATGTCTCATTGCAGCCACCACATTCCCTGTCCCGGCCTCACCCTTGGTCCTGATCATGGCGGCACCTTCCCAGATACGCCGTATAGCCTCACCTAATGATGTGGCTCCGCAAACAAATGGTACTGTGAACCCGTCCTTTACGACATGATAGTAAGGGTCCGCTGGAGTTAGAACCTCGGATTCATCAATCATATCCACGCCTAGCGCTTCTAGAACCCTCGCTTCTGCTGAATGCCCAATTCTACACTTTGCCATTACAGGAATAGTCGTACAGTCTATTATTTCCTTGATCATTGATGGGTCTGACATTCTGGCCACTCCTCCGTCAGCCCTGATATCTGCAGGCACTCTTTCCAGGGCCATTACAGACACAGCACCTGCATTCTCAGCGATTGCAGCCTGTTCAGCATTTACAACATCCATAATCACACCTCCTTTTTGCATTCTGGCAAAACCACGCTTAACCAATTCTTTGCCGTATCTTAGGGATTCGAGATCTAAATTCAGTGACATTATTCACTCCTGTGGTGGACCGGGCGGGATTTGAACCCGCGGCCTCCGCCTTGCGAAGGCGGCAATCTTCCAGGCTGATCTACCGGCCCTTTCGTCAAGCCTAGAGTGGCCAGAAAATTAGCCTTATTAGACAGCACCAATAGATTCCAAGTGCATAGCTGCGGCTTCACTCAGGTCCTCATATAAGTCTTGATCATCAACGCCAGAATAGGAGATCTTGCCTCCTCTACCTCGGTCAATTTTCATTATTTCGAACTCAGAAGCATAGTCTCCATCAGTATGGGACATGATAGCGTATTCAGAGCCATCAACTTCTAAAGCGCCGTGTATTCTCATCTTAATTTCATTTCCAGCCTCATCTTCAAATACCTCAAATTCATTAGTTCCAGGTTTTTTTTCTTTGTTCCTTAACCCAAACGTAGGCATTCTCCAACCCCTTGACTTAGTTTCTTCAGGAGTGATTTCCATCCCCATAGCTTGGGACCAGGAATTGACAACATCTTCCTGATTCATTCCCGCAACTAATTCTATTTTCTTCCAATTATTTAGGATCCAGGGTGGATTTTCAAACTTTGTAGATAGTGCCTGGACAAACATTCGCAAATCATTTGGATTCTGACACCCTAATCTCAGTTCTAAGTATGAATTACGGGGCGTCCCAAAGAAGCCCTTGTATTTTTGTGAAGTCAGTCGTGCTTTGAAACCTGCGAAACGAAAGGATATGCTCCAGTTCATCTCATCAAAGCCGCTCGAGCGAAGTCTGATTTTTGCATTATCATCAACAGTCTGGCAAGCTTCCCAGAATTTTTCTCCAAAGTCCGTAAACCAGATTAAGCCGAAAGTACCTCTGTTTTTCGTTTCTATCCTCCCCGAACTAAGTGCACGCCGCTTTACCAATGGGTGCTTGCTACGGGGTTGGGCCAGAAGTGTTACAGAATGCACTAATTTGACACCAAAAGGGATGCATAAAACGTCACCGCTAACTTTAATAATACCACACTGACACGGAAATCGGCCTCCGGGCCATTGACGGTAATCAATTCACAATTAGATCCTAGTTCTCATTACGAGAGGTTTAAGGAGTATAGAATTAGTCCGCCCTTGGTTTTAGAGGCAGTATGCAAAAGGTGGTATAATGAATATAGATCCAACAAGTAGTAAATATTTGATTCGCGCTTCAATACGCGCGAGTGGCGTAGTTAACAAGTCCGATGTAGTAGGGGCCGTTTTTGGTCAGACAGAAGGGCTATTAGGTGATGAATTAGATCTCCGTGATCTTCAGAAAAGCGGGCGAATGGGCCGCATAGAAGTTGAAATAACAAGTGACAAAGGAAAGTCTGTTGGAGAGATAGTAATCTCTTCAAGTATGGACCAGGTTGAAACTTCGGTCTTCGCAGCTGCATTAGAAACAGTTGATCGCGTTGGCCCCTGTAAGGCCACAGTAAAGATAACGACATTGGAAGACAGTCGTACTTCAAAACGTGAAATAATCATAAATCGTGCACGTTCCCTTTTAATTAATTTAATTAAAGATTCGAGAGGCGCTGGTTCTACGATCACGGATACGGTCAGACAGGTACTTCAAACCGAGGAGATAGTTCGGTTCAAAGACAAATTGCCTG
>Ga0208879_1001744_pt1 | contig 20088 bp, 24 predicted proteins | sample Knorr_S15_td_Bot_FD_185605 | JGI IMG/M metagenome (GOLD analysis project Ga0208879, IMG submission 185605) | Marine microbial communities from Southern Atlantic Ocean transect - Knorr_S15_td_Bottom_ad_5009_LV_A (SPAdes) (version 2) | ecosystem: Environmental > Aquatic > Marine > Oceanic | place... | reverse complement strand
AAAGTTAACGGAAAAAATATTATTTGAGCTTCTATAGGAATATTTACCTGAGCAATTTCTAAAATATTGAATGTTAAAGGACCTCCATCTGCATTTGAATTAAAGTAAATTCCTAAAATTGCAACTAACAATACTGCCGAAGCTCCCATTAACATTAAGGTTAATTTCATTGCCGAATGTTCTTTAGGACCTGATCCCCAAATACCAATTAATAAGTACATGGGAATCACGGCTATTTCAAAGAAAACAAACATCATAAACAGATCGAGAGAAATAAAGAAACCATAAACTCCAATAGAAAGTACGATGAGTGAAATAAAGAATTCTTTAGGTAAATCTTTCATCTTCCACGATATGAAAACTCCTGCCAGTACCACTATTGTGGTTAATAATAATAAAGCTACCGAGATTCCATCAACACCAATATTATAGTGAATATTGAATTGTTTGTACCAAACAACATCTTTGGTAAAAACCATGATAGCATCATTAACAGCTCTTTCTTTAAAATAAGCAAAAACAAGATTGATTGCCATTCCAAACTGGATAATACTACCAATCATTGAAATGATGCGCGCTTGTTTTAGTCCTTTAGTAAATACTAATACTAAAATGGTCAGAAGCGGTACAATGATAAAAAGTGATATAATATCCATAATTACATAAACCTCAATTTTTTAAATTCCAAGCACCAAAACAAGTCCAAAGGATATTAGTAATAACCCATTGGAATTTGTATGTTTGGTATTTTTCCTATCTATTTCCATAAATAAATAAATACAAATACGAATACAATAACTCCTGCAATAAATGCAAAGCCATAATCTTGTACTTTTCCTGATTGCATTCCTTTTATTTTTTCAGAAGTTTGAACAGTTTTGTTTCCTATACCAACCATCATTCCATCCACAACTTTTTTATCGAACCAGGCAATAGGAGCAGAGATACGTTTAAATATTATTTTCTTGGCGACAAATAAATAAATTTCATCGAAATAAAATTTATTATAAGTCCATTTGTAAAAAACGCCAAAGCCATTTGCAAATTTTTCTGCAAGATTATTTTCTTTTTTATAGAACATCCAGGCAAGAAGAATTCCAGTTAATCCAATTCCAATTGCAATAGCCGCCAAAGGATAATTTAAATGTGCATCAAATCCAGCTTTATCTGGAGTTATAAATTCACTGAAAGGAATAAATCCACCAACTATACTAATTAATGCTAAAAACATTAGTGGAAAAGTCATGGATAAAGGTGACTCTTTTGGTGTGTGTTCGTATTTTCTGTCTTTTCCCCAAAAAATTCCGAAGTAAATTCTAAACATGTAAAATGCTGTAAGTCCAGCTACAATTACTCCGATATAATAAATCAATTTATTGTGTTCGAAAGCGGCAACTAAAATTTCATCCTTACTCCAAAATCCTGCGAAAGGTGGTATTCCGGAAATTGCTAAAGCCGCGATTAAAAAAGTAATATTTGTAATTGGCATATACTTTCGTAAACCACCCATATCTTTTAAATAATTGCTGTGGACAGCGTGAATAATTGAACCTGCAGCTAAAAACAATAATGCTTTAAACATGGCGTGCGTAAACAAATGAAACATAGAAGCCATATAACCTATACCTTCCTGTCCATCGTATCCTGAAACCCCTAAAGCGAACATCATATAGCCTAATTGCGACATCGTTGAATATGCTAAGACTCGTTTAATATCGGTTTGAGTAATGGCAATAATTGCAGCAAATAATGATGAAATAGCGCCAACGTAGGCTACAATATTTAGTGCAAATCCATGTTCGACAAAATAGTACATGGGAAATAGTCGCGCTACTAAAAAAATACCTGCCACCACCATAGTAGCTGCATGAATTAGTGCAGAAACAGGTGTAGGCCCTTCCATGGCATCTGGCAACCATATATGAAATGGCATCATAGCCGATTTACCTGCACCACCAATAAATATTAATATCAACGCCCAAGTGATAGCTGATAATCCCATAAATGACGTTGAAGCCCAATTTAAAATGGCACTTCCTTCAGGATTATTTAAGGTTTCAAAATCGAATGTGCCTGTATAATACCCTATTATTAAGATTCCTATTAAGAATCCTAAATCGGCAAATCGTGTAACTATAAAAGCTTTTTTTGCAGCAGCTACTGCTGATGGTTTTGTATAATAATATCCAATTAATAAATAGGATGACACGCCAACCAATTCCCAAAAAATATAAATTTGAAAGAGATTTGTTGCTAACACTAATCCATACATGGAAAAAGAAAACAATCCTAAAAAAGCGAAAAATCTGGTACATCCATCATCACCTTTCATGTATCCTATACTATAAATATTAACCATTAATGATACAACAGAAACCACAATAAGCATCATTATAGAAATAGGGTCGATTAAAATTCCCATATCAATGTGTAGCGTTTCGGTAAAATGCATCCAAACAGTTTTTTCAACAAAAGTTTGGTAAACACCATCAACTTTACCAATTACAAAAAAGTATTGATAAGCAGTATAGAATGACAATAGGGTTGATGCCAATAAACCAAACACACCAATGTAACCAGAAACAGCGGGTTTAATTTTCTTATTAAAAATCCCTAACAGTAGAAATACAGCCAATGGAATTAATGGTATTAATATGGTATATGTTATGTCCATATTTAAACTTTATAATTTTAGTGCCTAAAGTTGAAAGTATTTAGAGTGCCTTGAGTTTTTCTTGTCGTATAATTGTCTAGTTCATTTTAATAACTTTAAATACTTAAGCGCACTTTAGTTACACTTTTTAACTCTATAATTTAATACTTCATTATTTCGATGTCTTTAACTTCTACAGAACTGATTTGCCTGTAAAGGTTTATTATTATTGAAACAGCTAATGCAGTTTCGGCAGCAGCAATTGCTATAATGAAAATTGAAACAAAAACACCTTGTAATATATCGGGATATAAATACTTGTTGATAACAACAAAGTTTACAACTGAAGCATTCAAAATCAATTCTACTGAAATTAAAATTGAAATCAAATTCTTTCTTGTAATAAACCCGTAAATACCAATAAAAAATAAGATAGAGGTTAAGGTTAATATTTCGTAAATGCTGATTCCTTCTATCATATGGATTCGTCACTTTTAGGAATTAACATTTTTCCTTTGGCAATAACTATAGCTCCGACCATTACTGCTAATAATAGCACACTTATTACTTCAAAAGGAAGGATGAAACCACCTGTTTCATAACTTAATAATCCCATGCCAATCTCAGCGGTAGTAGTGGTTGTAGAATTTTCAGCTACTTTAAAATCATAGGAGTAAATTATAGTTACAAAAATAATAATCCCAATTAAACAAGCTATGGCTGTTAGTAACCGATTGATGAATTTAGCAACTTCCAGTTTCATTTCAATATGATGGACAAGCAAAACAGAAAAAATCACTAGTACAATAATACCACCGGCATACACCGTAAGTTGAATGGCTGCTAAAAAATTATAGTCAACTAAAAAGAAAATTCCGGCAATACCAGAAAGTACAAATAATAAGTAGATAACAGATCGTAGCATTTTGCGACTAGCTACAGAAGCAATGGCAGATACAATCATTCCAAGCGCTACGATATAAAATATATATCTTTCCATACTATTAATCTTCTACTCCAGGTTGTAATTTAGATCCTGGTGTGTTTAAAACCCGTGTTAAGTAAGTTCTGTCAAAAACAGAATTTTCGAAATTCTGACCCCATTCAATCGCATCGGTTGGACAGACATCAATACAAAGACCACACATAGTACAAAGCCCTAAGTGGTATACGAATTTATCTATCACTTTTTTCTTTTTACCTGTTTCTTCATTGATTTTTCTGTCCCAAATAATCTCAATAGTACCATTAGGACAAGCAATTTCACATTTTTGACAGCCTGTACAGCGATGTTCATTATTTTCGTCATGTGGCATTATTACTTCACCTCGAAAGCGATCAAACATTTTAAGGGTCTCTCTATTGTCAGGATATTGCTGGGTTATAGCTCCTTTTCTTGAAGTTAAAAAGTACTTTCCAGTAACACTCATTCCTATTAGGAGTGTTTTAACACCATTATATATATCTGAAAAATAACTCATAATTTATTCAAATCTCAAAAAACAAATTCCAAATTCCAAATGTTTCTTTTGAAAGATAATTGAATCTTCAATTTTTATTAATTTATGTTTTGTTTTAATAGTAATCATTTATTTGTTTTTGTTACGAGTACTGGGATTTTTATTTGACACATATTTTAAAATGTTATTGTTAAATTCAACCAAACAATTAAAGCCATAATTATAATATTCACTAAATTGATTGGTAATAAATATTTCCACTCTAATGTAAGTAATTGATCTACTCTTAAACGAGGGAACGTCCACCGAAACCACATCATTAAAAATACTAAAGATAGAGTTTTCCCTAAAAACCAAAATACGCCTAACCAAGGTAAAGATTCAGTTATTCCAAAAGGTGACAACCAGGCACCAAAAAACACAGTTGCTGCAATAGCTGCAATAATAAACATATTGATAAATTCGGCTAAAAAGAAATAGGCAAATTTCATTCCTGAATATTCCGTATGAAAACCTGCACCTAATTCAGATTCTGCTTCAGCCATATCGAAGGGAGCTCTATTGGTTTCAGCCGTTCCGGATATCATAAAAATCATAAATGCAATAATTGCAGGAATATGACCTTGAACTATGAGCCACCCATTTTTTTGTACTTCAACAATTTCGGAAAGCTGCAAAGATCCGGTAATTAAAATCATAGTTAATAAGGATAAACCAATTGATAGTTCATAACTAATTGTTTGTACCCCACTTCGCATTGCTCCAATTAAGGCAAATTTGTTGTTGCTACTCCAGCCTCCTAATAAAATACCAATAACTCCTATAGAAGAAATAGCAATTAAAAAGAAAATACCAATATTGATATCAAACGCATGAAACTCTTTGGTAAATGGAATCACTGCTAAGGCCATTAATGCTGAAATAATAACAAAGTAAGGTGCTAAATTATACAAAAATTTATCGGCTTTTACAGTGCCTGTCAACTCTTTTGAAAGCAATTTTAAGGCATCGGCCAAAGATTGTAATATTCCTTGATATCCAACTCTATTAGGTCCTATTCTTAATTGAAACCAAGCCGATACACGCCTTTCAAGGAACACTAAAAATAATCCAATAACCGTGAAAATACCCAAATACACCAATGCTATTATAAACATCTCGACAATACTTGCAGCGCCTTCTGGCATAATGCTGAAAAGCCAATCGTGAATAGTTTTTGTTATGTTTAAAGGTATATTCATATCTTATTCATTCAGCTAATAGCTTAATCTGTCTATGCTAAATAACTATTAACCAATAACTAAAAGTAATTTATTGAGTATCAAAACCTATGACTTTTAAATCCATAGTGGTATATTTTTAAACTCAACACTCTCCTTCTGTTTTTTAACTCTATCATCTGTCAATATCCGGAATTACAAGATCTATTGTTGCCATAATAGCAACTAAATCTCCTATTTTTCCTCCTTTAGCTATATGGCTAAGTAATGATAAATTTGAAAAACCAGGCGATCGAAATTTAAGCCGGTAGGGACTTTTTGTTCCCGTACTTATAACATACACTCCGAGTTCACCTCTTGCTGTTTCTACTTTTTGATAATATTCTCCTTTTGGTAATTTTATTACAGCATTTGTTTTAACTCTATGTTCTCCCTCGGGAATGTTATCTATTAACTGTTCGACAATCGATAACGATTCCCATAATTCCTGAATTCTTACTTTATATCTGGCAAAAGTATCACCTTCGGTTCTTAAGGCTTCATTGAATGTTACTTTATCCAAAGCGCTGTAAGGGTGATATTTTCTAACATCGCAGGAATATCCTGAAGCCCTGGCCACAGGACCGGAAGCTCCAAAAGAAATAGCATCCTCTTTGGTTAAAATTCCAATGCCTTTTGTTCTTTTCTGAAAGATTATATTCTCTGTTAAAAGTTTGTCGTATTCTGGAATCTTTGTTTTAAAATGAGCTATAAATTTTTTGACCCGTTTAATAAAATTGGGATGTATATCTAACATCAAACCCCCAGGAACATTGTAATTCATTGTAAGTCTTGCACCACAGGTTTCTTCGAAAATATCGTTAATCAATTCTCGATCTCTGAAACCATAAAAAAATGTAGTTAATGCGCCGACATCCATTCCCATAATACCCCACCATAAACAATGTGAAGAAATTCTTGTGAGTTCACCAATAATGGTTCTAATTACTTTTACGCGCTCGGGAACTTCTAATTCCAAAGCGTTTTCAACAACTAAACAAACAGCTTCATTATTTATATTAGAAGATAAATAATCCATCCTGTCTGTTAAATGAACTATTTGCTGATAGCTATCACGTTCACACATTTTTTCTATGGAACGATGTATATATCCTAAATCTGGCTCAACCTTTTGTATAATCTCACCATCAATAGTTAATAAAAGATTTAAAACACCATGTGTTGCCGGATGTTGAGGCCCCATGTTAATTTGGTATGGTTCCGATTTAAAGCTTTTATCTATTGTGGTTCTTTGTTCCATTACTTATTTGATAACCATATTAATTTCATCTACATAATCCTTTCTTAATGGAAAACCTACCCAGTCTTCGGTTAAAAAGAGGCGTTTTAAATTAGGATGATTATTAAATTTTATTCCGAAGAAATCAAATACTTCACGTTCGTGAAATTCCGCAGTATACCAAATATCGCAAACCGAATCAAGGTTTGGGTTTTCTCTGTCCTCTGTTTTAACTTTTACAACAATTATATGTCTGTGAATTGTAGATTCTAAATGATATACAACTCCTAAATCTTCGCCCCAATCTACACCGCTCAAACAAAACAAATAATCGAAACAAGTTTCTTCATTAGTTTTTAACTGGCTCATCAATGCGTAAAACTGTTCCGGTTGAACCAAAACATTTAAAAATTGAGAGCCTTCTTCAATAAATTCTAGAAGACTAGGATTAATTGATTTTTGGGCTTCCGGTTGTTCCTCTGAACCATCTTCTACATCAGAGTTCTCTGTAATTTCAGAAACCTTGTCCGCATCTGGATTTGGAAACCAACTGCTTATTATACCTTGTAAAGCTTCATTTGTCATATATCCATTCAGTTTTATTGCCCTTCATCAAATCCATCGATAGGATTTATTTTGTGCTTCATGTTTTCAGTTCGAATTTTATCTTGAAGCATCAGCATACCTTCTAATAATGCTTCAGGTCGTGGTGGACATCCAGCCACATATACATCAACAGGAATAACATGGTCTGCTCCTTTTACAACAGAATATGTATTGTAAAAAAATGGTCCTCCGGAAATAGCACAAGCGCCCATAGCAATTACATACTTAGGTTCTGCCATTTGGTCGTATAAACGTCTTAAAACCGGAGCCATTTTATTTACAATAGTTCCAGCGATTATAATTAAATCGGCTTGTCTAGGAGAAGTTCTTGCTACTTCAAAACCAAATCTTGAATAATCATGGCGGGAAGCTCCTGTTTGCATCATTTCGATAGCACAACAACTAGTCCCAAAATAAAGTGGCCAAAGTGAATTGGATCGTCCCCAGTTTATTACTTTGTCTAATGAAGTAACCATTATATTTGCTCCGTTTCCTCCAGGAATTATTTTTCCAGGGAAATCTTCTGGTACAGCACCTTGTTGTCCAGAAGGATATATTGTTTTTTCTACTCCCATTTTAATGCTCCTTTTTTCCATGCGTATAATAATCCTAATCCTAATATGATAAGAAAGATGAGTATTTCTAAAAAGGCAACAGCACCAATACTTTTAAAAACTACTGCCCAGGGAAATAAAAATGCTATCTCTACATCAAAAATCAAAAATAAAATGGCAAACAAATAATAACCCACTTTAAACTGTACCCAAGTTGGCCCTTTGGTTACCATTCCACTTTCGTAAGGCTCTCTCTTTTGTGGATTATCTGATTTATGCGAAATTAAATTCGATAAAAAATTCGATCCTGCAACCATTACTACTCCTGCAATAATAAATACTATGATGGCTTCTGATCCCATAATTTTAAATTAAATTTCAATCTTTAAATCCCAAATCCAAAAAAACTACTTATTAATAACCAAAAACTAATTAACTTTATAAGTATCTCCTGAAAAGAACAAATCATCTACTTTCATGAAGCTTGATTTTGCTTTAACTTCAGCAGTTTGTTCTTTTTGTCGTTCTTCTAAAGTAATATCGTCGAAACTTCTTATAATTCCTGTAACTAAAGGATATCTTAATCGTACAAGCATTTGATGTAAAGTTGGGTCTTGTTCTTTAGCGTTGTGTATTAAAAGGTCTTCTTGTTCTATTCCGTTTTCTCCAATGGTTACAACTTCTAATTTTAAGCCGTTCAATATTAATCCTTTATCACGTTCTTTGCCAAAAATCATTGGTTTGCCGTGTTCAACAAATAATTGCATATCTGCACGTACAGCTTTGTCTGTATATTGAGAAAAACAACCGTCATTAAATATTGGACAATTCTGTAATACTTCGATTAATGAAGTGCCTTTAAATTTTTCACATTCAATAAAAATTTGAGTCATCTCTTTTGGAGTATTACCACCTATTCTTCCAAAAAATCGTGCTTGGGCACCTATTGCCAATTCTCCAGGTATAAATGGTGGTTGTGTGTTTCCGTAAGGCGATGATTTTGTTTTAAGCCCAACTGTTGAAGTAGGCGAGAATTGTCCTTTAGTTAAGCCATATATTTCATTGTTAAATAGTATGATATTTAAATCTACATTTCTACGTAACAGATGAATAAAATGATTACCACCTATTGCCATAGCATCACCATCTCCAGTAATAACCCAAACACTTAAATTGGGGTTTGCCAATTTAACACCAGTAGCAATAGCAGGTGCTCTACCATGAATACTGTGCATGCCATAAGTGTCCATATAATAAGGAAAACGGGAAGAGCATCCAATACCAGAAATAAATACGACATCTTCTTTTTTAACTCCCATTTCCGGAAGTGCTTTTTGCATAGCACGTAAAATAACGTAGTCATCACAACCAGGACACCACCTTACTTCTTGATCACTTGCAAAATCTTTATATGTATATTCTTTTACAGCTGTTGATTCCATAATTAAATTATTAAGAGCTTATTAATTGTTTAAATTTTTCAGTTAATTCGCTATTACCAAATGGGAGTCCTTGTATTTTATTAAATTGTAAGAATTCGAATCCATTAAAGTTTATCTTTAAAACTTTAGCAAACTGACCTGTATTTAATTCGCAAACCACAATTTTTTTGAATTGTTTTAAAACGGTTTCCGTATTTTTTGGCATTGGGTTTATGTAATTAAAGTGTGCTAATCCAATATTTTTATAACCTTCATCCTTTAATTGTTTTACTGAAGAATATAAAGAACCGTAAGTGCCTCCCCATCCTATAACGAGTAAATCTCCATTATCTGTAAATTCAGTAGTTAAATTTGGTATATAATTTTGAACACGTTTAATTTTTTCTGCCCTGATCTTGGTCATATACTCATGATTGTCTGCAATATAAGAAACATTGCCAGTTATACGATCTTTTTCCAGACCTCCAACTCTATGTTCTAAACCTTTAGTTCCCGGAATTGGCCATTTACGAGCAAGTGTGTTTTCATCCCTGTCATAAGTATGCCAGTTTTCGTTAGCTTCTTTTATAATATTATTCTTAATTTCCGGCATATCAGCAACCGATTTTATTTTCCAGGGTGCCGAACCACTTGCAATGTATCCATCTGACAATAATATTACAGGTGTCATATGCTCTATTGTGAGTTTTGCTGCTTCATAGGCAAAATCAAAACAATTAGCAGGTGTGCTGGCGGCAATTACAATTACAGGACTTTCTCCATTTCTGCCATAAAGTGACTGCAATAAGTCAGATTGTTCAGTTTTTGTAGGTAAACCTGTTGAAGGTCCACCACGCTGTACATTTATAACCACTAATGGCAATTCAATAATCATAGCCAGACCTAATGCTTCGCCTTTTAAAGCTAAACCGGGACCAGAGGTCATAGTAATAGCCAAGTTGCCAGCAAATGAAGCTCCAATGGCGGATGTGATACCAGCAATTTCGTCTTCGGCTTGAAGAGCTTTTACGCCAAAATGTTTATGCTTTACAAATTCGTTGAAAATATCCGATGCAGGAGTAATAGGGTATGAGCTTATAAACAAGTCCAATCCGGATTTTTCGGCAGCAGCAAGAAATCCCCAAGCAGTTGCTGTGTTCCCCATAATTATTTTATACGTTCCAGGCTTCATTTTTGCCGGAGCAATGGTATATGCATTTGGAATTAATTCTAATGTTTCAGCAAAATAATAACCTGTGTTTAATACTTTGGTATTGGCTTCAACGATTTGAGGTTTAGATTTAAACTTTTTATTAAAAAAGGCGATGGTATGGTCAGTAGAGCGATTGTACATCCAATATACCATACCTAAGGCAAACATATTTTTACTTCGTACAATACTTTTATTATCTAATCCTTTGATCTCTTTTAATGCTTCTTTAGTTAAAGATGTCATTGTCACTTCAATAACACGATAATTTTCAAGACTTCCATCTTCTAAAGGGTTAGACTCATATTCTGCCTTTGCTAAATTCTTTTTTGTAAAGGCATCAGTATCCACAATTATAGTGTGCCCTGGTTTTACAGCATGCAAGTTGGTTTTTAATCCTGCCGGATTCATTGCGACTAATAAATCGACTTCATCTCCAGGAGTGCTAATTTCGACACTACCAATATGTACTTGAAACCCTGAAACACCGTATAGACTTCCTTGAGGAGCTCTAATTTCTGCAGGATAGTTAGGAAAAGTCGCTATATCATTCCCAAACATGGCAGAAGTATCAGAAAATTGCGTGCCAGTTAATTGCATTCCATCTCCTGAATCTCCTACAAACCTAATTATAACAGCCTCTAACACTTCTTGCTTAATATTTTCTTCAGTTGTAATCATATCTTATGATAGTTTGAAAATATTTTAATTAAATTTATCAAAAAATGACTAGATAATGCATAGATGTTAAATTTAATTTCACTTTTTATATGAAATTTAATCTTTTTATTATATTAATATAGTAAAAAAAGATTATATTTTACAAATAAGTATTTTTTAAATAGGTAAATCATGGCAATTATAATAACAGACGAATGTATTAACTGTGATGCTTGTGTTGTAGAGTGTCCAAATAATGCGATTTACGAACCAGATCAGGAATGGGCTTATGCCGACGAAACTGCTTTAAGTGGTATGGTTACCCTTCCAAAAGGAGGGGAAGTGGATGCTGACACCCAAAACACTCCTGTATCTGATGAGTTTTATTTTATTGTTGCAGAGAAATGTACTGAATGTAAAGGCTTTCATGACGAACCACAATGTGCAGCTGTTTGTCCTGTAGATTGTTGTGTTCCTGATGATGATAACGTAGAAACTGAAGAATTTCTTTTAGAGAAAAAAGTTTGGATGCACGGAGAATAAACAAAACCTATAACTGGTTGTAGTTAGTATTATTCAATATTAATAACCTGTTCTATTTGTGGAGCGTATTTCTTAATGGTCATTTCTACTCCAGTTTTTAAAGTCATCTGGTTAACACCACATCCTACACATGTACCTTCTAATTGAACCATAACTATTTTATTCTCTTTAATAGAGACTAAAGAAATATCACCTCCATCGCTTTGTAAAAAAGGACGTATTTCGTCTAAAGCCTTTTCAACATTCAGCTTTAATTCTTCTGTTTTCATATCTTATTTTTTAAATGCGGCGCATCCAGCCATTGTTGTGATTTTTATTGCTTCGGTTGGAGGTAAATCATCGTTTCTCCTTACAACTTCTTGAACTACATTTTGCGTTAGTTTTTCAAAGGCTTGCTCTAATGGAGTTGCTGTTTGCAATGCAGCCGGACGACCTATATCACCAGCTTCCCGAATACTTTGCACCAAAGGAATTTCTCCTAAAAAAGGAACTTGTAAATCTTCTGCCAGATGCTTTGCACCTTCTTTTCCGAAAATATAATATTTTTTATTTGGCAACTCTTCAGGAGTGAAAAACGCCATATTTTCTATAATTCCGAGAACTGGAACGTTAATACTATCTTGTTGAAACATTGCTACTCCTTTTTTAGCATCTGCCAATGCTACTTTCTGCGGTGTACTAACAATAACTGCTCCAGTTAATGGTAAAGCTTGCATGATACTTAAATGAATATCTCCTGTTCCTGGAGGTAAATCGATAAGCATAAAATCGAGTTCTCCCCAAGCTGCATCAAAAATCATTTGGTTTAAAGCCTTTGAAGCCATTGGACCACGCCAAACAACAGCCTGATCGGGTTGGGTAAAAAACCCAATAGATAATACTTTGACACCATAATTTTCGACAGGTTTCATTTTAGATTTTCCATCAATAGTAACAGCAAGAGGTCTTTCGGATTCTACATCAAACATAATAGGTATTGATGGGCCATAAATATCGGCATCTAAAATTCCGACTTTAAATCCCATTTTAGCTAAGGTTACTGCAAGATTTGCCGTAACTGTAGATTTTCCGACACCTCCTTTTCCGGAGGCAATAGCAACTATGTTTTGAATGCCAGGAATTGATTTTCCTTTAATAACATTAGGAGCTGGTTTGGCAGGAGCATCTACTTTTACATTTACCGTCACTTTAGCTTTTTCGTATACAATATCATGAATGGTTTTCATAATATCTACTTCTGTTTTCTTTTTCGCCTGTAAAGTAGGGTTAGTAATAGTAATGTCTATAATAACTTCATCGCCAAATGTCATTACATTTTTTAGCGCACCACTTTCAACCAAATTTTTTCCTTCTCCAGGAACTGTAATGGTTTCAAGAGCTTTATATATATCTTGTTTGTTTAGGTTCATATTCATTTCCCTCGAAAGAGGAAATCTTTCGATTAATAATTTAAATGACCTCCTTTTTAAGGAGGTTAGTTCAACTTTATTCATACAGTTAAACTAATTTAGATTAATTCTAAAGAGCAAATATAATTAATTTAGCTTGAAGTAAGAAGCTTGAAGCTTGAAGTTTTCGATTTGTAATTATTTGTAAATTTTACAAAAATTAGGATAAATTACTGTTGTAGTTCCTTCAAAGGATTCCAGAACACAGTTTCAAAATCCTGAATTTGATTGTCGATTATAATAACACCCTCACTCTCTAATAGCTGTTGCATGAGGTTTGTACCTTCAAAATGTTGTTTTCCTGTCAGTAAACCTTTTCTGTTTACAACTCGGTGTGCTGGAACATTTTTAGCAACAGAACCATTCAAAGCATAACCAACCATTCTTGCGCTTCTAGTTGCACCAAGATAAGTGGCAATAGCCCAATAACTCGTTACTCTTCCATAAGGGATTAACTTTGCTGTGTCGTAAACTTTATCAAAAAAGTTTAAGGTTTTATTCTGCATTTATCTATAATTCTTTAATGATATTAATTAATGTAAAAATAGAAATGACACCTGTAATACCTCCAATAATGTAATTCATATTTTTTTGTGAAGTAAGGGTTTTGTTTTTAATTTTATCGAAAAAGAAAATATACGTATATAACGTTACAAATGTTCCCATTGCTGCTCCAACTATGTAGGATGCAATGCTGGTCATATCAAATTGCAACCAGCCAAAAGAAGCTAAAGTAATACTCATATAAGCTTGGTATGGAATAGGAAAAACATTTAACGCGGATAAAAACATTCCGAAAAATAAACGATTGTGCTTACTTTTTATGTGATGCTCTATTTCTGGATTTGTGTCCTTTTTTGCAATTAATAAAAAGTAAATGGTAATTAAAACGAAAATAACAAAGGCTACACGTTGTAAAATATCTATAATATCTGGATGATTGCTTAAATATCTGGCAAATATTACAGCAATAAAAGTTTGTATTAAAACTGTTATACAAGCTCCAATAGAGAACATAATTCCTCTGCTATAACCTTCTTTAAGGCTTATTTTTGCGGCTGTCATGTTAAGCAATCCAGGAGGAACCACTCCAAAAAGTGCTATAATTAATCCAAGAAAAAATATGTAAGTAATATTCAATTGTCTTTAATTTTAAATCGAATATACGTAATTGGTTTGTTTTGTTCTAAATACTGGGCTTCATAAAAGGTTTGAATACTTGTCACTTCTTCTGGGCTTCCTTCCTGCTTATATACATCGTGGTTTGCATAAAGCACTTCGTGACCTTCGCCATGAAGCAAACCAAGAGTATAGCCATGCATGAATTCACTATCCGTTTTAAGGTTTACGATTCCTTCTTTTTTAAGTATTTTTTTATACTTCTGAAGAAACACAGAATTGGTCATTCTGTGTTTTGTGCGTTTGTATTTTATTTGCGGATCGGGAAACGTAATCCAAATTTCATCGATTTCATTTTCGGCAAAAACACAGTCAATGAGTTCAATTTGAGTACGTATAAATGCTACATTTGGGATGTTTTTTTCAATAGCTGTTTTAGCTCCTCTCCAAAAACGAGCACCTTTAATATCAATGCCTATAAAATTTTTGTTCGGATATTTTTGGGCCAATGCTACCGAATATTCGCCTTTACCACAACCCAATTCTAAAACTAAAGGGTTACTGTTTTTAAAGTAAGTAGCGTTCCAGTTACCTTTTAAAGCATAATTTTGATTGACTAATTCTTTTCGTGTTGGCTGAAACACATTGGCAAAAGTTTCGTTTTCTTTAAATCGTTTTAATTTATTTTTGCTTCCCACTCCTTAATTTAATTTTTGTAAAATTAAGAAAACATTTTAGCTTTACCTTTGTTAATATATGGAATTGAAAAAACGCATTTTAGTTGCGCCATTAAATTGGGGATTGGGTCATGCCACGCGGTGCATCCCAATAATTAATGCGCTAATTAATCATAATTACGAGCCAATTATTGCTTCAGATGGTATTGCATTACAGTTTCTTAAAAAAGAGTTTACAGATTTAAAAGCCATAGAACTTCCTTCATATAATATTAAATATCCAAAAAAAGGGAATCATTTTAAATGGAAATTATTAAAAGATGCTCCAAAAATCATTAAAGTAATAAATGCCGAAATAAAAGCAATTAAAACTATTGTTGAACGATTTAATATTTCTGGTATTATTTCTGATAACAGGTTTGGAGTTTACAGCAATACAATTCCGTCGGTTTATATAACGCATCAACTTAAAGTGTGAAGCGGAAACACAACTTGGATGAGTTCTAAAATACACCAAAATATTATAAAGAAATTTGATGAATGTTGGATTCCTGATGTTAAAAATGAACCAAGTTTAAGTGGCGATTTATGTCATTTAAAAAAGCATAAGTTTAACCTTAAATATATTGGTGCTTTAAGTCGGTTTAATAAAATTGAATGCGATATAGTTTATGATTTATTGGTCTTGCTTTCTGGACCAGAACCACAACGAACAATTTTTGAAACACTTTTATTAAAACAATTAAAGACCTATAATGGGAAAGTCCTTTTTATAAAAGGAGTTGTTGAAGAACAGCAAATCCTAAGTAAAAAAACCATATTACCATCTATAATTTTATGCAAAGTGCTGCGTTAGAAAAGGCAATAAACGAAAGTAAAATTGTGCTATCACGTTCTGGTTATACAACTATTATGGATTTGGCTAAACTCAATAAAAAAGTTTTTTTTATTCCTACTCCTGGTCAATTTGAACAGGAATATCTTGCCAAGGGATTTAAGAAATTAAAGTTAGTTCCCACTAGTAACCAAAAAGATTTTAAGATTGAAATGCTCAATTCTGTTAGTCTTTATGAAGGACTACAAACAGTTAATTCCGACATAAATATTACAACTTTATTTTGCCTTTTCCAGCGTGAATGAAAACTCGCTTCCTATTCCAAACTCGCTTTCAATATAAATTTGTTCATCGTGTGCTTCAATAATATGCTTCACAATAGACAAGCCCAAACCAGAACCTCCTTCTTTACGTGAACCACTTTTGTCCACACGATAAAAACGCTCAAATAACCGTAGAATATGTTCTTGCTCAATACCTTCTCCATTATCTGTAACACGAACAATTACTTTGTTTTTAATAAGGTTTTCTATACTAATTTCGGTTGTGCCTTTTTTGTTTCCATATTTTATAGAGTTTACAATTAAGTTACTTAAAACCTGTTGCAATCGTTCTTTATCTCCATTTACCATTATAGGTTTTTTATAATCTGTATCGAAAGTCAAGGTTATTTTTTTCTTGGCAGCTTTCATTTCTAAAAGCTCAAATACATTTTGAATGAGTTTTACAATATTGAATGGTTCTATATTTAAGCTCAAATCTCCTGATTCGAGCTTGGTAATCATATCTAAATCTTTAATAATATAAATAAGTCGTTCTACACCCTTATCGGCTCTTTGTAAATATTTAGTTCTCAACTCAGCATCATTTATAGTACCATCTAATAGTGTAGAAATATAACCTTGAACAGTAAATAAAGGAGTTTTTAGTTCGTGCGATACATTGCCAATAAATTCTTTTCGATATTGTTCTCTAATTTTAAAGGCTTCAATTTCGAGTTTTTTATCTTTAGCATATTTCTCGATGTCTTGTCTTAAAGTTACCATGTTAGTAGTAATCTGTTCTTTTCTGAAGGAACTTGATTCGAGTAACGTTAAATCAGCATATATTTTTTTTATTCGTTTATAGATAAAATGTTCGACACGATATTGAATTATTATAAAAGAAAATCCATAGCTACTTAAAGCAAAAATAGTAAGGTGCACACTATTTAGTGTGTAAAACACATATAAAAAAACACTCATAAAGAGTGTTAAAACCGAAGTAAGATATATTGATGATATTAATGCAAATTTATACGATCGTTTAAATTTCTTTGTCATCACTTACAAATTTATAGCCTACGCCTTTAACAGTTTTAAAAGAGTAGTCTCCTATTTTTTCTCTCAATTTTCTAATGTGTACATCTATTGTTCTGCCACCAACTATCACATCGTTTCCCCAGACTTTATCGAGGATCTCGTCTCTTTTAAAAACCTTCTCTGGTTTTGATGCTAGTAAAGATAATAATTCAAATTCTTTTCTTGGTAAGTTTATTTTTTTACCTTTTAATATGATATTATATTCGTCTCTGTTTATTGTTAAATCACCTATTATAATTATATTTCCCTGCTTTTCTTCTTCTCTATAGCGACGTAATAATGCTTTTACTTTGCTAACCAACACTTTTGGTTTAATGGGTTTTGTAATATAATCGTCGGCTCCAGCATCGAAGCCTGCAAGTTGAGAATAATCTTCGCCTCTTGCTGTTAAAAAGGTAATAATTACATCTTTAAGTTCTGGTATTTGTCTAATGTGTTCGCAGGCTTCAATGCCATCCATTTCTGGCATCATTACATCTAAAACAATTAAATGTGGTTTTTCTTTTTTTGCTTTTTTAACAGCTTCTAAACCGTTTTCGGCTGTAATAATAGTATAACCTTCATTAGCAAGATTAAATCCTACAATCTCTAAAATATCTGGTTCGTCGTCAACAAGTAATATTTTTATGTCTTTTGTATTCATTTAAAAGTTGCTTCGTACATATTTTTAGTAAAGATAAAATTAATCGAAATAGATTTTATAAAATTGATATAACTTTTTAGCGCCTAAAGTTAAAAGTATTTAGAGTACTCTAAAGTGAGTGCTTTTTCAACTAAAATTAAACTTTAGAGCTTCCCCAATAATCTGCTCTCGATTTTTCATATATTGAATAACTTTAAGTACTTTTAACTTTAGCACACTTTAAGTGCTGAATAGTTATCTACTTTTGTGATTCTATTTACGAGTATAATAAATGATAAACACTACATCCATTTTCAATATTAAAACTGCGCAAGAATTTAGTAGTTTGGCTTTGGATATTTTTAAATTTCAGTTTGATAACAATAAAGTGTATCGTTCGTTTTGCGATTTGTTATACAAACACCCTAGTGATGTAAATACTGTTGAAGATATCCCGTTTTTACCTATCCAGTTTTTCAAAACCCATAAAGTATTATGTTCTACAAATACGATACAACAAACTTTTAAAAGTAGCGGAACAACTGGAAGCATTACAAGTAAACACAATGTTACAGATTTAGAACTCTACAAACAGAGTTTCAGAAAAGGGTTTCAATATTTTTATGGCAATATTGAAGATTATGTGGTTTTAGCTCTTTTGCCTTCTTATTTAGAGCACATCAACTCGTCGTTAATTTATATGGTTAATGATATGATTACCAGATCTAAACATCCAGAAAGTGGATTTTACTTAAATAATATTTCCGATTTAAAGGATAGCTTAATTGATTTGAATCGCCAAGAGAAAAAAGTATTGCTTATAGGTGTTTCTTTTGCGTTGTTAAATTTTGTTGAACGTTTTCAATTCAATCTAAAAAATACGATTGTTATGGAGACTGGTGGCATGAAAGGGCGACGAAAAGAATTGGTAAGAGAAGAACTTCATCAAAATTTAAAAAAAGGCTTTGGAGTAGAAGTTATACATAGCGAATATGGTATGACTGAGTTACTATCTCAAGCTTATTCAAAAGGTAACAGTATTTTTAAAACGCCGTCTTGGATGAGAGTGTTAACTCGAGACGCTGAAGACGCTCTTACGATCCAAGAACAAGGAAAAACAGGAGGGATTAACATCATTGATTTAGCGAATATAAATTCGTGTTCTTTTATTTCTACACAAGATTTAGGGCGTGTTTATTCTGATGGTTCATTTGAAGTTATTGGGCGTTTTGATAATTCAGATATTCGTGGTTGCAACTTAATGAAAATTTAAGTTATTAAATTATTTATTGTCATTAATAGCATTATAAACTCCTGTTTGAAGTTTACTTGCCCTAGCATCGCCCATTGATCCACTATGGTCTAACAGAAATGAAAAGTGCCTTTTTATCTCTTTTTTGTTTATTATTCTAAACTTTTTAACTATACAAGTATCAGAAGGAGTTGTATCAGAAGCAGGAGATATTAATTTTATGTATTCTATATCCTCCGGTCTGATGTCTTTTAAATATCTTGAATATTTGTAATCTCCCATCTGAAATGAAACATATCCTTTTTTAAATGTTATTCTAGGATACATAACTTTTAACTCTAGCTCAGGTCTTAGATTCTTTTCAATTTCAAAATCAAAAAATGAATCCCTAGTAGTTGTAACTATCGGTTTTATTTTAATGTAATTGTCAGGAATGTCATGTCTTTTAATTTTTCTTTCATGCTTGTTAGTGAAAAGCTTATAAGGCACCCTAACTTTTTATTTTGAATAAATTTTTAAAAAAATCTTCAACTTCACTAAAAGCTTTATCAAGCTCTCTAATCCCTTTACCAAGGACAGTTTTAGGTTCTTTTTTGGTTATTTCTTGTTCTTGAGCATTAATTACTAAAGTAAATGATAAGAATACAATAAGTAATAAATTAAATATTTTCATATATAAGTTTCTATAAAATTATTTAGTATACTTTGGACATCCAAAACAATTTGAGTTATCTCCTCCCTGCCATGAGACTGAGAATTCATAAACCCCTCCTTCTCTGCCTATATCAGACATGTTAAAACTATATGAATAACCAAACTTGAAACCTTCCCAAGCAATCCCTCCAACTGCATTAATTGAAGTAAGGAAGTGACTATTTGGATTAGATCTACTTGGGTTTGTAGCTGCTAATAAACCAAAAGTAAACCAGTCCTGAGCATATTGAAGTCCAAAATCTAATCTATTATACTCGGCTTGTTTCATTCCATTAAACAATAAAAACAAAGCATTATCAGAATTATATCTTAGTACAGGAAGCTCAATCAAGTACAGAATTTTCATTTATCGTTTTCAGATATTAAATTAAGAAGCAGTTGTTAATTACTTTATTCTGAACTGCTGCTTTTAAGCATCTTTGTAAACCTCCTAAAGCAGGTTTTACCAATTCAT
>Ga0208879_1001743_pt1 | contig 20091 bp, 11 predicted proteins | sample Knorr_S15_td_Bot_FD_185605 | JGI IMG/M metagenome (GOLD analysis project Ga0208879, IMG submission 185605) | Marine microbial communities from Southern Atlantic Ocean transect - Knorr_S15_td_Bottom_ad_5009_LV_A (SPAdes) (version 2) | ecosystem: Environmental > Aquatic > Marine > Oceanic | place... | reverse complement strand
TGATTCGGCGCGAATTGGCGATCTACCCCGGCGAAGTGTTCGACATGGTCAGAGTCGAGTTGAGCAAAATCCGCCTTGAGGGCACCGGGCTCTTTGACGGTGTCGACACGCAGGTCGAGAAAATCCCAGAACTGCCCAACCGCCGCAATCTCATCATCGGGGTGAAGGAGGGCCGAACCGGCCGCATCCTCATGGGGTTTGGGTACAGTTCCATCGAGGCGATGTTTGCCCAAGTGGGTTTCGTGCAGGGCAACTTCGACCTGTTCAAGCCACCGTACTTCACCGGAGGCGGGCAGAAATTCCGCCTGCAAATCACCACCGGCACGCGCCGGCAGGATTACCAGATCACCTTCGAGGAGCCGTATTTTCTCAACCGCAAACAGCGTTTGTCCGTGGATCTGTACCACCGCGAGATCCAGTACTTCAGCCGCTACTACGAGCAGCACCAGACCGGCATAAAGCTGGGCTTCGCCCGGAAGCTCTGGGACGATTTCACCTCCGGGGGAGTCAACTTCACCTTCGAGTCCGTAGGCATTTTCGACCGCTCCTCTTATGCCGACATGCTCAAGGAGCACGACATGCTCACCAACGGCTTGGCCAAGGGATACGACTTGCCCAGGGAACATCCCGACAGTCTGTCAGCCAACCCCTTTGACTGGACCTACGACATGGACCGGCTGCATCAGGGGGAGTTGGCCGAGTTGAACAACGACCGCTTGGTTTCCAAGCTAGGGCTGTTTTTCGCCTACGACACCCTCAACCACGGGCTCATGCCCAGTCGAGGCCAATTCACCCGGATTAACGCGGATATTGCCGGCGGCCCCGTGGGCGGCGACACCGAGATGTACCGCCTCGAGTTCGAGACGGCCTACTTCTATCCCGGTTTTGCCCCGGGCCATGTGTGGGAGGTGGTTGGCAAGCTGGGCGTCGTGGACACCTTCGGCGACAGCGGGCGGGTGCCTTACTTTGACCGGTTCTTCCTCGGAGGCGGATACACATTGCGCGGCTATGACTACCGGGACATCGGGCCGCAGATGCAACGCTGGAAAAACGGCGTGGAGGACGGCAAGCTTGGCTACTATGTGAACGTCGAGGGCGCCGACGGCAAATCGAAGGGAGTGGGTTTTGTCCCGGTGAACTCGAAGGTGCCCTACTACCCATTTTCGCAGAGCCCAGAGAAGCAGCCTGCCCCGGGCGACAAGTGGACCCCGGTCATTGAAGACAGCACAGAAATACCGCTGGGAGGAAGCAGCTACTGGTTCGGGTCTGTCGAGTACAGCATCCCGATCATCGACAAATTGCGGTTCGCGATGTTTTACGACATCGGCATGGTGTACGCCGATCCCTACGACTTCGATTTCTCAAACTACGCCGACAACTGGGGCATCGGCCTGAGACTCTTCGTGCCACTGCTGGGGCCGTTGCGGCTCGACTACGGCATCCCGCTCAATAGCCCGGATTACGCCGAGGGAGGCGGGCAGTTTCACTTTGGGGTAGGCTACTCCCGCTCTTTTTAACCTGACTTGATAAACACAAAAAAACCATGAACCATTCATCCCCAGCCAAGATGGCCGCCATGATACTGGCCGCAGCCTTCTTCGCCGCCACCGCCACCGCGCAGGAACCCGTCAAGATCGCCACCGTGGATCTCCTGAAAGCCTTCGACAGCTACTGGAAAACCAAGCTATCCAACGACCAACTCAAGGAGCGCGGAGCCGACTTCGACAAGGCGCGAATCGGCATGATCGACGATTTGAACATGCTCCGGGAAGATTACAACCGGCTGAACGCCAGCACTCAGGATCAGGCCAACTCCGAGGAAAAACGGGCCGACGACCAAAAGAAAGCACAGGTCAAACTCGCCGAATACAAGCGCCTCGAGCAGCAAATAATCGAATTCAACAAAAACGCCCAAAAAACCCTCGCAGACCAGACCCATCGGCTTCGCAAGGGGCGCCTCGAGGAAATTCAGGAAGTCGTCAGCGCCAAGGCCAAGGAACTGGGTTACGATTGGGTCATCGATTCGTCGCAGGATGTCATGCTGCCGCGCACACCCACCGTTCTTTACACCAACGGCAAAAACGACCTCACCGCCGTAATCATCGGGATCCTCAACGAGGATGTCGCAGGCAAATACAAACCCAGCGAACCGGCCAAGCCGGCCGAGCCAAGCGCGGAGAAACCAGCAGCCCCCACGCCGACAGAAAAATAGTCGCCGCGAACAGTTCCAAGGGAGGGGCGAGTTCCACCTCACCCCATTTTCAACGTCTCCAACTCACCGCTTGGCCAAGCGGTAAAGGTTCAAGCGGTAAAGGTTGACTTTTTGAGCCCCATCCAGTAACAAATTCGCGCACTAGAGAGAGACAAATATCATGGCCGCAAAAGCATCCTCCAAGACCCCATCCTCCAAGACCCCATCCGCCGGACTCGACAAACGCACCGCTGACCTCGAGTCCGCCATCGCCGCGATCACCAAGAGCTTCGGCGAAGGCTCGATCATGCGGCTCGGCGCCGAGGGGGCGAACCTGAAGATCGCCACGATCTCCACCGGCTCGCTTGGCCTCGACATCGCGCTTGGCGTGGGCGGCGTGCCGAGGGGGCGCATCATCGAGATTTACGGCCCGGAGTCGTCCGGCAAGACAACGCTCGTGCTGCACATCGTGGCCAACGCCCAGAAGGCCGGCGGCACGGCGGCCTTCATCGACGCCGAGCACGCGCTCGACCCGTCATACGCGGCCAAGCTGGGGGTGAACCTCGAGGAACTGCTAATCTCCCAGCCGAACAGCGGCGAGGAGGCGCTGACGATCTGTGAGACGCTGGCCCGCTCCGGGGCAGTGGACGTGATCGTGATCGACTCGGTGGCGGCGCTCGTGCCGAGGGCGGAACTGGAGGGCGACATGGGCATGGCGACCATGGGAATGCAGGCGCGGTTGATGAGCCAGGCGCTGCGGAAGCTGGCCGCCATTCTCGGCAAGTCCGATACGATGTGCCTGTTCACCAACCAAATGCGCGAGAAGGTCGGTGTGATGTTCGGCAGCCCGGAGACGACGCCCGGCGGCAAAGCGCTCAAGTTTTACGCCAGCGTGCGGATCGATATCCGGCGGCGCGAACAAATCAAGGACAACATGGGCAACGTGATCGGCAACCACATCCGAACCAAGGTGGTGAAGAACAAGGTGTCGCCGCCGTTCATGGAGGCCGAGTTCGACATTATTTACGGGCAGGGTATCAACTGGGAGGGCGACCTCATCGCCGTCGGCCTCGCCAAGGGCGTCATCGAAAAGAAGGGCGCGTGGCTGCAGTTCGAGGGCGAGATGATCGGCCAGGGCAAGGAAGCCTCCCGCAAGGCGCTGCAGGACGAACCGGCATTGGCGCAGAAAATCCTCGCCAAAATCAAGGGCGAGACTGTGGAGGAACCTCCCGCGGCGGAGGAACCGGCGGAGGAAGCCGAGTCAACCGCCGCCGAGCCGTCCGCCGAATCCGAATCTGCCGAGGATTAACCGCTTGGCAAGCGGGCCGGCCTGAAATTTGGCACTTTTCCCGCTTGACGTGCCGTGGCGACTGGGCTACCAATCCGCCCGCTATGGCAAAAGTAGTGGCAACAATCGTAATGGGACTGGTCGTACTGGCACTCGGCCGGGGTCGGGTTTGTTGCGGATAAGTTAAAATTTCCAAGACACCCACGACCCAAACGGTCGTGGGTTTTTTTTTGCAAAACCAAGTAATCCGATGAGCGAGACAACAGAAACCAAGACGGTGACATCAACCAAGGCCAAGGGCGAGATCGGCCCGAGCATGATCGGCAGTGAGATCCTCGTCAGCGCACTCGAGCGCGAGGGCGTGGACACGATCTTCGCCTACCCCGGCGGCGCGAGCATGGAGTTTCACCAGGCGCTGACCCGATCCGAGCAGATCCGCACCATCCTGCCGCGCCACGAGCAGGGCGGCGCGTTCGCGGCCGAGGGCTATGCCCGCGCCACCGGCAGGGCCGGTGTCTGCATGGCCACCAGCGGCCCCGGCGCCACCAACCTCGTCACCGGCATCGCCGACGCGTTCATGGATTCGATCCCGCTTGTCGCCATCACCGGCCAGGTGCCGCAGGCAATGATCGGCAAGGGCGGATTCCAGGAGACCGACTTTTTCGGTATGACCCTGCCGGTGGTGAAACACAGCTACCTCGTCACCGACGTCAACGAAATCCCGACCGTGGTGAAGCAGGCGTTCAAGATCGCCACAAGCGGCCGGCCCGGCCCGGTGGTCATCGACGTGCCGAAAAACATCCAGCAGACCCGCGCGCAGGTACTGTTCCCCGACGAGGTGGACATCCCCGGGTTCGACCCCGAGGGCCTCAAGGCAAGCGAACTCGAGCTCAACGAGATCGTTGGATTGATCGAGAAAAGCGAACGGCCACTGCTTTACGTTGGCGGCGGCATCATCAGTGCCGACGCCAGCGACGCGTTGCGCCGCCTGGTCGCAGCGACCGGCATCCCGGTCACCAGCACGATCATGGGCGTCGGCGCGTTCCCGGAGACGCACGAGTTGTCGCTGCGCTGGCTCGGCATGCACGGCTCGGCCTACGCCAACTGGGCCGTCAGCGGCGAGTTCGAGAAGGATGCCGAGGGCAACTCGCAAAAGGTGGCCGAGGGCGCCGACCTGCTGCTTGCCTTTGGCGTGCGGTTTGACGATCGCGTGACCGGCAAGGTCGAGAAATTCTGCGAGCACGGCACCATTGTCCACATCGACATCGACCCGTCGGAGATCAACAAAAACCGCAAGGTCGCCCTGCCGGTGGTGAGCGAGATTCGCTACGCGCTCGAGCAACTGGCCGACATGATCAGCGAGCGGCCATTGCAGAAAAAATTCACCGCATGGCAGAAGCAGATCGCCGAGTGGAAAACCAAGGCGCCGTTTGGCTATCGCGTGACCGATGAGGTGCTGAAATCGCAGCACATGAAGGATCATCTCGACGGATCCGAGGACGAAGTCATCCTGCCGCAAATGGTCATCGAGATGCTTTACGAGTTGACCGGCGGAGAGGCCATCCTGACCACCGGCGTCGGCCAGCACCAAATGTGGGCCGGCCAATACTATTTGTCAGACAAACCCCGGCAACTCATCACCAGCGCCGGGCTGGGGGCGATGGGCTTCGGCTACCCGGCGGCGCTTGGGGCCAAGGTCGCCCGCCCCGACAAGCAGGTGATCGACATCGACGGCGACGGCTCGTTCCTGATGAACGTTCAGGAACTGGCCACCGCGCGCATCGAGAAGATCGCGGCCAAGGCCATCATCCTCAACAACCAGCACCTCGGCATGGTGGTGCAGTGGGAGGACCGCTTTTACGCCGGCAACCGCGGCCACACCTACCTCGGCGACCCGGACGACATGAAGAAGATTTACCCCGACTTTGTGAAGATCATCAAGGGCTTCGACGTGCCGGCCGAGCGGGTCATGTACCGGCGCGACCTCCGGGCGGCGTTGCAGCGGATGCTCGACTCCGACCAGCCGTACGTGCTCGACGTCATCGTGCCGTACACCGAGCACGTGCTGCCGTTCATCCCCGCCGGCAAAACCGTCGCCGACATGATCTGGAAGGTATAGGCCAAGCGCTTGGCCAGGTGGGCGGCTTACAGCGCCTTGAGCAGCGTTCGCAGTTCCTTGAGCCGGCCGTCGGGGGAGCGCTTGGTGAAGCGCGGGAATTTTCCGCCAAGCGTGATCAAGTCACCGTTTCGGGTCAGCATGATTTTGTCGCCCTTGGCTTCGATGCCGGTGACGTTTTTGGCGGCGGCCAGCACTTTCAGTTCCGCCACGCTCAACAGCCGCTCGACCGGCTTGGGGATGGGGCCGAACCGGTCGCGAATTTCCTCCATCAATGCTGCCAACTCGGCGGCGTTCATCAGCTCGGCCAGTTTGCGGTAAATAATGATGCGTTGCCGCGTCTCGGGGATGTGGTTGAATGGCAAATACGCCGGCACGCGACCGATGTCCCTCGGCTCCTCGGCGGCAACCGTGGCTTCGTCATCATCGTCATCGACTGTCACCACGACATCGCGCGGCACGGTCACCTCGAACTGAGGCGGGGCGGCCTTGCGGGGCGCTCGCTCGGCGCTCTTTTCCTCGCCGGGATTCATCGCGAGAAAATCGAGCGCGACGCGCACCTCGACGCGGCGCTCGACGGTTTCGCCCTTGAGCCGCTTCACGCTTTGCTTGAGCAACTGGCAGTAAAGCTCGAAGCCGACGGCGGTGATGTGGCCGCTTTGCTGTGCGCCGAGGATGTTGCCCGCGCCGCGAATCTCGAGGTCGCGCATGGCGATCTTGAATCCGCTGCCGAGCTTCGAGTACTGCTTGAGCGCGCTGATGCGCTTGCGGGCGTCGTTGAGCAGCGCGGCGTGGCGTGGCAATATCAAATAGGCAAACGCCTGGTGCTTGTAACGGCCAACGCGGCCGCGCAACTGGTACAGCTCGCTCAGGCCGAAACGGTCGGCGCGGTCGACGATGATCGTGTTGGCGTTGGGGATGTCGAGGCCGCTCTCGATGATGGTCGTCGAGAGCAGGATGTCGGCGTTGCCGTTGATGAATCTTGTCATCACTTTCTCGAGCGTGCCGCTGGCCATCTGGCCGTGGCCGACGATGAGCCGCGCCTTGGGCACGAGCTTGCGGATGCGATCGGCCATCGTCTCGATGGTCGTTACGCGGTTGTGCAAAAAGAACACCTGCCCGCCCCGGTTGAGCTCGCGCTGGATGGCGTTGCGGAGGATCGTGTCGTCGAACTCGATGACAGTCGTCTCGATCGGCAGCCGGTCCTGCGGCGGCGTCTCGATGGTGCTCATGTCGCGCGCGCCGGTGAGTGCCATGTGCAGCGTGCGCGGGATCGGCGTCGCGGTCAGCGTGAGCACGTCCACCGTCTGCCGCAGCATCTTGAGTTTCTCCTTGTGCAGCACGCCGAAGCGTTGCTCCTCGTCGATGATCACCAGCCCGAGGTCTTTGAAGCGGACGTTGGGCTGGACGAGTTTATGCGTGCCGATGACGACGTCCACCGAGCCGGCCGCCAAGGCGGCGATCACGGCGTCGGCCTGTTTTTTTGTGCGGAACCGCGAGAGCAATTCCACCGACACGGGGAACTCCGCCATGCGCTCGACGAACGTGTTGAAATGCTGCTGCGCCAGCACGGTGGTCGGCACCAGCACGGCGACTTGTTTGCCGCCCATCACCGCCTTGAATGCCGCGCGGATGGCCACCTCGGTCTTGCCGAAACCGACGTCGCCGCAGACGAGCCGGTCCATCGGCTTGGGCTGCTGCATGTCCCGCTTGGTCGCCTCGATGGCCGTCCACTGGTCCGGCGTTTCCTCGAACGGAAACGACCCCTCGAACTCCCGCTGCCACGGCGTGTCGTCGCCGAACTCGTGCCCCGGCTGGGCCTCGCGCGAGGCTTGCAGCTTGAGCAAATCCGCGGCGACATCGGAGACCGCCTTCTCGGCGTCGGCCTTGGCCTTGGCCCAGCGTTTGCCGCCGAGAATGCTGAGCGGCGGACGCGCCCGGCCGGTGCCGACGTATTTGCTGACGAGGTGCGCCTCGGACACCGGCACATACAGCATGGGCGCGTCCTGCTCCGGGTCGCGCGTGCCGTACTCGATCACGAGGCACTCCTCGCCGCCGCCGCTGTTTTTGGTCGTGCGCGTCCCGGCCGACAGCACTTTCAGCCCGAGGTAGCGGCCGATGCCGTGCTGCAGATGCACCACGTAGTCGCCCACGCTCAAGTCGGTGAAATCGATCTCCAGCGCCGAGCGCGTCGCCGCTGCGTGGGGCGACTTGAGCCGCCGCGGCCGCTGCGTGCGGGTCCGCCCAAAAATCTCCGAGTCGGTGACGACGACCAGCTTGGCCGACTCGACGAGGAACCCGCGTGACACGCTGCCGAGCATCCGCACCGGCTTGGCCCCGGCCTTGCGCTTGGCCAAGCCGTACTCGATCCACAACTCGTCGAACCGCTGCAACTCGCCGTCGGTGCCGCAGACCGTCCAGACGGTGTAGCCGTTGCGCAGCCAGCGATGCAGTTGGTTGAAAAACTCCCGCCGCTGCGCGTCGGCAATCTGCGGGTCGCCCGACGATTCGCCAAGCGGCCGGTACGCGTCGAGCGACTCGAACGGCGGCTCGGCTTCGTCGCCGGTTTCGCGAACCTCGACGATTGTGCCGCGTTCGCGCGCCTGGCCAAGCGCGGTTTCCCAGTCATCGTGAAACAGGTCGCCGCTGGGTACCTGCCCGAGGTAATCGGCGACGCGCTCGGCGATGTCGTCCGGCTCGATCAGCAGGCAAAGCGGATCACCGGCGAGGTAGTCGCCGAGACGGCCGGTGGCGTAGCCCGCGTCGGCGTCGAGTTGCTGCTTGAGGATGCCAAGCTCGCCGCCGGGAGAGATCGTTGTGCGGTCGATCTTCTCGCGGTAAATCTGCGTCTGCGGATCGAAGGTTCGCAGCGACTCGATTTCGTCGCCGAAAAACTCGAAGCGCACCGGCCATGGGCTGGCCAGCGGGAAGACGTCGAGGATGCCGCCGCGCAGGGCGAGCTCCCCCTTTTGGCTGACCTGCGCCTCCGGCTCGTAGCCCTGGTCCTCGAGCCACTCAACGAGGTCGAGCGGGTCGATGCGCTGGCCAAGCTTGAAGCGGCGGAACCGGTTTTTCAGCTCGGCCGGGGAGAAGGTCCGCTGCAGCAGGGCGACGGCGGTGGTGACGATGACCGGGCCGATGGCGGATTGTTGGCGCTTGGTCAAGTGGATGAGCGTCTCGAGCCGTTCGCTCAGCACGTCGGCGTGCGGCAGTCGAGCCTCGTGTGGCAGGACATCCCACGCGGGGAAAAAGAGGGGCGGCTTGGCCGGGCGCTTGGCCAGGGCGGGGAGCCACGTCTCGAGTTCCTGTTGGAGTTGCTCCTGAAGTTTGCCGGTGGGGCAGACGACGAGCACCGGCCGGCCCTTGGCGGAATGGGCCAAAACAGCCGCCGAAAAGGCCCAAGCGCCTTGGCTGACGCCGCTGAGAGGCAACACTCCTCCCGGCTCCGCGCCGTTCAAGACGGCCTGTAAAGCGGGAGTTTCGCGCAGCTTGGCCAAAGCGGCCGAGGGGTCTGGTTGGGCCAGACTCAAAATTAGGCGGGGCAACATGGGCCAAGCCCGGGAGGGCGTCAAACGGAGTGCCTTCGAAAAAATTAAAAAAAAGGTCGATCCGGTGCTTGACAGGGCGAAATGGGATGCCGAGTGTCTTTCGCAAACGATGTGTGCGGGTTGAGCTGAAAAAGTCGGCACCGTTCGAATATTGAGCAACCAAACAAAACTAATACCAACCAAGAGACTATTCTATCGTTATGAAACGAGCCTATAGAGCAAAAACCAAGAGGATGAGGATCGCCGTGAAAACCGCCGCCCTCATGAGTTTGGGTATTCCGCTGGCAACCATGCCGGCAGTTGCCCAGGATGATGAAGGCGAATTGACCCCGGTGGTCATCACCGGTTCCAATATTCCCACGGTGGAGCTGGAGGGGCCGTCGCCGATTGTGCGGATCGACCGCGAGGAGATCAACCGTTCCGGCGCCGAGACCGTGGGCGAGCTGCTCCGCCGCCTGCCGCAGAACAACTCCGGATCGTTCGACGAGAAATTCCAGAACTCGTTCGCTCCCGGGACATCCGGCATATCACTGCGTGGCCTGGGCATGAGCTACACGCTCATCCTGGTGGACGGTCGCCGGCTGGGCAACCACTCGATGGCGCAGAACATGACCACCGCGTTCGCCAGCCTGAACGATATCCCGATGGCCGTCGTGGAGCGTGTCGAGGTGTTGCTGGACGGCGCTTCCGCCATCTACGGTTCTGACGCTATTGCCGGCGTGATCAACATCATCACCCGCGACAACTTCGAGGGCTTGGAGATCAACGCGAGCTACAGCAACGCGACCGAGCACGACATGGGCACCCAGCGCTACTCGATCACGGGTGGCACAACCAGTGAGAACGGCAACGCGTGGGTCACGATCGACTACATGCAGCGCAACTCGGTGCAGATGACTGATCGCGACTTCTCTGCGAGCGCCGACCAGACGGGCGCCGGCGGTTACAACTTCAGTTCGTCCTCCGGCAACCCGGGCTCGATCAAGATCCTGCCCGGCTCCGAGCAGTTCGAGTCAGGTTTCTATCAGGTACCCGCTGGCAGCACCGGCACCCCGACCGCCGAGGAGATTATAGGTAGTCCGGGCATCAACCGGTTCGACTACAACCCGTGGATGACCCTTACGCCGGCGATTGAGCGCTCCGGTGCATCAAGCCGCATCAACTACACGCTGACCGATTACGCCACCGCGTTCGTTCACACGACCTACCGGAACCTCAAGGTTCATCAGGAGATGGCTCCCACCCCGGCGTTCGGCGACCTGAACACCGACACGTGGGGCATCCTGCCGGCGTCCAATGCGTTCAACCCGTTCGGCGAGGACACGACCTTCCGTCATCGCCTGATTGAGGTGGGGCCGCGTCTCTTCGACATTGAGGACGACGTGTTCCGCGTCATCCCGGGTGTCAAGTTTGACATTGGTGACAGTTGGCAGGGTGAGGCCGCGTTCCTCTACAACAAGAAGGAGACCATCGACTTCGGCCAGAACTTTGTGTCCGCAGACGCCTTCAAGGAAGCGTTGGCCTCGAGCGATCCCGCCACGGCCTACAACATCTTCGGCGCTGGGTTGGGTATCAACAGCCCGTCCGTTCTTGACGCGCTCAGGGTCAACACCCTGCGTCGCGCCGAGTCCGAACTCCGGATGTTCGACGTGAAAGCTGCCGGCGATCTGGCTGAACTGCCGGGTGGCACGTTGGCCCTGGCCGTCGGCGCCGAGACCGCGCAGGAGGAGACCAGCGACATTAGCGACAGTCTCTCCATGTCGAACAAGATCGTTGCCTCCGGCGGCACGTCCAACTCGGGCAGCCGCTCTCGTGACGCAGCTTATGCTGAGTTCATGATTCCCATCATCGGGGAGGACAACCGCATCTCAGGCATCCACTCCCTCGGAGTGCAGGCCGCCTGGCGTGTCGAGCAATACAGCGACTTCGGCTCCGCCGACAACCCGAAGGTGGGTGTGAAGTACTCACCGGACGAGCATGTGTTGTTGCGCGCCACTTACCAGACGGCGTTCCGGGCACCCTCCCTGCAACAGTTGTACATGGGCGAGAGCATCTCGCATCCGTTCCTCATCGATCCCGCTCGTGGCGATGACGGCATGCAGTACAAGACCAAGTCAGGCGGCAACGAGGATCTTCAACCCGAGTCGGCTGACAGTATCTCCGTCGGGGCTGTCGTGGACATCCCCATGCCGGAAAACATGAGCCTCTCCGTGACTGTGAACTGGAGCCAGATCGAGTTGGAACACCAGATCACCAGCGTGGGCGCCCAGTACATGCTCAACAACGAGGATCTCTTCAGCAACAACATCATCCGAAATGAGCAGACGGATGCGGACAAGGCTGCTGATAATCCCGGGCCGGACGGCAAGTTCGCAACCGAGGATCATCCCGAGTGGGGTGAGGACGACATTCCCAACGGAGGCATCCCGGGAAGCTTGAATTACATCAACAACTCCTACCTGAACTTGGCTGAGGTGCAGGTCGAGGCGCTTGATTTGCAGATCGATTACGGCATCGACACGTCCGTCGGTTACTTCGGGGTGGATCTTGCTGCTGCGTACCTGTACAAGTACGACTACAAGTCAAAGCCATTCAATGCCGATGGAACTATAGCGGAGTTCCAGGAGGAGAGCGGCTCCTACAACATGCCCGAGTGGCGTGGGCGTGTGGGCCTGTGGTGGAATTATGACAAGTACACCGCCGGAGCCACGGTCAACTACGTCGACAGCTTCGACCAGTTGTACGGTGCCATTGCGGAGGTCGCCTCCCACACCACGCTCGACCTGCAGGCCAGCTACGACCTGACCGACAGCTCACGGGTCACCGTTGGTGCGCTCAACGTCACCGGCGAGGATCCGCCCTGGTCTGACAGTGAGCCGGAAGGCTACGCGTTCGCCGCCGCCGGCCACAGCCCGGTGGGAGCCGTCCTTTATGGCAACGTGACCATTCGCTTCTAAAGCGAACCAACAATTCCAAATCAAAATCTCGTGGCCGCTTGGCCGCGGGATTTTTTTGTACCCTGCCGAAGATGTGTTTTGGGGAGCGCACGCGCCCCGCGTGCCGCCTTGGGCGCCCCGCCCAAGGCTTGTGCCGTGTGTTGCCGCTGAACGATTCCGGCGGGGCGCCGGAATCCACCCGCGAGGGCGCGTGTGCTCCCCGTCTTCCCCGATTCGTTGCACAAAAAAGTAACGCCTTAGCTTGTTGAATCCCCCAAACCCAGACGGTACAGTTCAACTCCTTTCAGGGGCAACCGCCCCGCAACGACGATCTGAGCAACATGAAAACAATCAACACACCATTCGCGCTTGGCCTGGCCCTGGCCCTGCTCGCCCCGCTTGGCCAAGCGGAGAAACTGTCGGTCGAGACCTTCTTCAAGAACCCGGAATTCAGCCGGATGCGCCTCTCGCCTGACGGCCAGTGGCTCGCCGCCATCGCGCCGCGTGAGGGCAAAAACAACCTGCTTACCATTCGCCTCTCCGACCGCAAGCTGTTTGGCTGCACTGCGGAGGACGAAAACGAGGTGTACAGTTTCAACTGGATCAGCAACGAGCGCCTGGTTTTCGAGATGAAGGATCGCAACAATTTCCCCAACGGCGGCCTGTACGCCGTGGACCGCGATGGCTCCCGGCACAAGGTGCTCAATCCGTCCTTCAAGACGTACCGGGAATTTGGCAGTCGCGTGTTCAAGGCCGTCGAGTTGTTCGACCCGTTGACGGATGAAGGCGGCGACATTTTGGTCTCGGTTCGCAAAGGCGGCGGGAGGTTCCGCGAGGAGCGGGCCTTCTACGGAAACATCGTCCGACTGAACACCTTCACCGCGAAGGAAAAACGGGTTGTCTTCAATCGGGGTGACATTCTTAAGTTTGTCGCCGACCGCGAAAAGGTCATTCGCATCGGGGTTGCCCAGCATGGCCTCATACGGACGATCCTCCACCGCAGAAACCCCGAGTCGGACTGGGAGGAAATTTACTCCGCCGATTTTCGCACCGCCATGGAGCCGCTTGGTTTCGGCACGAACCCCGACATCCTCTACGTCGCCGCGCTCAACGGCGACAAGAGAGCGCTGTTTCAATACGACCTCAAGGCCAGGAAACTGGGCCGGATGATCTTCGCCCACCCGACGTACGACGTGCCGGCGGGGCCGCCGATCGTGTCCGACAAGACCGGCAAGGTGCTCGGGGTGCGCTACGAGGCCGAGCGGCCGCAGGTCTACTGGTTCGACGAGGATTACAAAAACTACCAGGCGATGATCGACAACGCACTGCCCGGCATGGCCAACGACATCAAGAACTGGTCGAAAAAGGAGGACCGCATCCTCTTCCATTCGCACAGCGAGAAGACCATCGGCTCCTACTACCTGCTGGACATCAGCGACAAAAAGAAGCCCAAGATGGAAAAACTGCTCGATCTCGCCGAGTGGATTGATCCCGCGAAAATGTCCCCGATGAAGCCCATCCAGTACACCGCCCGCGACGGGCTGGTCATCCACGGGTTCCTGACCATCCCCAATGGCAGCGATGGCAAAAACCTCCCGCTTATCGTCCATCCGCACGGCGGGCCGTCCGCCCGCGACTACTGGGGCTGGAACAAGGAGGTGCAGTTTCTGGCCAACCGCGGCTACGCCGTGTTCCAGCCGAACTTCCGCGGCTCGACCGGCTACGGCACCCGGCTGCGCACCGCCGGTTACCGCGAGTGGGGCGGCAAGATGCAGGACGACATCACCGACGGCGTGAAACACCTCATCGCCGAGGGCATTGTCGATGCCGGGCGCGTCGGCATCTACGGCGCCAGCTACGGCGGCTACGCGACGATGGCCGGCCTGTGCTTCACGCCGGAACTGTACCGGTGCGGCATCAACTACGTCGGCGTCACCGACATCGACCTGATCCTCAAGGAATACCCGCTCCCGAAGAAGATCAACGACGCCATCGACGCCGTGATGATCGCCGACCGGAAGAAGGACAGGGACTGGATCAAGAGCCGCTCCATCCAGAACAATATCGACAAGGTGAGAGCCCCGGTCCTGATGGCCTACGGCATGAAAGACTGGCGGGTGCCGCCCAAGCACGGCCGCATCCTCAAGCGCGCGCTGGACCGGAACAACATCCCCAACAAGCTTATCATCAAGGCCAACGAGGGCCACGGCTACCGCAACGAGGACAACGTCTTCGAGTTTTACCGCGAGGTCGACGCCTTCCTCGAGCAGCACATGAAATAAGGCCAAGCGCTTGGCCAAGCCGCGAAAGGTAGGGCGTGCTGTCCCAGCGCGCCGCATCCTGTTAGCTCCACGACGGACGGCAGGGACAGCCGTCCCCACCTTGGCCAAGCTGCAAGCCCCGAAGGGGCGGCACCCTTGGCCAAGCGTTGACACCGGCCAACGGTTTCCCTAGCGTCCCTGCGCTAATGAGGGACGACCCCGGGCTTGGCTTCGGGGTTTTCGTTTCAACAGCCAAAAGACAAATGTCGAACACCATTCTAGTGGGCGCCCAGTGGGGCGACGAGGGCAAGGGCAAGATCATCGATTTCCTGACCGAGCAGGCCGACATCGTCGTGCGCGCCCAGGGCGGCGCCAACGCCGGCCACACGGTCATCGTCGGCCGGACCAAATACATCCTGCACCTCATCCCCTCCGGCATCCTTCGCAGGCGCATCACCTGCGTCATCGGCAACGGCGTCGTCATCGACCCCATCGGCTTGCTCGAGGAAATCGATGGCCTAAAAAAAACCGGCATCGATCCCGCCGGCCGCCTGCACGTTAGCGACGCCGCCCACATGGTGTTCCCGTACCACAAGGCGCTTGACGCCGCCCGCGAAGCCCTCAAAGGCGAGGGCAAAATTGGCACCACCCTCCGCGGCATCGGCCCGGCTTACGGCGACAAGGTCGATCGCACCGGCCTGCGCATGGGCAGCATCCTCAACGCAAAACGGTTCGCTGAACAGTTGCAGGAAGCCATCAGGCGGAACAATGCCCTGCTCAAATCGCTCGGCGCAAAACCGCTCCCCGTCAAGCGCACGATGGAAAGCGTCCTCAAGGCCACGCGCCGCCTCAAGCCGTACGTGACCAACACCGTGCAGATGTTGCACAACGCAACGGCGGCAAAAAAACGCATCCTCTTCGAGGGCGCGCAGGGCACGTTTCTCGACATCGACCACGGCACCTACCCGTACGTCACCTCGTCGAACACCACCGCCGGCGGCATGTGCACCGGCTCCGGTATCGCGCCGAACCGCATCGACCGCGTGATTGGCGTGGCCAAGGCGTACACCACCCGCGTCGGCGAAGGCCCGATGCCGTCCGAGGCCCAGGTTGTCGGCGACCTGTTGCACGGCATGGGCCGCGAATACGGCGCGACCACCGGCCGCGAGCGCCGCTGCGGCTGGTTCGACGCCGTCACCGTCCGGCAGGCGGCCATGCTCAACGGCATCACCGACCTCGCAGTCACGAACCTGGACGGTCTGGACACGCTCGAGTCGATCAAGGTCTGCGTCGGCTACCGGCTTGGCGGCAAACGAATCGACCATCACCCCAGCGACCATGGCCGGTTGGCCAAGTGCCGGGCAATCTACGAGACGTTTCCCGGCTGGCAAAAACCAACCGACAGGATTCGCACGTGGAAAACCCTGCCGCTCAACGCCCGGCGTTACGCGCAGGCCTTGGCCAAGCTGACTGGCACCAAACTCAGCTACGCCTCTGTCGGCCCTGCCCGCTCACAGACCATTACCCTGTAAACCCGGCCGCTTGGCCAGGCGCATGAGCCGCGCATCGACACAACTCAGCGAGAAAGCCCGAACCGCCCTCCCGGCGCACGTCGCCATCATCATGGACGGCAACGGCCGCTGGGCCAGGGAGCGCGGACTGCCCCGCGTCGAGGGCCACCGGCGTGGTGCCGAGTCGGTGCGCGCGGTTTTGCGCTGTGCCTCCTCGCTCGGCATCCGGCACCTCACGCTTTACGCCTTCTCCATCGAGAACTGGAACCGCCCCAAGGCGGAGGTCGACACGCTGATGAAGTTCCTCGCTCGCTACCTGAAAACCGAGCAGGCGGAGATGGATCAAAACAACGTGCGGCTGCGGGCGATCGGCCAGTTGGATCGCCTGCCGGGATTCGTCCGCGAGCAGCTCGACGCCACCATCGCGTCGCTCGATGCAAACACCGGCACCACGCTGAACCTCGCCCTTAGCTACGGCGGCCGCACCGAGCTGGTGGACGCCGCCCGCGCGCTCGCCGCCAAGGCGCAATCCGGCGAGCTGGCTCCGGCGGACATCGACGAGCAAACTTTCGCTGGTCACCTTTACACCGCCGGCACGCCGGATCCCGACCTGCTGATCCGCACGAGCGGCGAAATGCGAGTGAGCAACTTTTTGCTGTGGCAAATCTCCTACGCGGAGCTGGTCGTCACCGAGCGGCTTTGGCCCGACTTCGGCAAGGCCGATTTCTGCGCCGCGCTCGAGGCGTACGCCAGCCGCGACCGGCGTTTCGGAAAAGTTTGACCCCGGCCAAGCGGACTGAAACGCTCCCGCCGACAACCGACCATGTCACCCGCCCCCCAACCCGAATCCAAGGCCGCCACCCTCATGCGTCGCTTGGCCAGCTCCGTGGTGCTGCTGGGGGTGGTGTTTTACGGCCTGCTGGCAGGCGGCCCGATCTCCGTGTTTCTCGTTGGCGGACTCATCATGCTGCTCAACATCGTCGGCCTGTTCGAGTTTTACGGCATGGTGAATGCAAACGGCCTGCCGCGCTTCAAGTGGCTTGGCTTGGCCGGCGGCGTCACCCTTGTCGGCACGCTGTTCGTGTATCTCTCCGGCTTGGCCAAGCGGCAACTCGGCGAGCCAACGACCGGCGGGGCGGCGGAGCTTGAGCTTGGCATATTCGCCGTCCTGCTGCTGGCGCTGCTGGGGCGGCGGGTGTTCGCGCATCCGGCGGCACCGTCATTTTCGATGGTGGGCCACACGATGCTCGGCGTGTTGTACGTCTCGTGGCTGCTAGGGTTCATGCTGAAGATTTACTTTTTCGCCGAACAAGCCGGCGCCGGGTTCGATCCCGGGTATTGCCTGCTGTTTTTCATTCTCGCGACCAAGTGCAGCGACATCGGCGCCTACTCGCTCGGATCGCTGATTGGTCGCCACAAGATGATCCCCAGCGTCAGCCCCGCCAAGACGTGGGAGGGATTCGTCGGGGCGATTTTGCTCTCAACCGCTGCCGCGATGGTGATGGCGCATTACTGGGGCGGCACCGAGCCGGGTGCCCAGCTCGGCGGGATGACCCTGGCGCACGCCGCCGCGCTTGGCCCTCTTCTGGCTGTCGGCGCGGTGCTTGGCGACCTGGTCGAGTCGGTGTTCAAGCGTGACTCCGGCGTGAAGGACTCCGGCTCGTTCTTCCCCGGCATCGGCGGCATCCTCGATCTGCTCGACAGCCTGCTGTTCAACGCGCCGCTGATGTTCCTTTACCTGCGCCTTGTTTTGTTCAATGACTAGCCGCCGCGCGAAATGAAAAACGTCGTCCTGTTAGGCAGCACCGGTTCGATCGGCACCAGCACCGCCATGGTGGCCGGGGATTTGCCGGGCGACATCCGCCTCGTCGGCCTCGCTGCGGGCAGCAACACGGAACTCCTCGCAAGCCAGGCGCTGCAGTTTCGCCCCGAACTGGTCTCCATCGGCTCGCCGGAAAAGGCCGCCGAACTCCGCCCACAACTCGACGGCATCCGCGTGGCCTCCGGCGACGAGGGATTGATCGAGCTGGCCACGCTGCCAAGCGCCGACATCGTGCTGATCGCGATCGTCGGCACCGCCGGGCTGCAGCCGGCCCTGGCCGCGATCCGCGCCGGCAAGGACATCGCTGTGGCGTCGAAGGAAATTCTCGTGATGGCCGGTGAAATCGTGATGGCTGAGGCCCGCAAACACGGTGTCCGCGTGCTGCCGGTGGACAGCGAGCATTCGGCGATTTTTCAGTGCCTCGAGGGCCGCGCGCCCGAGTCGGTGCGGCGGCTCATTCTCACCGCGTCCGGCGGGCCGTTCCGCGAGACACCGATCGGGGAGTTTGCCGGCATCACCGTCGAGCAGGCGCTCAAGCATCCGTCGTGGGTGATGGGCCGCAAGATCACCATCGACTCAGCGACAATGTTCAACAAGGGCCTCGAGATGATCGAGGCGCGCTGGCTGTTCGACGTCCTGATGCCACAAGTCGATGTCGTCGTGCATCCACAGAGCGTGGTGCACTCGATGGTCGAGTTCGTCGACGGCTCGATCGTCGCGCAACTCTCCATCCCCGACATGTGCCTGCCGATCCAGTACGCGCTCACTTGGCCAGACCGGGCCGCGAGCGACCGCGTGCAAACTGACCTGGCTGCGATCGGCCGGTTGGATTTTGAGGCGCCGGACTTGGCCAGGTTCCCCGCGCTTGGCCAGGCGCGCCGCGCCGGCGAGATCGGCGGCACGCTGCCCGCCGTGCTCAACGCCGCCAACGAGATCGCGGTCGACGCCTTTTGCGAGCGGCAGACGTCGTTCCCCGGCATTGGCGACGCCGTTGGCCAGGTGATGGATCGCCACGAGGCCATCGGGCAGCCAACGCTCGGTGAAATCCTCGAGGCCGACGCGTGGGCACGCGAAACTGCGCGAGCCATCCTCGGCCTCGGCCAAGCGGTGGCGTGATGCCGCAATTTTAAAAGTATGAAATGGATTCTCCCCTGCCTGTTGTTCGCCGCTTGGCCTTGTGTCGCCGAGTCGGCCAAGCCCGCCGCTGAGCCCGCGCCGCTCGTTCGCGCCCACGCGCACAACGACTACTACCACAAGCGGCCGCTGCTCGATGCGCTGGCCAGCGGCTTTTGCAGTGTGGAAGCGGATGTGTTCCTGAAGAATGGCAAACTACTCGTCGGGCATTTCAGCTTTGAACTGAAGGAGTTGCGCTCGCTCGAGACGCTCTACCTCGCGCCCCTGGCCAAGCGCGTGAAAGCCAACGACGGCGGCGTGTATAAAACCAGGGCACCGTTTCACTTGATGATCGATTTCAAGACCGACGGCCCCGCGACCTACGCCGCTCTCAAGCCGCTGCTCGAGAAATACCGCTTCATGCTCACCGCGTTCACCGCCGACACAACCGAGCCCGGCGCGGTCACGATTGTCATCTCCGGCAGCCGCCCAAGGGAGGCCATGGAGAAGGACGCCAAGCGCCTCGCCGGTTACGACGGGCGATTGAGTGATCTTGGCAAGGCGGAGAGCCGGCATTTCATGCCGTGGATCAGCGACAGTTGGCGCTCGCACTTCAAGTGGCGCGGCAAGGGCGACTTACCGGCGAGAGAGCAGGCCAAGCTGGCCAAGATCGTAAAGAACGCCCACACCGACGGGCAGAAGATCCGCTTTTGGGCCGCGCCGGACAACCCGGCCGCATGGAGCGTGTTCCACGAAGCCGGCGTCGATTTCATCAACACCGACCACCTCGAAAATCTCGCGGAGTTCCTGCGAGGCAAGGAAGCGAAGTGACCGCCTGGCCGGGGTCAGTTGTAATAAAACGTGAAGCGGACGAAGCGGCGGTCTGAGCCGATTTCGTCGTGCATCTTCTCCGGCCAGGGCGCGTAGGGTGACGGCTCCTTCACGGCGCGTTCGCACTTGAGGGCGAGGATGGTGTTCACTGTGCTGCGCTCGACCTGCACGTTGGTCACTTTGCCGTCGGACCACAGGTTGAATGTCAGCACCACCTGCCCGACGCTGGGAATGTAGTACTGGTCGAGAATCTGGTTCCAGCGATTCTGGATGGCGGCGATGAGGCGGGCGTCGTAGTCGCCGAACGGCGAGGCCTTGGCGTCGAGCCCCGCGATGGTGGCCCGTTTTTTTACGCCGCCGTCCTGCTTCATTTTCTGCCCCTGAATCATGGCCAGCTGCTTGGCCTCGGCAACGGTGCGCGGGCGGCGCGGCTTGGGCTTTGGCTCCGGCTTGGGTTCGGGCTTTGGCTCCGGC
>Ga0208879_1001741_pt1 | contig 20099 bp, 21 predicted proteins | sample Knorr_S15_td_Bot_FD_185605 | JGI IMG/M metagenome (GOLD analysis project Ga0208879, IMG submission 185605) | Marine microbial communities from Southern Atlantic Ocean transect - Knorr_S15_td_Bottom_ad_5009_LV_A (SPAdes) (version 2) | ecosystem: Environmental > Aquatic > Marine > Oceanic | place... | reverse complement strand
CTAAATCTAAAGCTTTCTGCAGTACAAATCGTGTTTGTGGCATTGGACCTTCAAAAGCATCAACCAATAATAAAACACCATCAGCCATATTAAGAACACGCTCAACTTCGCCACCAAAATCGGCATGTCCAGGAGTATCAATAATATTAATCTTTGTGTCTTTATAAACTACAGAAACATTTTTAGAAGTAATTGTAATTCCACGTTCGCGCTCTAAATCGTTACTATCTAGAATTAAATCTCCAGCATTTTGATTCTCGCGAAACAATTGACAATGGTACATGATTTTATCTACCAAAGTTGTTTTACCATGGTCTACATGAGCAATAATTGCAATGTTTTTTATATTAGCCATAATGACGCTTATTTTGAGCGTGCAAAGATACATTATATTTTACGATTAATTACCTCACTAACAACTAATAAAAAATCTGTGTAAAATGACAAGCAATTACTTAACTTTGTACCCTAAAATTTAAGAAGATGAGCCTTCAAGATATTCCGAAGATAAAACATACAAATTCTAATAACTTTTTTTTATTAGCAGGTCCTTGTGCTATAGAAAGTGAAGACATGGCACTTCGAATTGCTGAAAGGATTGTTGAAATTACAAATTCACTTGAAATTCCTTACATCTTTAAAGGCAGTTTTAAAAAAGCTAACAGAAGTCGCATTGATAGCTTTACTGGAATTGGAGATGAAAATGCTTTAAAAATTTTAAAAAAGGTTTCTGAAACTTTTGACATACCTACAGTTACAGATATTCATCAAATTTCTGACGCCAATTTAGCTGCTCAATATGTGGATGTATTACAAATTCCTGCTTTTTTGGTTCGTCAAACCGATTTGGTTGTTGCTGCAGCAAAAACAGGAAAAGCAGTCAACCTTAAGAAAGGTCAATTTATGAGTCCTGAAGCAATGCAACATGCTGTGCAAAAAGTGAAAGATGCTGGAAATAATAAAGCTTGGATTACAGATCGTGGAACAATGTTTGGTTATCAGGACATGATAGTAGATTTTAGAGGAATTCCTACAATGAGAAACTTTGCTCCTGTTGTGCTTGATGTAACCCATTCTTTACAGCAACCTAATCAATCTAGTGGTGTTACAGGTGGACGTCCTGACATGATTGAAACTATTGCCAGAGCAGGAATTGTTAATAATGTGGACGGTTTATTTATAGAAACTCATTTTGATCCTGCAAATGCTAAAAGTGATGGTGCTAATATGCTACATTTAGATCATTTAGAAAAACTATTGACTAATCTGGTTGCCATAAGAAAAACTGTAAATAATCTATAATTCTTTCCAGGCTTTTCTGCTATTATCAGTTATTTCGGCGACAGCATTAATAACTGCTATAAGCAATAATTCATCAATGTTTTCCAGGCGGTCGTATTGTAGCGAACGCACTTGTTTACGTTTGTTATAATTTTTTAACACTGGTAATTCCTCTTCTAAAAACACACCTTGTACAAAAGCAACATCAACAAAATTAGTCCCTTTTAAAATATTAAAATAACACATTGGTTTTTTGTTATTATGATAAAACGGAATACCATAGTTATACTTCTCCACCACATTAGGCAAGGTTTTTAAAATAACACTTCTTATGTATAACATAATAGAACGATAAGGTTCTGGCTGGTTGAGTATATAATTTTCTGCTGGGTTCATAATTTAAAAGTACAAGTAATCAATTTCAAAAATTAATTAGTAAATTACCATTACATAAAAGTTAATAACCGCTATAACAACCATAACTTTTCTACTTGGAAACAAGTTTATTTTCGATGACTAAATTCATCCATCGTATCATAAAAAAACTACTTAACTAATTCTATGAAATTCAGTAAAGCGTATTTCTTTTGGTTTCTTATCCTATTTATCATTGAAGCATGTCTTGCATTCTTTATAAAAGAAGGTTTTATACGCCATACTTTTGGTGACGTCTTGGTAGTAATTATGTTGTATTGCCTTATTAAAAGTTTTGTAAAAGCAAAACCAATATATATAGTTATAACTGTGCTTATTGTTTCCTTTGGTATAGAGTTTTTACAACTAACCCATATATTGCAATGGCTTAATATTGAAAACAACAAAGCCTTAAAATTAATTTTGGGAAGTACCTTTGATATTAACGATCTCTTAGCTTATTTATTTGGTATAATTGTGGTTCTATTAATTGAATATAAATACTCAAAAGCATAAATTTTTTATTTATTACCTTGCCGAAAATTCATAAAATCTATCTATATGACTAAACCATTTGCACTCTTGTTAAGCACTTTAATTTTTTTAAATTTTTCCTGTTCTCCTCAAGAAAATCAAAGCACCCAAATTGCCTGGGATAGTTGGGGAGTCCCTCATATAACTGCTGACACTACCGACGGGCTTTTCTTTGCACAAGGTTGGGCACAAATGCACAATCATGCCAATACTATTTTAGAACTCTATGGAAACTCTCGTGGTCGAGCTGCTGAATATTGGGGAAAAGATAATGTACAAAACGATATGCTAATCCACACTTTAGGCTTTGAAGAACTTGCTGAAGTTTGGGGAGAAACGCAAGACCCTGAGCAAAAAAACATCTATAAAGCTTTTGTAAGAGGGTTAAACAGTTATGCAGAAGCACATCCAGAAGCTATTGCCGACAAAAATAAAGTCGTGTTACCAATAACCACAAATGATATAAATATGCATAGCATGTATGTTATTTTTACACGTTTTATTGCTGGTGGCGATTTGGAAAGAGTACAACAATGGCCAGATTTGGGTTCAAATGCTTATGCTATTGCACCAAAAAAATCAGCTTCAGGAAATGCAATGTTGGTTCAAAATCCACATTTACCTTGGTGGAAAGAATTTCTGTTTTTTGAATCTCACCTCAGATTAGGTGACAAAAATATGTATGGAGTTACTTTGGTTGGCTTACCTGGAATTTCTATTGGTTTCAACGAAAATCTTGGGTGGAGTCATACTAACAATCCAATTGATAATGCTGATACTTATGAATTAGAATTGAAAGATGGTGGTTATCTTTTAGATGGAGAGCGTAAAGATTTTGAAACCTCATCTAAAACCATTAAAATAAAAATAAATGACAGCACTTTAGTTGACCAAGAAATTCCGATTTTAAGAACGGTTCATGGTCCTGTAGTGAACAAAACTGAAGAGAAAGTATTAGCACTTCGCATGGTTGGTTTAGACAAACCAAATGCTTTTTTACAATGGTGGCACATGGTTTTAAGCAACAATTTTGAAGAATTTGAAACGGCTTTACATATGGCTGAAATTCCATTTTGGAATGTGATGTATGCCGATAAAGAAGGCAATATATTTTATTTGTTTAATGGACTCGTACCAAAACGAAGCTCAGGAGATTGGGCTTATTGGGATCGAATTATTCCAGGAGGAAAATCGGCAGATGTGTGGACAGAGGTACATTCGTATTCCGATTTACCAAGAATTAAAAACCCTGAAATAGGCTGGTTACAAAACGCCAACGATCCACCTTGGACAAGCACTATTCCTATTACATTGCATCCTGAAGATTATCCAGCGTATATGTCTCCTATTCGTATGAGCTTTCGTCCGCAACGTTCCGCAAGAATGTTACTTGAAGACGACTCAATTACGTTTGACGAACTTGTTGATTACAAACTTTCTACACGATTGGAGTTTGCCGATCGTATTCTCGATGATTTATTTAAAGCTATAGACGCTTCCGATTCAGAAAAAGCAAAAGAAGCAAAAACTGTTTTAGAAAATTGGGATCGGGAATCAAATGCAGATAGTAAAGGCATGCTTTTATTCTACAAATGGGCAAAAAAATTCAATGTGTGGAATAAAGCAAATTACATAGAACCTTGGAGTTTAGAAAAACCGAATACAACACCTGATGGTATTGCAGATCCTGAAAGAGCAGTCAACCTTTTAGAACAAGCTGCTACTGAAATTGAAGCTAAATATGGTAAGTTAGATGTGCCTTGGGGAGATTATTACCGAATTGTTTATAATGACAAAAATCTTCCGGCAAATGGTATAGATGGCTCAATGGGAGTTTTTAGAGTCGCATGGCCTGCAAGAGCAGACGAAAATAATATGTATGTTGGTGGAGGCGATTCTTGGGTTGGTGTTATAGAATTCGGCGAACAGGTTAAAGCAAAAGTACTTTTAAGTTATGGAAACTCTACTCAAAAAGATTCTCCTCACAATGGCGACCAATTAGAATTATTTTCTAAAAAAGAACTTCGTGACGCATGGTTTACAGAAGAAGATGTAAAAGAAAATACTGTAAGAATTGAAGTATTAACTGAAACTGGTTTTGTTAATAAAGTAGATTAATAAAATTGAAATAGACTAAAAGAAAATGACACTTAAATTCAATTATTTTTTGTGCCTTTTTTTTAATTCCTAATACTTCTTATAGCCACGCCATTTCTCAATACAGTGTTGTATATCTTCTGGTGTTTCAGACGTAAATGACATCCATTTTCCAGTTTTTGGATGCTCAAATCCTAACGTTTTAGCGTGTAATGCTTGCCGTGGTAATATCTTAAAACAGTTATCTACAAACTGTTTGTATTTGGTAAAAGTTGTCCCTTTTAAAATACGTTCGCCACCATAACGTTCATCGTTAAAAAGTGTATGTCCAATATGTTTCATGTGCACACGTATTTGGTGTGTACGCCCAGTTTCTAATTTACAAGAAACTAATGTAACATAACCCAAACGTTCTAAAACTTTGTAATGTGTTACAGCAGGTTTTCCTTTGTGAGCATCATCGCCAAAAAACACCGTATTTTGTAATCTGTTTTTTGGATGACGACCAATATTGCCTTCAATAATACCTTCATCAGCTTCCATATTTCCCCAAACAATGGCTAAATATTCACGTTCGCTTGTTTTTTCAGCAAACTGATTAGCCAAATGTGCCATTGCATTTTCGGTTTTGGCAACCACCAAAAGTCCGCTGGTATCTTTATCAATACGATGTACCAAACCTGGTCTGTCGTTAGAGTTTTTTGGTAAATTGTCAAAATGGTAAATCAGTGCATTTATTAATGTACCCGAATAATTACCATGTCCTGGATGTACAACCATTCCTGCTGGTTTATTTACAACGAGAAGTTCGGCATCTTCATAAACAATATCAATTGAAATGTCTTCGCCAACCAATAAATATTCGTGAGGAGGATGAGACAACAAAACACGTATTTCATCAAATGGCTTTACTTTATAATTCGATTTTACTGGAATTCCATTAACAAAAACACTGCCATCTTTTGCTGCAGCTTGAATTTTATTACGCGTGGCATTCTCGATAAAATTCATTAAATATTTATCAATTCGCAAAGGCTGTTGCCCTTTTTCAACTGTAAACGAATAGTGTTCGTATAAATCGCTATCCTGTTCAGGCAAATGGTTTAGCTCGTCCATTTTAATTAGAAGAAGGTTTGCCATTCCCAAGAACCAAATCTATTTTTGAAGTTTTAGACAATAGTTTACCAGGTTGGATTGTTTGTCCTTTGTATTTCATTGCAATAACTTCGTTTTCACCAATATCATTAACATAAGTAATATTACCTACAATAAAACCCAAAACTTCTAATGTAGGTTTTGCCTGGCGAATAGTATTACGAATAATATTTGGCACGGCAGCTTTTCTATAACCTGAAGGGTTTATGGTTAAATAAATTTTACGGTTTTCTTTAACCAAAGAGCCTTCTTCCGGCTTCTGTTCAATAACCGAAAACTTAGGATAATTAGGATTGTAGTTGGCAGAATCCTGTACCATCATTTGCAAATCCTTATCGTTTAATTCTATCTGTACAACATCCAAAGTTTTTCCTTTCAACGTAGGTACTTCAACAAATTGCCCATGATTAGTAGAATATTTTAACCATTTCAATGCAACAAAACTCAACACAATAATAGCTGTAACTGCTAATATAATTTGCTTTAAAAACACTTTACTCGTAAGAAATTTAATGATGCTCATTGATTACTTTTATAAAAGACAAATATATAAAAACAGAACCGTTTTTACTTTTGATAAATTAATGATATTTTTGATTAACTATTTATAAATACGTTTTATTGTTCGTTTTAGATTTACAAACCATATTATTAATGTATTGGTAGTGGATAAATAAATTATCATTCAATTAAAAAGATTCCTGCTTTCGTAGGAAATATTATGAAACGAGCATATTAAAAAGTTTATCATCTAAGGGAATGATTAATTGCGAACAGTCCAGATAATTATCGGGATGACCGTTAAAAAACAATAAATATAAGCACATGAAAAAAAATATTGCCATCATAATGGGAGGTTATTCTAACGAATATGAAATTTCATTAAAAAGCGGAACTGTAGTGTATCAATCTCTTGATAAAAAGCTATATAATGTTTTTAAAGTTTGTATTTTTAAAGACAAGTGGGTTTATGTAGATGAAAAAGACAACGAATATCCAATTGATAAAAACGCCTTTTCGGTAACAATCAATAATACTAAAATTACTTTTGATTGTGTGTTTAATGCTATACATGGTTCACCTGGCGAAGATGGTTTTATGCAAGCATACTTTCAATTATTAAATATTCCGCATACAAGTTGCGATATGTATCAAGCCGCACTTACCTTTAACAAACGCGATTGTTTAAGTGTTTTAAAAACCTATGGAATAAAAACTGCCGAATCGTATCACTTAAATCTTGGTGATGCCATTAATGAAGATGATATTATTGCAAAAGTTGGCTTGTCTTGTTTTGTAAAAGCAAATAAAGCAGGAAGTAGTTTCGGAATTACTAAAGTGTATAAAAAAGAGAAGCTTAAAGATGCGATTAGTTTTGCTTTTAAAGAAGATGACGAAATAATTATTGAAGAATTTTTGGATGGTACAGAAATTTCAGTAGGGGTAATTACTTATAAAGGAAAAACCAAAGTGTTGCCAATAACCGAAATTGTGAGCAATAATGATTTTTTTGATTATAAAGCCAAGTATTTAGGTGAATCTCAAGAAATTACACCAGCAAGAATTAGTGAAAATATGGCAAATAAAGTAACTAAAGTTGCAAAACAAGTGTATGAAATACTGAAGCTTAAAGGCTTTTCGCGTAGCGAATATATTTTCAAAAACGAAGAACCTCATCTTTTAGAAGTGAACACGGTTCCAGGGTTTACCAAAGAAAGCATCTTGCCACAACAAGCATTGGCTGCTGGAATTAGTTTAACTGAATTGTTTGGGAATGCTATTGAAGAGGCTTTAAGGTAAGTTTACAGTTTGTAGTATTCATATTACTTTGAAATAATTAATGATTATATTTGACTGACATTAATGAGATTCCTGCCTTCGCAGGAAATAAATATGAAAAGAGCATTATTTCCAGGATCATTCGATCCATTAACTTTAGGTCACTACGATATTATAAAACGTGGCGTTACGCTTTTTGATGAAGTTATTGTTGCTATTGGTGTAAATGTTGAAAAGAAATATATGTTCTCTCTTGAAGAACGGAAACAATTTATTGAAGAAGCTTTTGCGGAAGAACCAAAAATAAAAGTCGTTACCTACAAAGGACTTACCGTAGAATTTTGCAAAGAAAAAGGTGTTGGTTTTATTTTACGCGGACTCCGTAATCCTGCCGATTTTGAATTTGAAAAAGCCATAGCACATACCAATCGAAAACTTACCGAAATAGAAACCGTGTTTTTATTAACTGCTGCTAAAACCTCTTTTATTTCGTCTTCAATTGTGCGTGATGTGATTCGAAATAATGGCGATTACACCAAGTTTGTTCCTAAAGCGGTAAGAGTAAAACAATGATTCCTTTCAATATTAACTTTCTGGATCATGTTGCTATTCGTGTTAAAGACATGGATATTTCTATTGAATGGTACAGCAGAGTATTGGGTTTAAAAAAATATCAGTTAGAAAAATGGGGAGAATTTCCAGTGTTTATGCTTTCAGGCAAATCTGGGATTGCTATTTTTCCTTCAAATCTTGATAATGAAAAGTGTAATCAAGAATCTCGAAATGTTAAAATCGACCACTTTGCTTTTAATGTGTCGAACCAGGATTTCAAAAAAGCACAAGATTATTTTAATGAAATTAACGTGCCTTTTCAGTTTCAAGACCATCATTATTTACATTCCATTTACTTAAAAGATCCCGATAATCATACTGTAGAATTAACCACGTTACTGGTTGATGAAGATGAATTTTTTAAATGATTTGTCATTTCTGCGGAGGCAGGAATCCAATATAAATTGAAGTTAAAATTAAAAAGATTCCTACCTTCGCAGGAATGACAATTTTACAAATTATATTCAGATAAACCTTTTGTAAATACTTCGGGATTTGCTGCCAAATGATAACGAGGGTCATCAATGGCTTCAACAATCACTCCATGAAATTTAGGACTGGCTTTATACAATAGTATTTTACAATCTTCACTCAAATGTTTCAGCTTAACAGATTTTCCAGCCACTTCATATTTATTTACCAGATTAAAAATAGCTTCAATGGCGGAATGATCACTCACACGGGATTCTACAAAATCTATTTCAACCTTATCAGGATCATTTTTTACATCAAATTTTTCATTGAAAGCAGCAATACTTCCGAAGAATAAAGGTCCCCAAATTTCATACACTTTAGTGCCATCTTCTTTTGTACGTTTGCGTGCGCGAATACGTTTTGCATTTTCCCAGGAAAATACCAAAGCACTAATAATAACTCCAGCAATAACTGCTATTGCCAAGTCGAAAATAACCGTTAAGGCTGATACAGCAACCAGCACAATAACATCACTAAACGGAATTTTATTTAATATCCTGAAACTACTCCAGGCGAAAGTGCCAAATACAACCATAAACATCACACCAACCAATGCTGCAATAGGTACACGTTCTATTAAACCAGAAGCAAACAAAATAAATACAAGCAATGTTAATGCTGCCACAATTCCTGACAGTCGTCCTCGTCCTCCTCCTTTTATGTTAATAAGCGATTGTCCAATCATAGCACAGCCTCCCATGCCTCCAAAGAATCCGGTTACAATATTTGCACCACCTTGTGCTAAACATTCTTTGTTAGCATTGCCTCTTGTTTCGGTTAATTCGTCTATTAAATTAAGTGTCATTAACGATTCTATCAATCCGATTGCTGCAAGAATCAACGCATAAGGAAAAATAAATTTTAAGGTTTCAAAATTGAAAGGCACTTTGTTAAAGATATCGAACTGAAACTGTGGCAAACCTCCTTTTAACCCTTCACCTCCACCATCAGAAATAAAACTACCGACAGTTGCAACGTCTAATTGTCCGAAAATTACAATACCTGAAATCACAAGAATTGCTACTAAAGCTTCCGGAATTTTTTTAGTAAGTTTCGGCAAACCGAACATAATTGCCATTGTTAATGAAACTAAGCCAATCATAATCCAAAACTCTATTTTTGTAGATAAACTATAGAAGAGTTCACTAAACCAAGTTCCTGTGTTTTCCCAAAAAGATACACCTTTGGGAATTAAATCAGGAAACATTCCTAATTGTGAAATAAATATAACGATGGCCAATCCGTTTACAAAACCCATCATAACAGGATGTGGAATTAAGCGTACAAATTTTCCGAGTTTAAAAAAGCCAGCTAACATTTGAATAATTCCCATTAAAATAACGGTTGCAAACAAGTAGTATAGACCAAGATTTTCGGCTTCCATTCCCATTGCATTTCCTTCTGCAACAAGACTTACCATAACCACAGCCAAAGCTCCGGTTGCACCACTTATCATTCCTGGACGACCACCAAAAACGGCAGTAATAATCCCAATCATAAATGCAGCATACAAGCCAACCAATGGGTCAACACCAGCCACAAATGAAAACGCCACAGCTTCCGGCACTAATGCTAAAGCAACAGTAACTCCACTTAAAATATCGTTTTTAGCGTTTACTGTGCGCTTTCTAATAAACTCTGTCATACTTAGAAATTAAGAAGTTGCAAAATTACGGTTAAAATTAAGCTTGGCAAGAAGTTAGTGTTTTAATTAGAATAACTAAGTTCAAAGAACTGTTTGAGGAAATAGAATCTTGGATAAAAAAACATTCAAGTCTCTCTGACAAGTTAAACATTTAACTGTGTACAACAAAGATTAAAAGCAAAAACGGTTAAACGAACTTCCAACCTCTACACCAATTCCATAATATTAGCATAAGAGTTTTCCATGGCTTTAACAATTTGATCTGGTTTTAACCATTTTACTTTGGTAATTCCTTCGTTTTTTTGGGGTTTGAGTTTGCCTTTATAACTTGTTTTCATTTCAAACCAATAGGTTATTTTAATCCTGTTTTTACCATAGCGCTTAAAAATATGGTAAGTCGTTTCCAAAGGTTTAGTGATTTTCAGACCTCGCACGCCAGTTTCCTCTGCTACTTCTCGCAGTGCAGTTTCTTTAATGGTTTCTTTGCTTTCGGCTTTCCCTTTTGGCAAATCCCATTTGCCGTTTCTATAAATAAATAACACTTTACCTTTTTTATTGTAAACTTTACCACCACCTGCAATAACATTTGGCAAGAGTTTTAAAAATCGTTTCAAAAGTTTGTTTTTGTTTTTACCTATCAATCGAATAGATTGTATCTCCGGTTGCTGTAATTTTTTTATTACTTTTTCAATATTTACAGTCTTTAACTTATAGCTTTTAAAATTGGTTTCTTGCTCAACTAATGTAGTTAAAACTATGGGTTTATCGTTTACAAAAATTTGATACATTAGTCTATAAAACAAAAATATAATCTGGTAAAAAACATTAATTTTTACGTAGTTTTGCAGCTATGATTTTTAATAAAAATACAGCAAAAAAAACTGCCGAACTACTCTTGCAAATTAATGCAATAAAATTAAATCCGCAAGACCCTTTTATTTGGGCTTATGGTTGGAAATCTCCTATTTACTGCGATAACAGGATTATATTGTCTTTTCCACCTATTCGTAATTATGTTCGTGAAGAAATGGCAAAATTTATTGAAGATGAATATGGCAAGCCAGACCTTATTGCTGGAGTAGCAACTGGTGCTATTGGAATTGGAATATTAGTAGCACAGGTTTTAGATTTGCCTTTCGTTTATGTAAGACCAGAAGCAAAAAAACATGGTCGGAAAAATCAAATAGAAGGATTTATACAAAAAGGACAAAATGTAATAGTTATTGAAGATCTTATAAGCACAGGAAAAAGCAGTTTAAATGCGGTAAGAGCTTTAAAAGAAGCCAATGTAAATGTAAAAGGTATGGTCGCTATTTTTTCGTATGGTTTTAAAATTGCTTCCGATAATTTTAAAAATGAAAACGTAAACTTACATACACTAAGTAATTACGACGCTTTGCTTGAAGAAGCTTTAGAAACCAACTATATTTCTAAAAATGAATTGAAAACTTTGATAGACTGGAACGCCAATCCAAGCGAATGGAATGCAAACTGAAGTCTATTTTTAGAAAAAAGATGATAGAACACAGAATAAATACTTTTAATTTTTAACTAAAATATGAATTTAAAATCTCTAAAAGTAAGTATTAAAAAATCGGCTCAAGAAGTGTTTGATTTTTTATCTGACGTAAAGAATTTTGAATCTTTAATGCCAGTAAACATCAGCAAATTTGAAATGTTAGATGACGATACGTTTTTATTCGCGCTAAAAGGAATGCCTGAAATTATTTTAAAAAAGAAAGAAGCAATAGCTCCTAACAAAATTGTATTGGGTGCAAGTGGCGGGAAACTCGACTTTTCACTAACTGGAAATATTTCAGAAATTGATGCCGATAATAGTGAAGTTCAATTATTATTTGAAGGCGATTTTAATCCTATGATGGCAATGATGATTAAAGGTCCTATCGGTAAATTCATTGAAACTTTGGCGACAAAAATACCAAACTCTATTTAGTGTCCACAAGTAAACAGACGATTTTTCAAAAAAGAATTATTTTAGATGAGATTTTTACTTTTTTGATATTTGGTGATGCTTGTGTATCAGCAAATTGAAAAAAATGAAAATATCATCTAAAAGAAACATTTTTTATTTTGATATGATTTCTTGTGGACGCTATATTAGTATAAAAGCTGTATTTCTTTTAAATCAAATTCTTTTATAATATCATCTTCAAGTGTTACTCGGAGCTTCCCAGAATTTGAAATGCCTTTAATAAATCCTGAAAACATGAGTCCTTTTCCATCTTTAAATGTAGAAGGATTATTTTTTCTGAAGAGAAAGTTTTCATATTCGTTTTTTAAAATCTTCAAATCTCCTGTTTCTAAAATTGTAAAGTAATATTTTAAATTTCTAATAATAAGCAGTAAAAGTTCGTCTGTATTAAAAACAGTTCCAGTAATAATTTTTAAAGATGAAGCGTTAGACAAATGCTTAAAGCCGGTTTGGTTAACATTTAAACCAATCCCAATTATAGATGCTTCGAGTTTCTTGTTTTTTATGACATTTTCAATCAAAATTCCACAAACTTTTTTATTGACTGACAAAATGTCGTTTGGCCATTTTACACGAAGTTTTGGTACAGAAAAGTTTTGTAAAGTCTTTACAATTGCCAAAGAAGTTACCATACTAATATAAAATTGGTTCTTTAGAGAAATATTAGAACATTCTTTAAACACGCTACACATCAGGTTTTTAGCCTTTTCGGAATCCCAAGTTGCACCCATTTGTCCTCTGCCTTTAGTTTGATAATTTGCAGTAACAACAGTATAATCTTCAACATTATTTTTACTACTTAATTGCTTTAAATAAGTGTTTGTAGAATCGATGGCATTAAGTTTGATTATACGCATAAAGAAGAAGAAATTTTAAATTATAATTTTCTTAAGATTATTAAAGCTGTAAAGAGCCAAAAATATGATAACTTTGCACAAATTTAATAAATATTAATGACGAGTAAAAATAGTAACGCAGACCAGCTAATAGCAGTAATATTAGATGGCATAGAAGATGTAAAAGGGCAAAACACAAATATTTTAGATTTAAGAGAATTAGAAAACACCGTTTGCGATTATTTTATTATTTGCGAAGGCACTTCAAACACACAAGTAAATGCCATTGTAAGTTCTATTCAAAAAAAGGTAAGTAAAGAAATTAAAGATAAACCTTGGCATATAGAAGGAAGTAATAACGCCGAATGGGTTTTAATGGATTATGTAAATGTAGTTGTACATGTGTTCCAAAAACATATTAGAGAGTATTATGATATTGAAAGTCTTTGGGGAGACGCAAAAACAATCGAAATAAAAACCGCTTACTAAAACACATTTAATGTTGAAAGATAAAAAAACAACAAATAAAAAGCCAAAGTTCAGTCAGTATTGGGTTTATGGAATTGTCATTGTTATTTTCTTGGCTATTAATGTATTTTCAGGATTAGGTTCTTCCACAGGAAATCTTACCACTCCTTCTGAATTTTTTAAGTATTTAAAAGATGGCGATGTTGATAAAGTTCAAATTGTAAATAGACGTAAAGCTAAAATTTATTTAACTACTGAAGCTTCAAGAAAAGAAATACATAAAAACTCAATTAAACAACAACTAATTCCTATTGCTGGAAAAACTTCAAATTATTATTTTGAGTTTGGAGACCTTCAAAATTTTGAAAACCAATTAAACAAAGTGATAAGCGATAACAACCTGAATACAGTAGTTAACTACGAAACCGAACAAAACGTTTGGGGAGATTTCTTAATAGGAATTCTTCCTTTTGTAGTAATAATCGGCGTTTGGATTTTTATTATGAGACGTATGTCTGGAGGCGCTGGTGGTGGAGCTGGACAAATTTTTAATATAGGAAAATCGAAGGCAAAACTTTTCGACCAGAATTCAGATGTTAAAATCACGTTTAAAGATGTTGCAGGTTTAGAAGGTGCAAAAGAAGAAGTTGAAGAAATTGTTGATTTTCTTAAAAACCCGGAAAAATACACATCATTAGGCGGTAAAATTCCTAAAGGAGCATTACTCATTGGAGCTCCAGGGACAGGAAAAACCTTATTGGCAAAAGCCGTAGCTGGTGAAGCCAAAGTGCCTTTTTACTCCCTTTCTGGATCCGATTTTGTTGAGATGTTTGTAGGTGTAGGAGCATCGAGAGTTCGTGATTTATTTAAACAAGCAAAAGAAAAAGCACCTTCAATTATTTTTATTGACGAAATAGATGCCATTGGTAGAGCAAGAGGAAGAAACGCAATAAGTGGTGGTAACGATGAGCGCGAGAATACATTAAACCAATTGTTATCGGAAATGGATGGTTTTGGAACAAACTCAAATGTTATTGTGCTTGCAGCAACAAATAGAGCTGATATTTTAGACAAAGCCCTTATGAGAGCTGGACGTTTTGACAGACAAATATTTGTCGATTTACCAGATATTCGAGAACGTAAGGAAATATTTGAAGTTCATTTAAGACCTTTAAAAAAAGCAAGAGGTTTGGATGTCGATTTTTTATCTAAACAAACTCCTGGATTCTCTGGAGCAGATATTGCTAATGTGTGTAATGAAGCTGCACTGATAGCTGCTCGTAAAGGAAAAAAATCTGTTGGTAAACAAGATTTTCTCGATGCAGTAGATAGAATTATTGGAGGACTGGAAAAGAAGAATAAAATTATTACTCCAGCCGAAAAAAAAGCTGTTGCTTTTCACGAAGCAGGTCATGCAACTGTAAGCTGGATGCTTGAATATGCTGCACCTTTGGTTAAGGTTACTATTGTACCACGAGGACAATCGTTAGGTGCTGCTTGGTATTTACCTGAAGAGCGATTAATTGTTCGTCCAAAACAAATACTGGACGAAATGTGTGCTACTTTAGGTGGTCGTGCTGCCGAAAAAATAATATTTAATGAAATATCTACAGGAGCATTGAACGATTTAGAAAAAGTAACTAAACAAGCCAGAGCTATGGTAACCATTTATGGATTAAACGATAAAATAGGAAACTTAACCTATTACGATTCTTCCGGACAAAACGAGTATGGATTTACCAAACCATATAGTGAAAAAACTGCTGCCCTAATAGATAAAGAAATCTCTAGCATTATTGAAGAACAATATCAACGAGCCATAAAAATACTAGAGAAAAATAAGAAAAAATTAACAAAACTCGCAGAAGTACTACTTGAAAAAGAAGTTATTTTTAAAGACAATTTAGAAAAGATTTTTGGCAAAAGACCTTTTGAGAAAAAAGAGGATGACATTTCTGTAATAAAATAGAATTTTTAGAAATTAATAGATTTCCGATTAGTTTATTATAAGATTTTATATCTTTGAAACATTAAGAAAATAAAAACTGATTAATAGCAAAATCCTAAATGAGCCTATTTCGTAAAATCTTTGGTTCATCAAAAGACTCTCGAAATGAAATTCAAGATGATGAGAGAGGCAAGTATATGCCCGAAATTAAACTTCCAATTGATGAACGTTTTACTATAAACTTTAAAGCAAACGGAGGAAAATTTTTGTATTGTGAAGATATAGACGAAGTGAACCAAAATCTTAATTCCATTATTCAAGAAAATGATTGGAAAGACAAAAAAGTACTCCTTTTTGATGAACGGTTAGCTAATAAGTTTAAAAGTTTTGATTTTGAAACCAGCAAAAACATTAGTGATTGTACTTTTTTTTTCACGACATGCGAATTTTTAATTTCAAATGATGGTTCTTTATTAATATCTTCTAATCAAATAGCCGAAAAAAGACTAAAAGAACTGCCTCCTAACTTTATAATTTTTGCCACAACAAGCCAATTTGTAGAAACCATAAGTGAAGGTTTAAGAGGTATTAAAGAAAAAAATAGAAATAAAATTCCTACAAATATTACTACAATCAAGCACTTTAAAGCTTGTGACGATAAAGATTTCTTAAGCTATGTAAGTAGTTCAAAAAACTTATATTTGCTCTTGTTAGAAGACTTATAATGAAGGAATTTTTTATTCGAGCAGTTTCTGGTGTTTTATACATCTCTTTGTTTTTACTTGCTTTAAATTCTCAACACGCACTAATTGCCTTATTTTTTGTTTTCGGTTTAATTTGCATTGCCGAGTTTAATAAACTAATACACTTAAAGGGTTTTATTTCGTACATCATTTTTATTGTTTTGTATCTCACTTTTGCCTATTGGCAGTTAGTTTTAGATTCCAGCGAAGGCTTTAGAGAAGCAATCCAGATATTGCATGTGCTTACCATTTTTGTACAATTGTTTTTGATTAAAGAATTATTTTCAGAAAAAACGCTCCCACTTTTTATTACCAAACGGTATATAAATACTACATTCTATTTATCAAGCGCTTTTATTTTTATAATACTTATTGCAAATTATTACGAAAATTTTAACCCTAATATATTATTAGGTGCATTTATTTTAGTTTGGGTTAATGATTCCTTTGCTTATTTAATTGGAAAGAATTTTGGCAAACAGAAACTGTTTGTAAGTATTTCACCAAAAAAAACGGTTGAAGGTTTTCTCGGAGGTTTATTCTTTTCGTGCATAGCTAGTTATTTTATTGCTAAATTTACAGGAACTTTAGATTCTACAAGTTGGCTGATTATGAGTATAATTATTAGCGTTTTCGGTACTCTCGGAGATTTAATAGAATCTAAATATAAACGACAGGCAAAGGTTAAAGATAGTGGTGTAATTATGCCAGGACACGGAGGATTGCTTGACAGATTAGACAGTATTATTTTTGCTGCACCATTTATTTATTTGTTTTTAAGAATTTTAAAATATGTTTCATAAAGAAGGTCATAAAATCATATTAATAACATTTGTATTTGTAGTTCTATTTGTTCTATTAGTTGATAATTTTATAAATATATCTTGGTTACAAAGTGCACTACAAATTGGTTTAATATTAGTGCTGATTTTAATTCTTCAGTTTTTTAGAAACCCAAAAAGAAAAACCGAATTAAACGATAATCAAGTACTTGCTCCTGTAGATGGCAAAGTTGTCGTTTTTGAAGAAGTTTTTGAAAACGAATACTTTAACGATAAGCGCCTTCAAATAAGTGTATTTATGTCGCCTATAAATGTACATGTAACACGTTATCCAATTGGTGGAAATGTAGTGTTTAGTAAATATCATCCTGGAAAATATTTAGTGGCTTGGCATCCAAAATCCAGCGAAGAAAACGAACGGACAACAGTTGTAGTAGAAAACCAAACCTATGGCAAAGTGCTATATCGTCAAATTGCCGGAGCAATGGCAAGACGTATAGTAAACTATGCTAAACTTAATGATAAAATAACTCAAGGAGAAGATTCCGGTTTTATTAAATTTGGTTCGAGAGTAGATTTATTTTTACCTTTAGACACAACTATTAAAGTAAAACTAAACCAAAAAGTACGTGGTGGCAAAAGTGTAATTGCCGAAATATAATGATTTCTGAAGAATTAAATATAAAATTTCAAGATGCTGTAAAGCGTGTAAATGCATATACAAAACCTTTTCCTGCTGACACTTTATTGCGCTTGTATGCATACTACAAAAAAGCAACCAACGATTATGGCAGGCCAAATAGTAGTAAAGCTATTATAAATGCGTTTAAAACCAATGCCTTATTTCAAGCTAAAGATATTACTGAAGACGAAGCCAAACGTATTTATATAAATTTGGTAAATGATTATTTTTTGGATGAAAAGTAAATTCACTAGTAATGAATCTTTCCCTTTTAAAAGAAAAGTGAACGAAGTTCGGAAGGGTTACAATAACCACCTTACCCGATAGTTATCGGGATTCCATTTTTTTTAAATCGGGCACTCCTCATTGTAAAGGAGAAGACATCTATTTCTTTACTCAAATTAACAGTTACTCCCATAAATAACCTTGACTTTGTCAATAATAAAGGCTACCTTCGTTTAACGACAGATAAAAAGAATTAAAACTCATTTTATCAAAGCATTAGCAACAATTTTAAAAATAAAATAATGAAAAAAGTATTAATTACTTCTATTGGATTGCTATTTGTTCTTTTGATAATTAATAATTATGTAAAGAGTGATTTTGAAAAATCGGCTCCTACTCTTTATTTCAATGGCAATATAATTACTGTTGACGATAATCAACCCATTGCGGATGCAATGCTGATTATTGATGGTAAAATTGAAGCCATTGGAAAAATAGAATCCATTGACCATACCGATATAGAGAATCTTAGAAAAAAGGATTTGAAAGGTGCAACTGTTATGCCTGGTTTCGTTGATGCTCATACCCACTTTATATTATCAATGTTTTTTGCATCTCTTTATGACCTTTCAGGATTTAAGCATAACACAAAAGAAGAAGTTTGGCAACATTTTGAAGAAACATGCAAACAAACAACAGATAACAATTGGTTAATATTTAAAGGCTTAGATCAAGTTTTGGTTAAAGGCATAGCACCTCCAACTATACAATATTTAGACAGCATTGCTCCTAATAATCCTGTTTTAATATTTAGCCAAAGTTTACATAGCTATTGGGCCAATTCAATGGCTTTTCAAAAGGCAGGTATTCATAAAGATACACCTAACCCCTCTGACCACAGTTTTTATGAAAGGGATAGCACTGGAGATTTTACAGGACTTATAGTCGAACAGGAGGCATTTAGGCCTTTTAATAAACAAATTAAGGAGGAGTACTTTACACTTGATATGGTGAATAAAGCAGCAGAAAAAATAATGCTAGATTATTCTAAAAATGGTAACACTACTATTGTATCAACAGGGCTGACAATTGAAGACAAACAACCTCTTATTCTAACGGAACATCTTTCCGCTGAACACCCAACATTTGTTGGTGGATTTATGGCCAAAATAGGACTGTTCCCTTCTCGAAAACCTATGCCTAGGCATTTTATATATTTACGCCATGATATGGCCCATTTAATGCCTGAAAAGAAAGGAAAACCAAACGATTTTTACGACATCATTGGGATTAAGCATTGGTATGATGGATCTCCATACATCGGTTCAATGTATATCGATGAACCCTACTTAGAAACAGATTTAACGTTAAACAAATTGGCTATTCCTGAGCATTATAGAGGAGAAGCGCTTGTAAGCCAAGACGAATTAAAAACATTTATCAAAGAATACCATTCAAAAGGTTGGCAAATTGCACTCCATACGCAAGGTGATGCTGCTATTAGCGAGGTTGTTAAAGCATATAAATATTTGGATTCCAAACTTGACTATAGCAATTCGAGACATCGATTAGAACACTGTTTATTGCTTCCTGTTTCTGAATTGAATACTATAAAACAGCTTAACCTTACACCGAGTTTCCATGTAAACCATTTATACTATTATGGAGAGGCGCTATTTTCAGATATCCTAGGTGAAGAGCGAACAAATAAGTTGTTACCAATTAATTCTGCAATTAATAACGATGTAATAATTTCTCTACATTCAGACCAGCCTATGTTTGAAAGTCAGCCATTCCGACTTATGCAAACTGCAGTTGAGAGAAAAACCAATGCAGGAAGAATAATTGGAGAAAATGAAAAAATTGAACTCATAGAAGCCATCAAAGCACTTACTATAAACGCAGCTTGGCAAATCAATATGGAAAACAAAATTGGTTCCTTAGAAAAAGGAAAATATGCTGATTTCATTATTCTAAATCAGAACCCCTTTAATATAGCAATCGAAAAATTACATCAGATAAAATGTGCAGAAGTGTATATTAATGGTAATAAAGTGAAATTCTAGATTAAAAGTAGTCGAGAACAATAGCCACTATAACTTTTTACGATGCAGGAGGTAATCATTATTATACCTTTATTGAAGGAAAGTTAATTTAGGAATGCAGGGTTAATATTACGAACTATTGATGAAGCTCCAACAAGTATTACATTAATTAAAATTGGAAAAGTTATTGAAAGAGAAAAGGTTTTAATTTATAATAAAAAACATTTGCTAACAAACGCTAAGACAACAAAGAGTTCCGTAGTTTTAGTTACTTTAGTGCAAGTAATGATCGACACCAAAGCGTAGATTTAATTTTTAAGACGAATAATATAAAAACAAAATACAACGTTTTAGCTCAGTGTAAACCCCAAAGTTTATCGCTTTCT
>Ga0208879_1001739_pt1 | contig 20113 bp, 28 predicted proteins | sample Knorr_S15_td_Bot_FD_185605 | JGI IMG/M metagenome (GOLD analysis project Ga0208879, IMG submission 185605) | Marine microbial communities from Southern Atlantic Ocean transect - Knorr_S15_td_Bottom_ad_5009_LV_A (SPAdes) (version 2) | ecosystem: Environmental > Aquatic > Marine > Oceanic | place... | reverse complement strand
GAGGTCTCGATTGGCATCCCCCAACAGGTGGCCGATTGTGTCCAGCGGACCCAGGGCCAGTGGACACAATCGGACTACCGGTTTAGCTTTGCGGTACGCCGGTAAAATAACACCCCGCGGAGGCTCCCCGTCAACGGGCTAGGGTCTCCTGGCGCGAATCTCGTGCAGGTACTTGGCGACCAACGGCGATGCCGCGGCGGGCTGCCACTGCCTCCTCTAGTAGGATTCATCTCCGGGCCACGAGTGCTCTGCATACACGATGGTATTGGGTTCAGTAGCTTGTTTCAGCACCTTCAACGCGCCTTTTATCACCAGGGTCTGAATTCCTATGTGGCCGGGCAGTCCCGGTGGATGGCCTAATGGAAATTCCAAGAACTTAGATTTGGACTCAGAGGCTATGTTAGTCACGAGTGTGGGATATGTCTAATCTCTACCACTGAACCTAGATATACCCGCAATCACCGCCCAAATTCCTTCAGTAGGTTGGAAATCGCCTGCGGCCTTCCTCGAACGACTTCAGGATTGACCGGACCACTAGGCTGCTGCGAACCTCGTATGTCTGGAACGGTTTTCACGCAAATCATGACCGGCCCCGGTTTTCTTAAAACCTCTTCGGCCTGATTGTCAAAATCCTCCAACTCATCGAACTCGAAAACGGCAGCGTAGCCAGCCGACCGCGCCAATTGAGCGTAGGAGGCCGAGTTTGTGCCGGGAGTATCCTGTCCGCCGGTGGTGGCATAAACGCCGTTGTCCAGGACAAAGTGATATAGGTTCTGGGGAGCCTTGTTGCCCACAGTCACCAGACTGCCCAAGTTCATCAGAAGGCTACCGTCGCCATCGAAAAGGATGATTTTCGTTTCGGGCCTTGCAAGGCTCAGACCCAGTGCAAATGAAGAGCCTATACCCATGACGGCGGGAAAATCTAGCGTTCCGATGGGGACGTCCCGAATGGGATTATTGGAAACCTGCCTCCAGGCACCATTCGCCCTGAAAACAGGCATGACCACCGCGTCACCACGGATTCTCTCAAGTATCCTCATCAACTCAAGCTGGTCTATCATCAGTCATCCTTCGACCGGTCGCATCGGCATCAGCTTTCATTCATAGCTGGTATGCCGGGAAATTGGCGGCAATTGCTGAAATCGATCGATGATAGAAGCCCCCCGACCTACAGCCAAAAGGTTTTCTCGCCCTAAGTCAGTGAAAGCACTTTCCCGGTTTCCCCAATCCATGTCGTGGATACACCGTTAACCAGCCGGGCCCGAACGAGGAGTGTATCAATTGCTATAGTTACACCGAATAATTCTCAAAGGCCAGATGGGCATACCGCATGAAGATGCCACCCCCAGGAGCAGCTAGAGGCCCGTTGGCAGCGAGGCAGGCAATGACATATTTCACTCCCGGATCTGCTTCGGTGGCTATGGCCACGCGTTGGGGTATGTTAAAACCCGCTACCGTTCCCGTGACCCTGTCGCACTCGCCATCTACCCAGATTTCCCCGTAATCATCTATGCAGGTCTCAAAAAAAATTCGACACCCCTTAATATCCCTACCTTGCACCTGTTCCGGCAGAGTGACTGTGATACGAAACCAGCCGAAGGTGAGTCCGCTAGACCGGCCCACCTGAACGTTTTCGCAGACCTCCCACCCTGAGTCGTCGTAATCGGCAAGCCGGGCTGGGCTACCGCTGAGTCGTGCAACAAGCCCTTCGTTGTCTTCACCGGGCACTAAGCCAGGCGCGAACTTCCACTCGGCCTTGGCACTTTGTAAATCCTCTGGATTCTCAAGGTTCAGTGCTACCCTTATCACAGCGTCCTCCTAATCTTAAACGTCCGAGGATCCCGTCTAAGGTTTCCGGAGCCCCGAACGTGGTCACTCGCAATCCTCTCCACCTCCAATATTACCTCAATCCGGTGAATCTGTAGCAGGGATATAATCAGGTGCACCAAAAGGACTTGGTTTTGGGCGGGTTTAGATTAAATGGCGACAGATGTAACTCAACCTAAATCGTTACCCGAACGCCTTCCAACCGTGGGAGAGCTTGTCCAGGTCCGGTCGAGGAGATGGCTTGTTGAAGAGGTGGTTGCTCCCGAAGACCCAAAGCATTCACCCGTTCTCCGCCTGGCCTGCGCCGATTACTGAAACTTGAAATCTCCCCACTTCGGGAAACCTATGGTGTTCGGTACGGGTGAAGGACGGCATGGATTGGGTGACTAGATCACACCACGATGGGCTTCATCAATAATCACCAGGTTACGACTAACTTCAGACCATGGAAGAAAGTTTGTCTAAGAGGATGTCATCAACGACTTTCTTGAAGACAGGCGTGAGCACTAACTGGTCGTATAAATTTTGATCTAGGATCAAGAAAGCTGGCCCTTGGTCCACCATTTTGCTGATAATGCCGCGAGACATTGCAGTGTTCAGTAGAGTGCCTAATACTTCCCCTCCGATGCCTTTGAAATCGAACTCTTGCAAGGAAGGAATCGGCGACTTCCTCAGCAGTTCTAATTGCTTCAGTAAACGCTCCACTGGCTCCAGGCTGGTCTCCTTGTCATCCAACCATCTCTTGATCGATTGTCCCACCACGCCAGCGAATTCGAAAAATGTGGCATTCCATTTGGCGCCGCGGTAAGCGGGTCCCACATGCGTAGTCGCCAACTCCAGTTCAACTAGTTGGTTCCCTAACCCGACAACCAAGGATCGTACGATGCTGTGTGTCAATAGCCCGAAGAACGATGAAAGCGGGGACAGCGCGGCGCCATGTCTTTCTTCCTCAGGTATCCTCAGAGAATATAGGTCCTTGCTTCCTCCGTTTGCCAGCTGGGCTTCCTGATGGAATAAAGCAACAACCCTGGGAGGGACAGAAGACAGCATCTCTTCGATAGTGTCCGCTTTAGATTCAATCAGAGAGTTCGTAAGCTCTCGACCAATGCGCAGGCCATATTCTGATAATCCAGGCCATCCTACACCGAGTTGCCGGAGAACATGGGCGTCTTGATCGGGAAGTTCGACCCTACTCCATCTCCCGATACCCATATTTTGTTGCCTTCCGGCATTACTTTGTTGGGCGTTGAAAATTGGGTCACAAAATTGGCCGATGTGCCTTAGTGGACGGGGAGACGGGGGAGAGTCGAACTCCACCATAGACAATGTCTCGCCGTTTCCTTCAGTGCGGAGCAATCGCCGAATATCCTACGGCACCGAGGTCCCATTGTATTCAACCAAGGCCAGGAAGAAGTTCGGATTCTCTCTAATGGTACCGCCGGTGCGCCCTCCGCCCACCGTCAAACACCCCAGTGTTTGAAACAATGTGGAAGGTATTGGCGGCTGGGTAGCGGCGCGGCTGTAGTGGGGGAGTGACCGGCTAGGTCTTTATCGCGCGAATTTGATCCAGGTACTTGGCGACCAATGGCGATGCCGCCGCTGGCTGCCATTTCCGCCGCCATTGGGTTTCATCTTCTGGCCAAGTGTGCTCCAAATGCACGATTGTGTTCGGTTCGGTCGCCCCTTCCAGTAAATCTAGAGCGTCTTTGGTTACTATAGTCTGCATATCGGGACGGCCGGGCAAACCTAGCGGATGGCCGAATGGAAACTCCACGGCCACCGCCCTTGGGACACCGTACCGTTCTGCCCAAGAAGGCATCATGGTCACAAGAATCGTGCTGATCCCACCCTGTTCGAACATACGCGCCAAAACTAGCACGTCTTTACAGCAGCCAGGTCAAGCCGGAGTGAGGAGCAGGGCTTCCACTCCTTCGGATTTCATCTGCTCCAGAATTTCGGGACCATACCTTTCCTGCCACTGCGTGTAGTCGGGGATTGGGTGGCCTTGGTAGCCCATCACTGAGTAGTTACTGGGCGCCAAAGAACCGATATCACCCGCTTTTTCCAGCTCGAGAAATCGATGAATCGGTAGGAGGATATTAAAATCCTGCTCGGCGTCCGCAGGATTGTAATGTGTATGTGCAACCGCAATCTCCTCCAAGGCAGTTTCTCTAGGAATGATGCGGTAGCTTGGGTCACCCCAGTCGGGTTCTCGGGCCTCGCGCTCAACGTCAAAGGGCGGCTGCTGTCCCTTGAGATACAGTCCACCAGTGGTCAGCAAAGCGAACCTGGTGCTGCTCAACGGCTTGGCAAGTGGAGTAAATGGTGTCGATGCAGATTCGTCGGGAGCCTGCCATTCCATCCGCATCCAAGCAGCCAGCCTATAAGGCAGCCATTTGTAGCTATCTACAACCATAAGTCCTCCAGGTCCCGGTCGTACTTCTATGGCATCTGCTGGTCGCAAACTAGCGTTCGACGGCTAGGCCGCTGGCCATATACTCGAGGTACGATTCGGGATATAGCCGCACGTCATATCCCAACCGCCTCCAGGCCAAGCTGCCCAACGAGGCTCGCACGCCAGAACGGCACATTGCTACGATCGGGTCCCCTGGGCGCACGCCCGCCGCTTCCAATAGACTACGGGCTTTGTATTCAGTGCAAATGAGTTGGCCCTTGTCCCCAGCCAACTTATTCCATTCGATGTTCAGCGAGCCGGGTATGTGGCCGGGACGTTCGTCGTTCTCATCATCGCCGGCGTATTCGTCACTACCACGCAGGTCTATGACTATGGCGCTGGAGTCGGCAGAGACATCAGCCAACGCTGCTCTTAATTGCGGTCTTTCCTGTGCGGAGAAATTTTGGGAATCGGCCTCAACAGGGCGGTAAAATATTTCGCGGCCTTCGGCCACCCAGTGCTGAAAAGTGACATCCATGATGTGAACGTCATCCCGGCCCAGGTACTCCAGGACCCATGCGAGCATGGCGGCGTTCCGGCCGTCGTGCCCGTCGTAGATCACGGGGGTATCCGAGTCACCCAGGCCCATCCACCCCAGAGCCTCTGCTAGTTGTGAGATCGGGAGCAACTTTCCCTCAGGGTCGGACAGCTTTTTATAGGGTATGCTCACGGCCAACTGCAAATGGCCCATCAGATAGCGCATGGCCGATCTAGGATCGATCACCACGAAGCCGGTGGCGCCCAGCCGCTCTCGGACCCAGTCTGCGGATACGAAAGAGGCCATTAACCGACCACTTCTAACTCGGTCTCTACCTCGTTGCTGTGGCGAACGGTCTGGGTAACGGGTGAGCCGTCGACCGCCAGCTTCCAAATTTCCTTGAGCACCGATTCCTCGGCGTCGGCGCGCACGAAGGCCTTGGCGCTGATCTTGCCATAGCCTGGGTTGCCCTCGCCTTCGACGCCTGCCCATACTCGGATGTTGTCGAAATAGCCCTCAACGGCGATTTCCAAGTCGTGAATTTTGACGCCCAGCTTAGTCGCGTTGATCACGAAACCGACGGTCATGCAACTACCGATGGCCGACAACAATTGTTCATGAGCGCTGGCCGCGAGATCGGTGGCGGTCAGGTCCCCGGGCTCGTCCATCTCCACCGTGTGGTTCCGCATGTACGCCTTGGCCCGCATACCGTCCTGCCAGACGACGCGGGATTTCCACGGCCCGGTCACCGCGTTGAAGACCTCGGGGTCCTTGAAGGATTCCAGTACCTCTTTGAGTTTCTCTTGGGGAAGGCCGTTGAGTGTAGTCTCTTGAGTCATATCAGCCTCTTTGGGTTTTTCCCTTAAAATTTTTGGGCGGCACAGATTATCGTTGCAAAGTTTTAATAGCGCGATTCTCGCTCAGGCGTATTCCTTGCGTAGAAACTTTGCTGCTTCGGAGATCGCCTTCAGTTTATTGAATGCCCCTTTGGCGTCATTGACGTTACGCTCGGCAAACGTGCCGAAGCCGCAGTCCGGATTCAAGAACACCTTTTCAGGATCGAAGTACTGAAGCAATTCCTTGACCCGGTTGATGATCTGACTGGTGGACTCTGGTTCGTCGGTGCGTGGATTCACTACTCCTAGACCGATTTCCTTTTCGTTGGCATATTCTTTAAAAACCTCCATCTCGCCAGCCCGGGGAGTGGCGAATTCCAGCACCAATTGGTCGACGTTCATCTGAACCAAATACGGCAGCATGGGTCCGTAGTTGCCGGTCAGCAGAACTTCTTCCTTCCGGCTCCAGTTGCCCCGGCACACGTGGACGCCGGTCCGCACCCCGGTGATGCCCTCCACGGTTTCGTTCATCAACCGGACGGCCATCTCCAGTTCCTCGGTGGGGTCGCGGCGGTCCGGCAGCGCGGCGCACATGAAAGTCTCCTTGGACTCCTCGCCGAATACAACCTGGCTCAATATCGGTTCGTCGAATTGGATAAACTCTACACCCATCTCCTTTAACGCCAAAACCTCGTCGCGCAGTATTGCCACAACATCGACTGCAAGGGCCTCGGGCGAGGAGTAAATCTTGTCCGACAGACCTTCGAACCAGGCCGAGCGCGTGAGCATGTAGGGTCCAGGAATGGGGACTTTGAGGGGGAGATTGCAGTGTTCCTTGACGAACGCGGCCTCGTCTAATGATAAACCGTTTTTCTTGGCCAGCTTATTGACTACGATGGGGCTCTTAATGGCGAATGCGGGCACATCCAACGCCCGCAGCACCTCCTCAAGCCTTGCCCGGTCTTTGGCGTAGTCCAGGAGGTCGGATACCTTCATCAGTTGCATGCCGTGCAACTTATCGACTACATATGAGTAAAAGTTGTCGCGGCGCTGCTCCCCGTCGCTGACTATGTCCACGCCAGCTTCTTCTTGGAGTCGCAGCGCAGCCACGACCTCTTTGTCAGCCACGGCATTGAACTCGTCGGTTGAGATCTCGCCATCCTGCTTATTTCGCAGGGCCCTGACCAGTTCAAGTGACCTAGGCCAACTTCCAACCACGGTTACCGGAAAAAGTGGTAGATCGGTCATAAAGGCTGCTCCTCAAGTTGGACTTGATTGGCCGCATCCTGATGCCGCACATTTGTCGCTGGCCAGCGACGGTGGGCTGATCAGATTTTCTACGGATTTATATTCGGCGAGAACACCCTAGCATGAAAAACTGTACACCGCTATTACGGGGCGACGGCCAAATGGAGTTTCTCTAGCGCGCCCTCCGCCCATTGTCAAACAGGCCAATACGGTTTGCTGAATGAAAATGGCTCTGAATTATGAAATTCCAGGACCGTTCGTTTGCTTGGATTATGTCGTTCTCGGACGGAAAAATAACCCGAAGAGAGCACATAATTGTACAGGTTTTGCTTGTGCCTGTAGCTACGTTAGCACAGCGCTAAGGTCTAGATGCGTACATAAAAGCAGCTCGTGACGCTGGTCCGAGGAAGCGTTACGAAGCCGCTCTGATATCGATAGAGTCTGAAAACCTACGGACTCATAACAGGTCTATGCTGATGACGGCGGAGGCTATCGCCCAATGCGTCATGGTAGACCCACAACACGACAAACTCGTGGGCCAGGAGGATTGGCGATTCTTGTTCAATCACTACTTGGAACAGCAACTTCTGGCGAACAATGACTGGCTTATAGAACGAGGCACCCATTTCGGTTCCGAATCAGGGCGATTCGACTCTAGTTGGGCTCCAGACCCTTCCATCACCTTCGACATCGCTAGAGAAGAACCGGCGCAGCGAAGGCTGTCCCAACTCCTGCTCCGCGCGCTGTATGAACATGAATCCAAGCTCAAGAAAGAGGTGGACAAATGGGCCGATAAGTGGGATGCCTTCAAAAAGAAGCAAGCTAACAAGACTGCCAGGGATGCGAAAGAGAAAACTAGTGAAGCCCATGACGACCTAAAGAAGGCGGCCGTTTTCATCAGGGACTTAGTTGACAAGATGACTCTTTACGGGCGTCCAAGTGGTGACTGTTTTCTCTGCCGGGCCTCAGGTAGTTAGCTCGCTACAAATGGCGCACTGAGGGGTTATGCATGATGGAGCCGCTTGAAGGGCCGTGGCATTGGGGAAGTTGGGCGGCCAATAGGTCGACAAGCGGTCGAAAAGAATACCTAGATAGTACAAGAACCAACAACAAAGCCCGCATTCCAGGCACGGCAAGCTCACAAAATGGATTCGCAGACCTGACAGGCTCGTTACAGGCTTGTAATTGATATGTGATTTTGACGTTTTTATCAGGGCAAGAAGCCTTAATGTATTGGAATCAAATTGGATTCGAGTGTATTTGGTATCCAACATCCTTCGAACTGGACGTAGTGCTGCTTAGGGAGCTAAGTGCTAAGGGTTACGGGTTCAAGCGGATTGCTGGGGAATATACCAAGGGCACCGGTGAGTACATCAGCCATGTGACCGCGCGAGCACGGCTCGTTGATGGTTAGCACTCAGCCTAGAGCTTCGGAATATAATTGCGGGCATATCAGGATTCGACGATTAGGCTTCTTTCCATTAGTATCCTCCAATCTATTCAGCGTTGGAGAATACTATGATTTTTCATGTAATGGCTCAGCATTATTGGGATACTTGCGTTGGAGCACAGCGAGCAAAAGGTGACCCAGATGTGAAACCACGTGTTGATACTCAGAGGTGGGTCGAAGGGAATGACAAGGTGAAGGTTATAAGTGCCATTGGACATCAAACACTACATAGAATATTCGCCATAGTAGAGTCCGATGATTATGCTGAGATCCAAGCCCTTCTTGCAGATGAGATGTGGAGGGGCCCTATTGAAGTCCTGCCGGTGAACGACATGATTGCTCAGAGGAAAGGCTTCGGAGAATGGGGCAAGTAGGCACCTCAGTCCCGTCCTCCAAAAGGGTGGCAAAAAAAGAGCGCCCTCAGCCAAAAATGATAGAAGCCCCCTCAACCGAGGGGGCTTTTCTTGTTTCAGCGACACCCCGCATCGGGAAGCCATAGGGGGTGGGGTACTGGTGACGGTGGGGACGAGAACCAATCGGCAGTGATGACAGCTTGGTGCAACAACATACAAAGTCTTTGCGCAAGCTATAATCTCGCCGTTGTAATTGTTCACCATGAGGGCAAGAATACTACTGGAGCAGGAAGAGGCCATAGCTGGTTGGACACTGCGCTCTGGATTGAATCTACGAATTCCCTCAAACAAACTAAGTTATTAATACGAGGACGCGATACAGAACAGAGAGGGTTGTCGGTTACCTTTAATTATCCGATCTGGGAACTCACCCAGCAACAGGTTGCAGTAGATGCTAGCGCGGTCAGTCAGGCAGGCAATTTCATTATCGGAGCATTGCAGCTGCCAGTCGGTAATCAGCTCGGCGTGAGTGATCTCAGGCGTGACGCGATGCGCACAGGTCATAGCGACTATGCATACAAGACAGCATTGGGGGAGTTCATAGGTCGGCCACACCCTAAGGTAGTTCGAGGTTGAGCTCCTTTAATAATGTCGGGTGCAATGCAACTTGTATATCTCTGTCTCCGGATCCGCTAATTAACCAAAGGTTTTCGGCGTGGGTGTCTGACCAGTTGAGCTTGTTGAAGCCTGCTCTCGTTATCGTGATTCGACAGCCCCAATTTTCGGAGAGTTGACCATATCTATCAGCGAAATCAGCGAATCTGGCCAAAGAAACCTCGGTGACTCTTTTGTCGATGAATAATCGAGGAATCACATTCGCCGCATCGAGAAATGCGACGTTAAAGAAATCTTCTACTGTGTATGGAAGTTGGGCCCTATATTCTATTGCGACTTTGTGGAGTCCATCGACTTCCTCGGCCCGAATCCCCGGTATTTCTGGTTGGAATCGTACCCATCTAACCCCTCGTATCGCCTCGACACCACCGAGGTGCTCAGCCAACCTCCATGCTCGGTCTTCAATCGCAATTCCGGGGTTAGGGTGAGAAAGTCGTGGAAATGTAGACCGTAAAAGAAGACGCATATAGCGCAGCCGATTTCGGATCCATGCTTTGAAAATATGCATTCGTAGCTCTGTGCTGATCTCAGGCTGATGCTTCACTCTTGATATGCTCACACACTGCACAGAATCAAGATTCTGAAGCCGATTACTGTAATCCGATGTTCGCAAACACTAAAATCGAAACTACACTGATTTTGTATTCACAGAGCGAATCTCTAACTGTAGGCGTTCAGCGATATGGGAGAAGGGTTTTCTTCTTGTGACTCTTGCTTCTACGGCTTAGCAGTCGTAACTCACGCAAAAGCATCCCAGATCACATCGCCCTGCCTTATCAAAGGTGCATCGGTCATGTACTCGGCCATGCCACCAAGAATAGCCCTCACCTGTTCTTGTGCCGCTTCTGCTGCTTCTTTGCTCTCATACTGAGCAATCGCAATGGCTTGGTCTTCCGCCGTTCGGATGGCAAGTACGGATACACACCCCGATATACCTCGGAACTGGTCATTCGTGCTATTCATGTTGGCCAGCATGGCATCATATTTCGAAGGGTCGAAATTTACACGGGTTAGTCGATAGTACATGGGGTCCTCCCTAGAATTTTGAGTTGGCCGATTGTACTACTTTCGGTTGCGCCTTCTTCTTTGCCTTCTTGATTACTTCGACTGCCTTATTCCCTACTCGGAGCCGTCACTTAGTGTCAGTTCGCTTCATTGTAGCGACTACAATGAGGCTGGAGTCCAACAACACCGCCATTTCCCCCTGATCTCTCCTTTACGAAAGTGTCCCACTTTTGCTGGTTGCCAACACAGGACAAACACGACACGATAGCGTCTAGTTCGCAGTCCTAGAAACCCATCAGCATAACCGCCGAGCCTCGGGATCCTGCTCCTTCGAAGGGTCGCTGTTTGCATATTGGCAGTGGCGTTGTACTTCTCAATCTGTGTGCTTAAAAGGCGGAGCGCCCACCTTTTTAAGTTGGCTGAAGGTGAGGCTCATCTTTGATAACACCCCGGCTTCGATTTGACGAATTCTTTCACGGGTTACACTGAATTCTCGACCGAGCAACTCCTCCTCAGTCAATTTGTTCACTTCAAAGCCGGTATTCGCTGCCAACTAAATCCCTCGTTCAGCTTCAAGGCCCAGAGCAACCTTTCCGTACGCCTGGCCGCCGATATCCATGATTAGCGCGTCCCGGTGGGCCACGGCGTGGGCATCCCGGTGAAATCTCTGCAAGGCCTCGGTGTCGAATAAAGCGTGGCCTCCGCTCAGGTCGAATAGCCGGTTGACCGATTGTAGGCAGAGTTGGGTGATGAATGCTTTATCCCGCCGGTATCGCGCCCGTTCAAGGGGAGTGAACGTTTCCCCGGCGTTCGCCTTCTTGAACATTTCACGGATGTCATGGCGCATAAACACCCGGCCGGCATCCACCTCGGCGGTAGCCTCGGACAAACGCATCTGGATGGCTTGGGATTCGGCGGTCTTGCCAGGACCCGACGTTCCGATAAGGCGGGCAGTAAACTCGTCGATCATACCCTGGGCCAGGCCTACCATTGGGGCTACCAAGTCCCATCCAAGCGAGACGGGTATGGGTATGCGATAGCAGGCTTGTCCGTGTATCTCCCATCCGGTCCAGTCACCGTTTCCGGCGCTAGCCACGTCCAGCACCCTGTGGGAAGGTACAAACGCATCCTCGATAACGATATCCTTGCTACCGGTGCCCCGCAATCCGGAGACGAACCAAGTATCGACGATCTCGAAATCCTGGCGGGGGACCAACATCCAAGTGCGTTCTCCGATCCCGGCCGCGCCTAATATCAGCCAACTGGCGGAATCGCATCCGCTGGAGAACTCCCAACGGCCAGTCAGACGATACCCGCCGTTCACTGGCTCGGTCTTGGAAGTTCCCGGAGTTAGGGAGCTTGATAATAAGACGTCTGGACCGTCGGCAAATAGCTCCTCTTGCGCTTGTAGAGGCCAAAATCCTGCCATGTAGGCGTTGGCCCCCCAGACTGAGTAGCACCAGGAAGAAGAAGCACAACCCCGGGCCAATTCCTCTCCCACCTGGAAAACCAAGCCGTCGGCTACGTCCAGGCCGCCGAACCGGTTCGGCACTTCGATTCGGTTCAAACCCGCTGCTCGAAGATCTTGAACCGTTTCATCGGGAATGCGGCGAAGTTCTTCGGTATGAGCCGCACGCGATTTCAGTGAGGGCACCATGTCCGAGGCCCGGCGGAGCAACTCCTCGGAGGTCAATTGGGTCACTTCAGAGTTCGTATTTGCCGCCAACGAATTTCCTCGTGCTAGACCGTCCCTGCTAGGGAATCATTCTCTATGGGCGGGTTGAATTCTACGGGGAATCCTTAAGTCTGTCCAACGATGTGCGGAGACTCCGGGGTCACCGCACCGGGCTTGCCGGACCGGGGTGAGGTGGTAATATTGGTGGGCGCCGTTTTATCGGTTTTGATCTTGTATTTGAACTCGTTCTTGTCGTGTTCAAGGATACTCATATGTACTCTCAGGCACAAATCTGAGCCTAGAAAACATATATGAACACGCCTGAACACAATTTCCTACTAACTCTTAATCAGTAGGTTCTCGGTTCGACCCCGAGGCGGGTCACCAAGATTTAGGCACGAAAAAGCCCAGATTCGAGAAATCTGGGCTTTTCTTTTTGGCCGTTTTAGCCCCAATTTATTTTCCGAGTAATGCCGCCTCGACTTTATTGGCGTTTTCCTTCTTCCGGTTGGGCATGATATGGGCGTATATGTCGTAGGTTGTTTTGATGCTTGTGTGGCCTAAGTGATCGCAAAGGGCCTTTGGATCCCAGCCAGCTTCTAGGGCCATAGAAGCGAATGTGTGCCGTAGCCCATGTACTGTCAGATGAGGGAATCCACCGGATAAAGAACAAACCCTCCAGGCTAACTTGCCTGAAGGGTTCGGGCCAGATTGGGGAATTATGACCCCGGCCAATTTCCTAAACATGGCCGCGCAGTATAACTAATCGACCGGACCCTGGCCGGCGTTTATCGCCAGCCGTCTTTATTGCCCAATTTTGACGCAATATCCGATGCGACAATAATTAGGACACCCAAGCCCACCGGATTCAAAGCGTTATTAAGAAACATCCATATACCGTCGGAATCACTGGCATTCCACGCTTTCGACCCAAGAGCCAAGCCTCCGATAATGATTACAGCACCAGCAAGCCGCCCTACCCATTCGGTCATTTTGAGCCTCCTATCTGTTTACTAACATCATGGTGTTTCTAGACGTGATAATACCTTTATCGGCGGATTAATACGTTGAGAGATCGGATAAGAATTGATGAAATGTTCCTGGCCATGATGGCCAATGGCCACTAGATGCACATCTAGTGGGATATTCCCCTAATGGGTTGCAAACTCCGCTGCCTGCCTGCCACACTCTAATAGCATGCTGTTGCGGGATTGACCGCTTATTTGCTATACAGGAAATAAGCATACGACACAGTATGCGGCCAGGGTCTGATTAGCCCTGGCATGCAAAGCCCTTGCAGGTAATGGATGAATGATTTTTGTCTTGCAAGGGCTTTTTGTTTGTCCGATACCTGCGAGGGATTGCTGGTAAAGCGAGGTGCGAGCATGCTCGAGAGTGGTGATCGGCGCGTGGCTGAATGTACTGAGTGCGATCCTCCAAGGCGTTTCAAGAACAAGGCGGGGTTGAATGGCCATACACAATTCAAGCATGGCCGTCTACCTGATAGTCGAGATGTTTTACCGAACGGCAAGCAATCTCAGATGTACCAGGACTTAACGGACCGCGTTAATCAGGTGCTTGACCGTCAAGACGACATTTTTAATCACTTGAAGAACGGGACCAACGACAATGGGAACGGGACCGGGGACGGCTATAGCGACGAGCCGATTGGTATCGCGTCTCCTCCTCCGGCTGATCCGACAACTTATTCCCACCAAGGTTGCGGTGCTCCACTTGAGAAGATGCAACGGCACTGCGGCGGTTGTGGCCAAGAGATTGAGTGGGCTGGTCTCCCCTAGGAACCGCCACCGGAGGCCCCAGACAAACTCGAAATGCTTGTGGATTAGTTAAGTGCTAGGTTTTAGCCCGGTATTCACCTAGATATCCCCCGTTTCAGATTCGGTAGCGCGTCCCGAATCTCTCTCCAGTCCACAGCATAAAACGTTCCCACTACTCGTTGCCCTGAACCGCTGGACACCTGGGCCGCCCGAGTCATTCCGACGACTTCACCATCGAGATTCAACACCGGTCCGCCAGAATCACCCGGATCCACCGCCGCATCAATCACTAAATTGTCGACGTCGTAAAAGGTAAAATGCACAATCCCGGACAAGACTCCAATATTTGCGGTAGCTGGTCCAACTGTTCCGTCCTCAGAAGGCGTAAGCCCTCCTGAATAGCCCATGGCCATCATAGAAGAAGCGATGTCGGAGAGGTAAGCAAGTCCAGTGGGTAGCGGCTTAGCCATTGGGTCCAGAAAAGTTTGACTGACGTCAAACGACAATAGGGCGATATCGCGAGGTTCGTCGACAGCTAGCACTCTCGCCGTGAATAGGCTTTGCTGGTATTGACGCACCGACACGATAGTAGAGCCCTCCACAACGTGGTGGTTGGTTAAGATCAAGCCCGGCTCAATCAGCCACCCTGTTCCCATCCCGCTGGACGGCTCAATCCTAAAGACACCGTGAACATATTCGGCGAAGACATCGCTGAAATTGGCAGGGGGTGGTTGTGGCGTCGCTGTAGATGGGAATCGGATGGGTGCCGGTGTGGGCTGTGGGGTGGCTGTAGGCGCTGGAGTTGGGGTATTCGGGAAAGTTACCGGAGTTGGGGTGTTCGGGAAAGTTACCGGAGTTGGGGTATTCGGGAAAGTTACCGGAGTTGGGGTATTCGGGAAAGTTACCGGAGTGGCCGTTGCGATGATGGGGGCTGGTGTAACCGTGGGAACTTCAGCGATGGCTGTCGCCACCCGGGCATCAACGATCTGCTGGACGTCGGCCTCGGACGGACCCGCGGCAGCACAGCCCGCCGTGCCGGCCGAGATAACAATTACGCCAACGGCCCAAAAGACGCGAATTAATTGCATGCAAACGTTGGGCATTCTCGTTACTCGGCTGATTATATGAAATTGCAACAATTCTATCCTGATTCAGCAGTGGTGGAATTTTCTATCGCCGGTCTGACCCGTCACCGGAGGCCCCAGACAAACTTAATGCCGAGTTAGGAGCCTTGAGTTTGTTGCCTACTGGGTTTTTCTATGCAGACGAAGTAAAACGACCAACAATCCACATTAAAGTGGCAGTGACAGTAGAGCTAATCGAATCGATTGAGGCATCTGCGATGCTAGCATGCCGACCGGTGACAAATGATTGGTGATATTCATCGGAAATCCCAAACAAACTAGAAACCATGGCCACCGCAATTACCCAACGCAGGTTGATCTCAAAATTCCATCCTCGAATAGCCAATTGGAGAAAGGCCGCGAGTCCGGAGAAAAGTACTACGTGTCCGATCAATGGTATTGGTTTCAGATGAAATGGCTGAGACACTTCCTGGCCTGACAAAGACGAAAGGTAGAAGATCAAGCCCATCCAACATATCGCTGTGGTGGACCATCCAATCCCGGAAACATTCATGGGTCAACAACACACTGGATATTTTGTTACGTTTGGGTATCAGAACCCTGTCGGGATTATAGGGTATGGACCTGTCACCGGAGGCCTCAGACAAACTTAAAATGCTGTGGGTTTTTAGGTGCTAGGTGGCATGGAGATTTGGGGGTTTTAGCCCCAATTTAGCCCCAATTTATTTGTGTCCGGTAGGCACGGTTTTAGCCTTTAGCCTCAAAATGGTGCCTGCTGTGGACTGCTGTATACGCCTATGCACAGAAAGCAACTTACTCTTAATCAGTAGGTCCAGGACTCCACCCACACGGATGGCCCTCAGAAAATTGGGTACGGAAAAGTTCGTGACCATTTCGTGACCATTTGATCCAAAACAAAGCCCCCGACCATTACAGTCGGGGGCTTCTTTTTGGCTGAAATCAGTTGATTTCGTGCCTATATGTTGTCTGGCGGGAGTGCGAGGGAGTCGAACCCACCTACCCCGCTCGTCACGAGGCATAACGGATTTGAAGTCCGTTCCTATTCGTACTGATTGGTACGCACGGCGACGCACTTGAAAACCGTTATAGGGGCAACTTTATCGTGGGTTCGAATCCCACTCCCTCCGCCAGTTGTAGGCGTAAAAGAGGCCCCACAGACCGAAATCTGCGGGCCTTCTTTTTCCGGAAATCACCGAACGTCGATCAAATGGTCTGGGTTACGTCGACATGTTTGGCACTTTATCCTCTTATGGTTGGCAATCCCATTCTTCGTCCGGTTCCGGTTTTGGGTCTTCCGAGAATATCACTAACATCAATCCCACTCCCTCAGTCCTTATTTAGAACGGCCCAGCGGTGCCATTGTTGCCCACGGGCAACGATATGTACAACAGTACCCAGTACCCAGTTTCTACAATTGTAGAAATTTTAACCACCGCTTCAGAAGGTTGGCCACAGCCCCCGGCCAACTCATCCTGCATGTTGGGCAGGACGTGGGAATATAGGCCAAGGGTGATGGTGACGCTGGAATGGGCCGTCGGGTTCTTCTTCGGCAACGTGGGACTCAGCTTGGAACTGTGGACGGTGATTTCTGGAATATCAGGATTCGACGATTAGTCAACTGGCTCTCCGTTGGTAGTGTTCACGGCTAGATAAAAGATGCGTTCACGCTGCCCAATCGAGTGAATGTGATATTGATATTGTCGCCAGGTGATACTCGAATCGGGGTAACTACCGATCCAGAAATAATTATTTCCCCGGCTCTTAGGTAATCATCGAACTCGGCCATTTTATTAGCCAGCCAGGCGATCGGATTAATAGGGTTGCCCATTACCTCGAATCCGGTTCCTGATCCGACGAGTAGGCCATTATGCTCGACTGTAGCCCCTTCATATTGAAGGTCAATGGCCGCTAGATCAATCATCCTCGACCCAATGATTACTCCCCCATGTAAAGCTTGGTGAGCAATAACGTCGGTTGAACGAATTCCTTCACCTTGGACCTTAATATCGACTAGCTCTATGGCTGGCAATACGGCTTGCGTCGCGGCCATGACCTGGACAGGTGTCGCGCCAGGTCCTCTAAGATCATCCTTGAGTATGAAGGCGATTTCTGCCTCACAATGAGGATCAGCCAGCTCCGATAATGGAACCGCTGATCCGTTAGCGTATACCCTTGTATCCAAAATGTGGCCAAAGCACGGTTCATCCACTCCTAGATGAGCTCTTGCGGCCTTGGTGGTTAATGCTACCTTGTGTCCCCGAATAACCTCACCTGAGTCCTTTAGATGTTCGACAAGTCTATATTGGATTGCATATGCATCTGCCTCAGTTAACTCATGATTCAAAAATGGACTGCACAAGGTTCCTGTGCGAAAAGATCGAAGCACCTGGTGAAGGGTTTCCTCTATGGTGGAGTTATTGTCCGACATGCTGTCCTCTCTCAACAAAACTTGGTTCTAAACTCTGAGCATGTAAATCGCTGCTTTAAAAAGTGGCCTGAAATTTCAAGGCTTATTGCAAGACAATAGACGTATCAGCCATCCTATACTAGGATGACCAAGATAACGGGCCTAGAAAACATATCGGTACGAGTTGGAAAGTAATAGCGCTAATTCCTGGATATAATCTGTTATGAACATCGAGTGAGTAAGGAGAAGTTTCATGCCTGGTGCGACTATAACCGTCGGTAACGTGGAAATCACAGCGGTACACGACAACGAAGGCGCTTTACCCCTAAGTATGGTGTTCCCTGGAGTTGACGCGGAATTATGGGTTCCTTATCAACAAAAATACCCTGAGTGCTTTAACGGAGATAACAATGAAAATTTTGCCGCACATTTCGATTGTTACGTGATTCGCTCTGAAGGGCGCATTATATTGGTAGACACCGGTGTGGGAAGTATGGCCACTAATCCTGGGGCTGTTACTGCTTTCGCCGGCGGGGCCGATGGCAGGCTTTTGTCGGACTTGCAATCTGCTGGCGTAAACAAAGAGGATATTGATACCGTATTCTTAACCCATTTACACCCGGACCACGTGGGTTGGAACGTTAACAACGACGGGCCTTCTCCCGTCCCCACTTTCCCAAACGCCAGGTATGTTTTTCACCAAGATGACTGGGAGGCGTTTCGTCCACCACGAGATAGCGAGGTATTTGGATTGACTTTCTGGGAAGAGACGCTTGCGCCCTTGGAAACGGCTGGGGTGACAGAGCCTCTATCTGGTGAACAATCTATTACCTCCGAAATAACTGCTATTCTGACGCCAGGGCATACACCTGGATCGATGAGCTTGGCTATTGATTCAGGCGGTGAAAAAGCTCTCGTGATGGGAGATGTTTTTCACGGCCCACCCCAAGTTAGCGAACCAAGTTGGGTTTTTGCTTTCGATGCAGATCCAGATACAGCAGTTCAATCCCGGAATAGAATGTTGGACCGTGCAGAGGCTGAAAACGCTATCATGGCCATATGCCATAGTACTGGGTTCGGGCGGATTGTATTACAAGAAGGCAGAAGATATTGGCAAGGCTTATGACGCCGATATTTATTGAAATGATGCGGTTATTACCCAACCGCCAACATAGGTGACCCTGTGGCGGTTATATCGTCACAGGCATCTTTTGTTCAACTCGTCAATTGTAAAGATTCGCCGTACGTCTCCAGAAGCTCCATAAAAAGCTCATGGCGTGGCTGATTGGTAGCTTCCGCTTCCGATTTGCGCAGGTAAATTCTCAAAACCGATTCCTGGTTTTCATCCAAGTGTAGGCGTTGCTCTGAGCTACGTAGATCGTATACGCCCAGGCGATGGCCACCACCGCCACCACGCCGGAAACGACCACCATCCGGTCACGCTTGAGTAGCGATTCGATCTGTGAAGAGGTCTGCATCGGATTAAATCTTGTAGAGGGCCGCGATTTCTCGCGGCCGTGTGGTTGCACTATTATCTAGCTGGAGCGGACGTCAACCGGAATTACTGATTGGTCCATTCGACGGGTGCGAAAATGGCGCTCTGGCCGGTATGATCAAATTTGATCGCCCCGGTATCGACCTTCATCACTGAGGTGCGGGCGTTGTCGCCGTCATCCCAGATCAGTCCGCCGCCGGGGAAAACGATGTGGACTTCGTTCTCATCGCCAGTGACCGGATTTAGGAGAGGGGTGAATCTGGCCTCGCAGATTCCGTCTATGCTGAACCCGCTGTTGCGGCCGTTGATGTCCATCGTGATTGACTTCATGTGTGGGCCGTCCAGCGAGCTGAGGGTGGTGGCCAATATCTCCCAGGGCATCCCGCCGGCTTGGCCGGTGAGAATGGTGGCAATGCCGGTGACCTGGTCCTCGCTGGCCGATTCATCGATGAAGATTGCGGCGGCCCCATCGCCTTCATGAATGGCCTTTGGCCATTTGATGGCCAAGACAATCTTCATGCCTGAAAGGTTGGTGTCGCCAAAATTACCCTCGTCTATCTGAATCCCAACCAAGGCCTCGCAAGAGCCGTGATCCGGGAACCCGCCAAAGTTGCAGTTACATCCAGAGTCGCAATTGCAGGTTTCCAAGAAAACTCCTTTGACGCGGTAAGGGGTTTGTGTTTGTGTCATCCGATGATTCTCCTTGGTTTGTTTAGCGAATGGGAGGCAATCCGGTAGCGGCAAGCGCTACGCCCGATCCCTCATATGGTTCCTGAAATCGTCTAGAAAAGTCAACAGGGCACAGGCTACGTTACTGGCTTTACTGCCGGCCTCCCTTCCTAGGCAGGCCACCGATTATATTTTATAGCTTGACCCTGATTTTGCCTATGCCTACAACAGCCGGGGTATCGCTTACCAGGAGTTAGGCCAGACCGCCAAAGCCGACGCTGACTTCGCCAAAGCCTGCTCCCTGGACACCAAGGCCTGCTGATTGCCTTCCAGTCCGTCGACCAAAGAGCATATGTCTCCAGGGGTCATAATGAATGCATTGGTACATTCCAGGCACAAATAGGGAAAGATAATAGGGCTAGACGGACGCCCTGGTACGAATAGCAACGCACTTGAAAACCGTTATACCTCGCACTTCTGCCATCAACGGTTAGGTCCTATGAAAGAAGCCCCCATTTGAGGGGGCTTTTCTTGTTCCAGCGACACCCCCATCCGGAAGCCACAGGGGTAGGGTACTGGTGACGGTAGGGGTGTGCCTGCCGGACCCGATGCCAAGTCCTACCCATGGACCATTGGGTTCTTCTTTGGCAACACCG
>Ga0208879_1001738_pt1 | contig 20120 bp, 7 predicted proteins | sample Knorr_S15_td_Bot_FD_185605 | JGI IMG/M metagenome (GOLD analysis project Ga0208879, IMG submission 185605) | Marine microbial communities from Southern Atlantic Ocean transect - Knorr_S15_td_Bottom_ad_5009_LV_A (SPAdes) (version 2) | ecosystem: Environmental > Aquatic > Marine > Oceanic | place... | reverse complement strand
GGCATATGTCTCGGACATGACCGGAGACGGGAGCAACACGATTTGGACAGCGACCTGGAACTACAACTACCTCGCTAAGTGGACCATCACCCCCCCGCCCGCAGGCTCTGCCAGTGGAGGTACGATGGCCTGTCAGCAGCATTGGGGGGGTGGAACCTACCGAGTCGGAGGAGTCGCATTCGACCCCGTGGACAACGAGATGTATCTCCTGATGAACTACTACCAAGGTGGCAGCTACACCTACTATCTGTGGGCGGTGAACCGCAGTGCGCCTTACACACAGACCGGCAACTGGCTGCTGATGTCCATTCCAAGCGGCAAGGGCCAACCTGCAGGTCTCGATGTCTCGGGAGACCGGGTGACCGTCAACATCTACTGCACCTACGTAACTACCAATGTCAACTGCAAGGCGAAGAATTGGCACTCCATCTTCCTCAGAACGAACATCTGGCCAGAGCATCAGGGGGATGTCCTGTTCCCTGACCGCGCACACTTCGGACTCGAGTCGATGGATGACAGCACCTTGGGCTGGGTCTGCTACCGGCTAGCAAACTGCCCGAGCGGCTCGACTCACAAGATATACGTCACAGGTCGGTCGGTGGCTTACTCAGTCGGGACGCCTACCACATCGAACAGCATCGTCACCTCATCTGCCATCAGCTCCACTGCGCCAACCGACGAGATCACGCTTTCCACGGCGATTACCTGGAAGCCCAGCGGTACGAGCGTCGAATTGGAGGCGACCAACGACGGTGGCCTCACCTGGAAGCGGGCGCAACTGGGCACTAAGATCACATTCGCGAACGCCGGCTCACAACTTGGCTGGCGCGCCTACCTCAACAGCACCAACAGTTCCAACACCCCCATCATAGACACCGTTTCACTGCTCTATCGGGGTTCGTATGTCAGCAGTGGATACATGCGGCTGTATTCCTACTTCGGCGGCTCTGTCGCTCCTGTCGCCGCCACGGTATGGTGGAACGCCAGCACGGCGGGTGGCTCCTCAATGGTGATCAAGTGGGTGACCGGCACCACCTCGTGCAGCAGCACCACCTACAACGTAAATTATCCCGGTCATACCATCTCCTTCCCGTCGTCTATCTCCTACCTCACGCTCTGCTTCTATCTCTACGCAGGCGGGGCCAGCAACGCCTACAGTCCCATTCTGACTGATTTCAATGTCGCCATCTACTCCAACGCTCCAAAGAATGTCAAGTTGGACATCGGTGGAGACGGCAGCAATGAATGGACCCATACAAACTCGCTGCTCGGTTCGACGACAGCCTCCGGCAATTCTCTCGTCAACGCCTTCAATTCACTGATTCCCGATTTGGGCAGTGGAACCATCATGATTCCAATACACATCTCCTCAGAGGCTGCGGGAACGGTGACCATCGACTCTTTCAGCATCACCTACACGATGCAGACTGTTAATCTGGACATCAGTTGGGATGAGGACATCGTCCTCCATGAGACGATTGACACCTACGAAGTCGTGACCCGACATGTCATCGGAGAGAATGCCATCGAAATAACTCAGGCCCAGTTGACTTTCATCGCTCAACCTTCCTCGGGTGCGCCAAGCCTCACCTGGCAGAATGATGGGACTCTTGTCGACGATGACCCTGATGATTGGATCACACCGAATGCTGCCTCCACTTGGGTCAACAACAGCAACGGCATCCTTGAGATTCATTGGGCCTTCTCGGTGACCTCCGAGTTCCCTGAGCAGAACAACGTCGGATTCCGCGTCGCCTGCACGGACGACACCGGCTACTCACCGATGACCCTGAGCACCGGACCTGCTGGAATCTTGGTCAACCAGTCCTATGGACTAGGATGGATGAAGGTGCGAGACAACGACGGCTTTGTGTTGAGCGAGGATGTGCAGAATTATGACTGGGTGGTAGCGGGAGAGACCCTCCACTTCCAAGGTGCGGTTTGGTACGCCGGCACAGAGGATGCGCCACTCGACTCGACCTTTGACGTAGAGGTCATCAAGCGAACTCCTGAAGGCGATTTCAGTCAGGCCAAGGACCGCTCCAATGCGTATGGAGAGTTCTTCATCTCCGTGCCGATGGACTCGATTGACAGACCTGATGGGGTCTTCTACGAGGTACAGATTGACAACCCACGCGACCCTCTCAAGGTCCTCCCAATCAACTCGAGTTGGCAGCGAATCATCCGAATCGATGCAAGCCCGCCAGAGCTAATCAGTGCACTGCCTGCCGACAACGCCTACGAAGCGGGCGAGTGGGACAAGCAGATTAGAATCAGAATCCTCGATCCCGTGGGAAGCCCAGAAGAACTCACCCTACACTATTGGGTTGAGGCGGACCACGACAGTAACCGGAACGGCTACCCCGATGCTTCAGAATACATGAATCGGACGATGGTCAATGCGACTCTTGATGATGACAAGTTGTTCTTCGCGACGATTGACGATACCGGAAATCCGAACATGGCCCGAGTATCCTACTATGTCACCGGAACCGACCCTGCTGGCAACGCGCTCAACAGAAATGATGGACCCGGGTTCGAGTATGACCTCGTCACCTACCGCTCCCGTGTAGACATGGATGCGGTCTTCACCGGACTGCATTGGTCTGGACACGATGATGGGAAACGGGCCTTCGCCGGAACCACGCAATACTTGACCCTCGGGTTGGTGGACGCGAATGGTCTGATCGACTTCGAGGACATCTCACTCATCTTCGACTTTGAGGGGCCAGACCCCGAGCGAGACCAGCAGAAGTTGTCCTACAGCGGACAGAACAACACCTTCTGGACTGATGATGCATACCTCGTCATCGACCCTGCCTGCAACGACGAAGAGGACTCCACCTGCGGTGCATCCGTCTCCACCAACGAAACCGGCCTGCCGTGGATAATGGTCACCTTCGGCTTCAAATTCTCCTGGGATTGGCCCGACGCTGATCTAGGTGATGTGGCTCTCGAGTACAAGCAACTGGGTTCTCCCGACATCACTCGGAGGATTTTCACCGAGCACACATTCCGTGTCGAAAACGACCTCGTGCTCGATGCTGACACCTATGTCGTCAATGATGTACAGGCGCCTCGGACCGGGCCTGTGTTCGATGGAAGCAGGGTCGTTCCCACCGACCGACTGCGCTGGTCGGGCAGGATTGTCTACGAGGGCTCCAACATGCCGGCGCCCCGCAACCTCGGCATCACCATCGAGGTGTTTGACGGAGTTCAATACTGGTCAGACGGCAGTCTCACGGAAGATGGTGGATTCAGCATCGAGGTGCCGCTCGACGCTGCACCGGCACTCGCTTCAAGCGAGACACGCACCTTCCTCGCCGGCATCAGAAACATACCCGGTAGAGGCTCGGACATGACGATGAACACCGTGTCGACCACCTTGCAGGTGCATGTCGACCACGCGCCACCTAGAGTGCTTGAACGGCTTGCACCAATCGACATCATCGACATCGCGAACCAGAGCACACTCACCGCTGTTCCAGTCAAGTTCATCGGCTCAGAGGATGCTGACCTGTCGGGCAGTCCACAATGGGTGCACTGGCTGATGCGTGACGAGAATCAGAGACAGATCGCATCGGGTTCGGAGGAACTCGGCATGCTACAAGAGGGACACGCCATCACTTGGACAGGGACCGTCGACCTGGTTGGTGACGGCTTGAACCCGCCACTGCAGGACTATGTCGTCGGGTTCTGGATAGAGGGATGGGATGCTGCGGGCAACCCGCTGGCGACCGAGGGCAACTCGAAGAGTGACCCGGTTAGAGAGCCGGTGGCGCTCGACGATGACAACGAATTGCAGTGGGTCAGGTTTGGGGCACTCGGTGCCCAACTGACGATTGAGCGCATCTCAGCTGACAGGGAACGGGTCGCTGAGGGGGCGTCAGTCGAAGTGACCGCTTGGATAGCGAACCTCGGTGGTGACACCTCAACCAGCTTCGAGGTCGCCTTCTACTCCGGCGATTCTGAGAAGCCGTTCGCAACACAGATCCTCAACGGAATCAGCGACGAATCGATTCCAATCTCGGCCACTTGGGAGGCTGTCGAGGGAGTCGACAGAGTTCGAGTGGTGGTCGATGCCAACAACGACATTACCGAAGTTGATGAGACTGACAACAGCGCCTCGGTGGGAATCTCCGTCGAGTACATGTGGGGCATGGGATGGGTTGAGAACGCCCGTCAGAACATGCTCGCTGTGATTGGAATCATCATCGCAATGCTCGTTCTACCGATTGTCGCATTCGTCAGCATGAAGGGTGCCCTGACCGGACGCTCGGAGCTGTTCGAAGATGACATGCTGTTCGAGGATGACGACGACTACGACGACGACTACGACGACGAAGATGACGACGACGACGATTACGACGGCGAATGACCCCCTCGCAACCTAGTCGCTCTAGGTCTCAGTGCCTTGGTGTAAGCCGTGTCAGTTGGGACGGCTATTGGAGCGGCGGGCTTTTCAGCACCGGCGATTCGCATCGGCTGTTGGAGAGGGGCACATGGGCAAGGATGAGGACTCGGCTCCCGGATTCGACCATCTGACCCCGGCTCTCCGGAACCTCACCGACTCTCGGGGATGGACACCCACTCCAATTCAGGCGGCTTCCCAGGCCGACCTCCAACAGGGCCACGACATGCTGTTGGTCGCCCCCACCGGCAGCGGCAAGACTGAAGCGGTGGCGCTGCCGCTACTCTCAAACGCGCTTGAACAGGATTGGACTCCACTCTGCATTCTCTACATCACTCCGCTGCGAGCCCTCAATCGGGACGTCGAGCGGCGGCTCTCAGAGTTGGGTACCGCCGCTGGACTCCGCACCGATGTCAGACACGGTGACACCCCACAGTCAGCTCGCACTCGACAGTCGAAAAATCCGCCTCATCTTCTGGTCACCACACCGGAGACCTGCCAACTTCTGCTGCTCGGAAGTCGGCTCCGCGAAGGGCTGGCCAACCTACAGGCGGTGGTCATAGACGAAGTCCACGACCTCGCAGCGTCAGAGCGAGGCTCACAACTCTTGGTGGCACTCGAGCGAATCGACGAGTTGTGCGGCAGGCGCGTCCAGCGAATCGGACTCTCGGCGACGGTCGGAAATCCCGATGAGGTGGCCCGTTGGCTTTCACCCACCGCTCGCGCCTGCGTGGCAGCAACGCCCCGCCCGATTGACCTTGAGGTGGTTACAGAACCAACCACTGCAGAGGATAGAGCGCTCTCACTGGAACTTCGGGTGAAGCCGCGTGGTCTCGCCGCCCTCCGTCGGCTCACAGCCAAGGTGAGAGAGACTGCACCCTGCCTCATCTTCGTCAACTCAAGGAACGCAGCAGAAACGGTGTCGCAGCGAATCGCAACCCTCGATGAAGACCTTCGCATCGGAGTCCATCACGGCTCGCTCGCCGCCGACACCAGACAAGAGATGGAGGCAGCCCTACAGGCGGGGGATTTGCACGGTCTAGTCTGCACCAGCAGTCTTGAACTCGGTATTGACGTCGGCTCCATAAAACAGGTCCACCAGTTGCGCAGCCCGCGCGCCGTGGACAGAATGCTGCAGCGAGTCGGCCGCGCCGAGCACACTCTTGAGGGAACGAGCCGCGGAATGCTCCTCTGTTGGGAGACAGACGATGTCAGCGAGGCAGCGGTCATCGCCCGCAGAGCGATGAACTCGGAACTCGAACCTGTCGAGTGGAGAACAATGCCCCGCTCAGTCGCCGCCAACCAACTGGTCCTGACCGCCCTCGCGGAGAGGATCGTTCCGCTCAACGCAGCGGCAGAACTTCTTCGGAGAGTCCGGCTGTTCGACGAACTCGATGACAGGGAAGTCCTACACATCCTGCGAATCCTCGCGGACCGCTACCTCTTGAAACTGGTCGAAAAACCGACTGAATCAGACCCCCTAAAATGGCCTCCTGTACTCTGGGAACAGATTGGAGTGGGCAACCCTGCCCTACCCGAGAAGCGACCGAAACTGGAGGATTTGGAGATGGCGAGCAAGGCGGAGAAGGAGCGCTGGAGTGGTGCACTGAAGGCTGGTCTGCCAGAACACCTGAAGGCTGGATGGTTCAGCGCTGGCGGCCGCGCCCGGACCTACATGATTGAACATCTGAGCATGATTGCAGACGAGACTCGCTACTCGGTGAGGGACGCTGTAACACGCCGAATCATCGGCAACCTCGACGAGACCTTCGTGCTCTCGCTGGACAACGCCGGAGGCTCCGAGGATGGAGCTCCCGGTCGCTTCGTGATGGCCGGCCGAACCTGGGTGGTGGTCGAAGCAGACCCCGACAGGAGTGAGTTGCTGGTCGCCCCGGTAACCGATCAGGGCTCCGCCCCGGAATGGATGGGTGAACTTCCCCCGGTGCCTGCCGAAGTGGCTCGGGAAGTAGGTGAGCTGAGACTCGCCATCGCCCGCGAAAACGAGTGGTTTCTGCCGCCTGAGGATGAGACTAGGTTTGATCTGGTGACCGAAGCGTGGTTGGCTGAACTTCCACCGCCCCTCCAAGTATCCGACTACCCTCTGAGTGATGCCTCTCTTGGAACATTGACCGAGAGCATCGCTGGCCATCTGGAAGCGACCGGCTCGATTCCGCATTCCCGGCTTCTGACCATCGAGGACCGAAGGGACGCTGTGGTTCTCAACTGCTGTCACGGCAGCAAGATCAACTCGGCGCTGGCGCACTTCCTCCAAGCGATGGCGAGCACCATCGATGGGAAGGTCGGAATGGTGGTGATCGACCCCTACCGAATCTCATTCAACGTCCCGGGATTGACTCCGGAGTCGATGGTCCACTGGTTGCAGGAGACTCCTCCTGAGGCACTTGACGGCATCATGCGCATGACCATTCCAAACGGTAGGCAACTTAGGGCGAGACTGGTTCACGTCTGCAAGACGTTCGGGGTACTGAGTAGAGGAATCGACCCACGAAAGGTCAATCTCAACGGCATCATCAATCGCTACAGAGGGACACCTCTCCTCGACGAGGCGCTGGACAAGCTGTTCCATGAGAGAATGGATGTGGATGGCGCCGCGGACCTGCTCCGGGCAATTCAAGCGGGCGCCGTCACAATCGAGCACACCGCCTCTGGTCCACTCGGAATATCGCCCCGTTCAGAGCGGGACCTGCTGCTCCCGAACTGGTCCGATGAAGAGGTCAGAGTTCGACTTGAGGAGCGACTGATGAATGAGCGAGCAGTTCTCATCTGCCTCGCCTGTGGCTCTAGAATACGCACGCGTGTGGCGATGTACGGAGCCAAACACACAACTTGTGAATGTGGTGGCAGGATGCTGGCCGCGGCTCGGGAAGGACTTGAGGAACGGCTGGCGGAGTGGGTCAAATCAGAGGAGGGGCCGACAAGGGTCCGCATGGAGCGGAACGCACAAATCGTGCAACAGCGGGGCATTGAGGCACTCATCTGCCTGATGGCGCGAGGTGTAGGCGAAGACACCGCTACCCGCATTCTGCGCAGAGTCCCGAAGAATCACCGAGAGGTGTTGCTTCGAACCATCCACGATGCAGAGTTGACATACGCTAGAACGAGGAGATACTGGGGCTGAGGTCAGTTCCCACAGAAAACCGGGTTGAACCATCGGCTACCTGTCGAATCATTCTTCGCAATCAGAGTTCGGTCGCTTCACATGGGTGAGCGAGAGTGCGGTGGCTAGCAGCACGGAGAGAATGATGCTGATGCCAAGCAGTTGACCTGTGTATTTCGCCGGCGGGAATTCGGCGAAGCCCAACAGTACGAAGACCGAGACGGAGGTGAGGGCTGCCCCCCATCTGGCCGAGGTGTCACTGCGCGTGGGAGGATGGTCTGAACTGGCGTGAGAGAGGTAGTCGGCGGCGAATCCCATTCCCAAGAGGACGACCGGCGCGGTGTGGACTCCCCGGCCTCCGACCATGCTGGCCAACCCGTCGACTGCTGCCCCTATGGCGACAGCTCCGATGGCAATCCTCGCGGCGCGTGACTTTGAGCGAAGGACGAACATCGAGACAAAGAAGACCGCTATTCCCGCAGCGAGGATCTGACCGACCCTCGCTTCGTCGAACGCCTTGGCGAGCGTCGCTCCGGTGACCAAGTCACCACCGACCCCTCCTGAGAGTTCGTTCTGGGCCAGCAAGCCCTCGACATCCTCGGCGAAGAGCAGTACAGCATTTGGATTCCTGATATCTACGAGTGCCGCTATCGCCACCCCCGTGGTGACTCCATCTCTCTGAAGCCTTGTATCCCGCACGAGAATCGAACCGACCTCAGTGGCGCTAAGCCCGTCTATGGTCGCTCCTTCAGTGTCACTGTCGTGAAAGGGCACGCCCAGCACCATCGGAGAGAGAGTCATCCCGGTGTCGTAGGTGATGACACTCGGATGTTGACCGAGTTGTCGTTGCAAGTCCTGCACCTTCAGCAGGTCCTCAGTTGAGTCGCCTTCCACATCAATTACAATCCAGGCAACCGAACTTGAGGCGAGCATGTACTTTGACTGCAAATCCTCCATCTTGTCTATCTCTGGATGGTCCTCGGGCAGTACCTGATTGAAGTCGAGCACCTCGACACCAGATGGCGAGACCAAGACGATGGCAGCGAGTACCAGCAGAAGCGCTGGCCAAGACCATGCGGCTCGGGCATCTTGAGTGAGAGGTCTGTCGTGGGAGGTGAACTCTATCTTAGTGCGGCGGCGGAGGTAGAATTCCTCGAGGATGAAGCGGGTGACCAGCCAGTCTAGGAGGATACCCACGGCGATGACGCAGGCAAGTGTCTTCTGAGCCTTGACCGGAGAGAAGATGGCAAGTGAGACCGCGGCAACGGTGGTCAACATCGCGATGAAGAGCATGGAACGCACCTCCTCCTTTTCACGTGACGACCTGCAGTACCAGAACGCCCCATCGACCGCTACCCCCATGATGATGGGCAACGCAATCCCATCGAGAACCGAGAATGTGTAACCTAGTGCCGAGAGCGCACCCATCTCTGCAAAGATCACTAGCCCGGTCCCGGCTAGGGTTGCAGCGACAACGAGTGGGTCCCTTAGTCCTATGACCAAGATGGCGCCTAGAAGTACCACTGCGGGCAACATGAAGACCTGGAGGTCATTCTCAGCGAGTTCACGGGCTTCGGAGAACAGCATGTTTGCGCCGACCGGTGTAACCTCGAACTCCGTCGATTCGCTAACCTTCTCAGCCCATATCTTGAGTTGCGCCCAGTCCATGTCCCCATCACCACTGTCGAGCCAAATTATCCAAAGCAGTTCATTCGCCTCCGGTGCCTGGTCTGCCGATGCGCCGGGAAATGCTGGACAAGCGAGGTTGAAGTTGGCCTCGTCTGGAAGGAAGAGGATGGTCGCCTGAAACGCCGCCTTCTCCTCATTCGTGGAGTTCAGACCACACCATCCTTCCTCCATCGTTGGCTGGAGGACATCTGCCCACTGTGTGGCGTTCTCCAAGGAACGGTTTCGAGAAGCGAAGGCCTCGGACCAGATTGCGAATGGGGTTTCGATTCTTTCGAAGATGATGTGCTCAGCCTCCCAGGAAGTGGCAGGGTTCGAGCCATCCCACGCTTCCTGTTCGAGTTGCATCAGACTCTGGACCCTGCTCAAGTTGTTCGTCAGCCTAGCGCCATCGTCGTGACTGATCATCAGGACGAGTTGGGAGTGCCGATTGTCCATCGAATCCGCGTTGACTCGCTGAACCACCTCATCGTCGAAGATGACCTCGCTCGATAGCACCGGAGAGACTGGAAAGACGAGCAGCAGAGCCGAGCAGGCCAACAGCAGCAACAGCAGTGATTGGCGAGCCCATCTAGGGTCCATGGTGATGGCTCCGGCGGCAGCATGAATCATTGTTTTCGTCGCCGATGTCGAAAACACGACGTCGTAGCGCGCCAAACGCTAGGCTCGTGACAGGCTGCAAATGCGTGTGTTCAGCGGGAGCCGTTCAAGAAAATTGGAAGTTCAGCTCCACTCCATCCATTGACCGGTCGATTGCTCGCGGTAGTACCAAGCGCCGCTCCCTTCGGGATGCTCGATGACCTCGTAGCCATCCTGCATCTCGCCCTGTAGGCTCGGTGAGGGCGAACCCGGAGCGCTGAACATCTGGTCTGCGTCCCTCTGGTCGCTGCCCGCCGAGTGCTCCGGCTCCAGCTCATCGGTTGCCCACTCTCCCTCGTCGTCCCGGTTCCTTCTCCACATCGCAACCATCACGAGTGTGGCCAGCAAGACGAGAACGGCGGCGACCGTCCCTCCGATTAGCATCAGGTTCGGCGAACTCGAGCTGGAACTCTCTTGCTGAGCGTTGTCTCCTACTCCGTCACCATCCGAATCCATCGTCTCGTCCGGGTCATTGGGGAACGCATCGGCGTTGTCTCCCACTCCGTCACCGTCCGAGTCTGCGGTTTCGTCCGGGTCGTCGGGGAACTCATCATCGGCGTCCAAGACTCCGTCGCCGTCTGAGTCAGCGGGCAGTTCCTCGCCATCGTCGGTCAGTACTCCGTCGTCGGTTACGATGATTGTGAGGTGAGCCGGGTAGTAGTTCCCACCGGAGACCCAGATGTGAAGGGTACCTGCTGGGAGGACGAACGAAGTGAGGCCGTTGTCGTTTGAGATGCTGGCGACCAAGGTCCTGTTGTCCTTCACTAGGAGAACCGAGAGACCCGGCACCGGCTGGTTTGCCTCGTCCTTAACCGATATCTGAACGGTGTCTCCCGGCTTCGGATTCGGTGGACTGAAGCTTAGTGTGAGGTTCTCCTGCTGAGGCGGCTCGGGGTTCGGAACTGATATCTCGGAACCATACGCAGCTACCATCGTCGCATTGTCTCCCGAACCCTTCTGTGCCACAACAATCACGGTGTAGTCGTCGTTTGGCGATGAGAGGATTGGCAACCGCAGGTCGGCACTAGAGCCGATTCCCCAAGCGACTGAGTCTAGGGTGCTGAACAAGTCATCGACCAGGTCGAAGATTTCGTCATCAGTCATCTCCTCGTCACCAGTGCAGAATTCCTGCTCGCCGTTGTCGGTTCTGTATTCATGAGGATAGTATAGGAACTCATATCCGTCTCCGTACCCAGCATTGGAGGTCAGTGTGTAAGTCCCTTCATCGTCTTCATCCAATTCGAAGTTAGCATAGTATCTATCCTCCCAATCTTCCTTGTTCCAGTCACTTACAGGGGTGAGGGTATTGCCGTCGCTATCTGTCAATACTGCATTGCTTGGGTCGTAGGCTAGCAAACCACTGGATGCGTATCTGTTGTTTGCCTCCTGACGCAGCGAGATTCGAACATTGCTATGTTGCCCACCATCCCATCTTTCCTCATGCCAGACATCCATTCTCTCGCAGACCGACACCAGATCCTTCTCGACAGGAATCCATCCACCAAAGGCTTCCCTCGCTTGCACATAACCGAGTTCAGTGAACGCTGAGAAATCAATTGTGGCTGGGTCAAACCCATTGCGTGGAGTCGCCAGGGCCAGAATGCGAGTGGCACTCTCATTTCCAGAATCCAGAGCGATGTTGGTTGTCTGTCCAGGGCCTAGAGCCCCGGTCATCTCCAAACTCTCGGGGTCATTGAGGATGAAACCGACATGCAATGCAGAAGGGAACAGTTCACCTTCTTCCAATATCAATGCGGCAATCATGGAGAGGGGTGCTTTGATTCGGACCTCCTGCGTGCGCGTGCTGTCTCCTAACTGGAACTCGAGGTCATGAGATTCAGCCTCACCCCAATCATCCTCACCAATGTCTGGGAATGCTATCGAGAGATCCACTGGCATGATTGCTAGGGTGACCGTGAACTCATCTTCAGCCATACCGGATGGTGTTACTGAAATTGTTGTCAAGCCGCCGCCGCTAGGCTGAACAGAATAGACGGGTATACCGGCCAAGGTGGTCTCCTCGGTTAAACCACCTAGGGAGATGGAAGCCACCGTGGCTGCGACAATGTTCATCCCCATTCCTGTCAGAGTCTCCCCATCTGAGCGAACTACCTTGGTCTGCACGATGCTGATATAGGCACCCGGCAGGGTGGGGGTGGCCGTCATGCTGATCTCACCATCGTCGTCTGAAGTGAGGATTTGTTCATCCATGACCTCAACTGGCCCATCGGTGATGAAGCCATTGATTATCAGTGGAGATGGAGTTGCAGAATCATCCGTTCTTAGGTAGCATTCACCCATTTGGAAGTATCCTTCAAACCATCCTTCTTCCTCACCATCGTGCAAAAAGCCTTTGTGAACGGTGAAGGTGGTGGAATGTTGAACCTCATTTCCATCCTCGTCAGAGAAGGTGATGGTAATGTCAAATTCTTCTTGTTCGCCTTCATAATCATGGCCCCACCACTCCTCTTGAGAATCTGATTCATTACCTCGTTCTGAAGTAAATCCATCTCCCCAATCGACTACCACATGAGAGAGGTCCGGTTTATCGAATTCACCCTCATCGTTTCTGAAGGTGTCGTAACGCCATCCAATGTCGACATGTTGGCCGTACCCATGTCCTTCGCTTACAGTGCAGCCAGAAGTTCCGGGAAGAGGTACTTGCTTCATGATTTCAAACTCGAGGCCGTGCTCGGTCGTACCAGAAGTTGTTACGTCAACCAAACCACTTAGCGAAGAAACGCTATCACTCGCATCCCACAAGGTGTCCACGCCGGCAATTTCGATGTCCCATGTCAAACTAGACGCCTGTGGATACTTCCGTTCATCATCGTGGCCACTATACGGACTGATGATTGCACTGATGTCCCCATCCAGTTCAGCACCGGAATATTCTCCGGTTAAGGTGCCCAGTTCTGAGGTGATTTCAACATCGCCAGGGTCGAATTGGCCAATCGCAGACTCTGCTTGTTGGGGCGATATGCGAAGGATGGCAACATCAACCTCTGCACCTTGTACAGGACCGGTTGCATCGTAGGAAAGTGCGCTGAGAGTGTAGGGTGAATTGACTGAAGTAGTCTCATCCTGGTCAACTATTACGCCTAGTGCAGAGACGATGAAAATCTCATCAAAGCCTTCCCACGCCATTGTAGCCATCATAGAAGGTCGGAGAGCTTCAAGTTGGAGTTTGGCATTGTCAATTTTAGATACATCCCCATTGTAATTCTCCATCGGCTGGGAGAAGGTCCATACTGCGTCTTCAATGATATTCGCGGTCAAACGACCGAGATATCTGCTACGGTCGTTATCCGTTTGCACCAGAACCGCATTAATCGTAACACCATGGTTATTGGTCATGCTCATAGGGAACCCATTCGGGTAGTCATTGTCATCATCAGGTCCCCAGAACTCCAGTTCTATTCCTAAGTCAAGGACATGTCCATCATAGACGCTGGTGCGAACATCGTAGAGTTCCTCGAAGGCCACAGAATCTTCTGAAGTCTCTTCCTCTTCCTCTTCCTCACCACCTTGTTCCCATCCCATTTCTCTGTCTATTCCAGAAGCATTCTCTGCCCAGTCTACGAAATCCATGAGGACAACACCGGATTCATTCCAAACCTCATTTTCTACTGAAGTCCAGAGGTGATCAATAATGTCCTCTGGAAGAGTGTTGAATTTGTCGAAAGCGTCGTTCACATAGGCTGAGGATGAACTCGACTCCATGTTTGCGGCCCAAGTCTGCCCCTCGGTGGTCTCGAGGAGTTTCTCGTATTCCCAGATGATCTGGTCTGGCATGCCATCCCCATTCGTGTCATGGATGTCGGTTTCGCCGTCGATTTTTTCTCCCATCTCAATCCAGCGAACAATAAAAACTTGGAATGGAGTCATGTTACCCATGTCACCTTCCATCAATGGTTCGACCCATGCCTCCAAGGCATCCAAGATAGCATCGGGGTGGCCTGATACAGCAAGTAAAGCGATATTTTGCATGATGGTCTGCATTGCTTGAGCTTCCTTGGTGCTGTTTGCAAGGTCGTCGAACGCCGCCCTCAGAGCGAGCCATTCGTCGCTGCCGAGAAGTGCATTGTATGCTGCTTCAAAATCACCAGTTCCCTCAAATCGTGTGAAGTTCTCTACCGAATTAAACAGTCGAAGGTATTCACCAACCTCATCGAAATCATCGAATGTCCGAGGCAGTGGGAATTCGGCTGTATAGAGCATGAGCCCCGTGATGAATGATAATCCAGCATTGACATCATCTGAATCTAACAATACCATCAGTGCCTCTAGGAAGTTTGCTCCGGCAGACATGTTGTACTGGTTGTGTCCTGCATCGATCATGGTATCCCACAGTTGCTCACTGCCACCTATCCCCTGACCCTCGGTTGCAACCGCTACGAATGTAGACCAAGTTCCGTTATCGAGGACTATCGTCTCCAACGAATCGAACTCACCCTTGATTTCCAGACAAGGATTTGCCGTATCCCAAGCGTCGTCCATGGCTTGGAGAACCTTCTCAATTTCGCCCCGTAAAACTTGACCCAGTTGCGTCGGGTCATCCACAGCGACCAAGACCCCATCTTCTGCAATCACTCTGGCGCCATACACTCCTCCAACAGAACTGCTGGGAATGGTGTAAACCCCTTCCCACCTCATGGTGTTTCCATCGTCCTCGTGGACACCAACTCGTGTCAGTACGATAGTATCGATGACGACTCCCGAACCGGGTAGGCTCGTCGAGGAAATGAGTTCAATCGGGTCGATTTCAGGATACTTGATGATGTCAGAGTAAACCAGAGTAGAATCTGTGTGACCTCTTGTAAGGGCCATTATTTCCACATCGGCACCAACACCGGCAAACTTGGTATTGACATACCCGTCGATGCTCAAGGTCCGCGTGGCGCCGCTGATGGGCTGGCTGTCGTTAGGTGCTGGGATTTGTGCCAAGGTCGGTGCGAAAGTCATGCAAACAAGCAAAATCGCAAGCGTTACCGCAGTTCTCTTCATGGGCGTACGAACAACTGTGACCTTGATATGAGTATGGGTGGCCAATTCGATGCCTCACCGAAATGATATTCCGAGACTGAGCGCACTATTCTCGTCCAACAGGGATGCACACCCCCAGCCGTCGAATTCCGCTTCGGTCCAAGTTCCCCCACCGTAGGTGAACGAGCTGCTGGGAAGGCCAATCGCATCGAGCCAAGTGCGTAGTGGCGAAAACACCGGCCCACCTGAACTGGATACCTCCCAAGCTTGGGCGGCGACGACCTCGTCACCGGTGACTGGGCACCAAGGGTTGGTATCTTCCACCTCTTCACCGAGCTTGAACATCTCTCGTATGCCTGCCAACTCAGTGGGAGTCTGAACATCGTCGAATGTCCCCGCTAGCCGTTGCCATGCAGCCGGGTGTTGAACTTGGGTAGGTGTCCTCGCCTCGACGAAGGTAGCGTTTAGGCTGATGTCGGGTCGAGTCGAGCCGTCACAGAAGGAGTTGCCAGGCAGGCAGCCTCGCGCATCGAGAGCCCCTCCAATGAGTGATTCGACCATTATCCAAGGTCCCGACCGACTTTCCTTTCCTCCGTCTACGTCTACGAAGGCGGCCACATACCTGTCATCGGGAATCCAACGGGGCGGGTCGTGCTTGATGACGAGGTCGATTTCTAAGGAGGCGTCTCCAGCCTCCCAGTCCACTATCAGCCACTCCCTTACGATGAAGTCGCCCGCCAGGTATTCACGCAGGTAGGTGATACTCAGTTGTGCCTCGACGCGACCGAGCCTGCCGATGTCATCGATGAGGTCGGTGATGACCACACTTCCGCTCACCTCCACTCCACGGGGGGTCGACGAACAGTCGCCGCACCCTTCACTGAACACGGGGTGAGACTCCAAGTCCAAAGTCGCCAACGCTTGGGTCTCAAAGCCGTCGAAGCCGAGTGCGTCCATTGACGAGCGAGTCGAGAGGATGACCGTTCCAGTCAGCCGACTGACCTCCAGTTCGGACTCAACCTCCCCCTCGGGCTCGATTCCGATGGTGATGGTCGCCAAGACCACGATTGCGAGGACAAACCATTCAATCATGTTGCTATCAGTGATGGTTTAGGCCCCCTCTTCGATGATTCTCGTCACTTCGCCAGAGTATTTTATGGCTTGAGTTTATCCCTGAAGGATAGCATGAGCAAACCAGTTTACACACAACATTGTATCTGAATTCGTTCCAACCCATTGATTAATTGACGGAACGCCGACAAGGGTCCATGCTCCTAGGACTGACCGGCCGAAACGGCTCAGGCAAGAGCGCAATAATCGACTGGCTCGCCGAGCGGGGCTACGGCACCAGTTCCTGCTCCGATTCGATTCGCCACTGGCTACGAAACAAAGGCCGAGAGGTGACTCGCGAGAATCTCATCGAAGGTGGGCGAAATCTGAGGGCAGCCGGTGGCCCAGGCGTTCTCGCCGAGATGCTGCTCGCGATGATTGGCGATGAAGAGAACCACGCCATCGACAGCATTCGCACCCCGGCTGAAGTCGAGGCACTGCGAACCCGCGATGATTTTCTGTTGATTGAAATCCGCGCTGGCGAGGCGATTCGCTGGGACCGCCTGAGTTCGCGAGGAAGAGCCGGTGACTCGAAGACCTTCGAGGAGTTCAAGGCGGCAGACCAAGCGGAGTTGGAGGCGCACGACGAGAGCGGACAGGCCCTACTCGCCACAGCGAAACTCGCTGATGTCGTGATTCACAACGATGGCACTCTCGAGGAACTCCACGCCCAACTTGATGCGCTCACCGCCTCATTCGACGACTGAATCGTCTGCCCTCACGACTAGGGCCGAACAAGTGGGAATTTCGTGTGGGGGCTCAATCCGTGAGCTCACCGCGTGGATCTTTGGGACCCTCTGTTCGCTGAACCACAACCCCGTGCAACTCAAGGTAGTCAACCCCGTTCGCACCACCGAAGCCACCGTCGACGACAATGACCCTGGTGATTCCCGCATGGTGGATCAACTTGGCACACATCATGCACGGCTCACCAGTCACAATCATCCAGGCGTTCTTCGTCGACACCCCGTTCGCCGCCGCGTTGCAGACCACGTTCATTTCTGCGTGATGACAGCCAATCTCGATTCGAGTTCCCGAGACTACCTCCAGAGTGTCCCGAAGGCACTCGTCGTCACCGCACAACTCCCCGCCTCCGCGCGGGCCACCGTTGTATCCATCCATCAGGATGACGTTGCGGTCCGGGTCGACCAAGAGCGCGCCAAACTTGGCTCGTGGACAGTTACTCGCCTTTGAGAGCGCAAGGCACTGCTCAATGCGGATTCTAAGATGCTTCTCCTTCATCTCGACCACCTGCGGACTTCCTTGTGCAGGGCTGACCCTATCATGCCTTCTCATGTCCAGTATTGCTTCTCAGGAGCCGGCCTCAGCACGGTCATCGACTCCTGGTCGTCAAGCCCCATCGCCTCCAACAGATTGCCGACGAGGTAGATGCTACCAATGACGAGTACGGGTTGCGGGGGAACACCACCCGCCAACTCGACCGCTCGGGCAAGCGCGGCAGATGGCTCAGCCACCTGCTCAACCTTCGTCGGCACGCCCTGCGCCTCCAACTCGGCTGCCACTTCAGCGGCTGGAACCGCTGGCCTGCGACCCTTCTGCGGCTCGGTGACCACGACATGCTCGACCTCTCCGTCGACTATCAGCTCGACCAACGGGTGCAGGAAGCCCACCATATCGGTCTGAGGGGTGCAGCCAAGGAGGATGACCCCTGGAGTTGGATGGCTGTCCTTCTCCATCTGTGTGCGCAACTGCTCGCACACCTTCTCCATGCCGGACGGATTGTGAGCGGCATCGAGCAGGAGAGGCACCCCCTCGTGCTCCAACCACTGCATCCGACCCGGCCAGACCGTGTGGTGCATCGCACTCTCGACCATGTCTGCCACATCGTGTAGGTGCATCATGTCGAGCGTCATCTTCGCCAGACGTGCTGCCTCCTTCTGATAGGGAGACCAACCGTCGAATCCCTCTAAATCCAGTATAGGTCGGTGGCTTTCGTTGGCGGTGTCAAACCTAATTCCCATCGCTCTGTCGTAGCGCCACCACCAAGCTCGGCTGTGGTCGACTACCGCCTCCTCAATCGCTTCCCGTGCGCCTTCGTCGTAATTCCAGCGAGCTACAAATATGGCTCCGGGTCTGGTAATCGCCGCCTTTTCAGCGGCGATTTCCGCCAACGTATTGCCGAGCACTTCCGTGTGTTCAAGTGCGAGTTCCGTCAACACGCAGCAATCGGCATGACACAGTCGGGTGGCATCGAGTCTGCCGCCTAGCCCTGTCTCGATGACTGCCCGGTCTATCCCCGCCTCGGAAAACGCCAGCATCGCTACAAGGAAAGTGGCCTCGTAGTATGAGGGGAGAGTAACCGGTTCCATTAGAGCCACCTCGCGCACCCTACCCAATGCAGCATCAAAACTGGCAGGAGTTATCGGAACACCGTCAATTCGGATCCTCTCCTCCACGAAGCAGAGATGCGGTGAACTGAACATACCGCAACTTCTCCCTGAGAGGGAAAGTGCATTTGCGAGAATCACACAGCATGAGCCCTTGCCGTTGCTGCCAGCCACATGGATTGAGGGGAAGCGCAAATGAGGCATTTCGAGACGGGTGAGCAGCACCGCAGTCACCTCAAGTCCCGGCCTCATGCCTATGCCGCGCAACTCTTCGAGCCAGCCTCGCACATCACCCACTCGACTCCCCCCGGGACCTACCGTTACACGGTCGCCTTGAAATGACCTTTGAGGGTCGGACGGCCATGAGCGGCGTGGGAAGAGTGGCTGTTCTGAAGGATGCGATGTTGTCGCAGTGGCGCTCCATGGGCGGTATGGCGGCGATGTTCGTAGGGACTATTCTCATAGCAATCTACATCCAACCCTACTGGGACAGACCGGAATCTCGGGCGTTCGGGGAAGCGGGCACCACGAAGGCGGGTTTCATCCTCATCGAGTTCGTTCTGATTCTTCTCTTCACTGCCCTCATCATCTGGTTGGCACGCAAGGGTCTGCAATGGATAATCAAGTGGGCAGTTCTCTTCATCCTCTGGATTTCACTCGCATATGCCCTGATTCCTCTCGCCTCCTACGCCATGGACACGCCAAACGAACCGTTCGAGTTCCGCGCCGAGGCGGCGATAGAGGGAGAATTCCTGCTGAGTGAAGTCGATGCCAGCGCCTTCATGCTCGTAAATGACACCCATCTGATGCGTATGCAAGACGCCTCTGCGCTTCAGCCGGGTGGCGGCGTGAACACAAGCTGGAGTTGGTCGATACACACAGGTGGAAACGGGACTGTTGAGGATTCCTACCAATACTCTGCACATCCAGTCCGACTGCTCACTCAAGGTGAGAAGATGGTCTACTGCGACTATGTTCGCTGGGTCGAGTTGGAGACTTCGACCGGCGCTGAACTCGACAGCCATGACGGGAACTGCGAAGTCGGCTTCAGAGATGAGGATAACAAGTGGTCTGTGATAGACAGATATCTCACCAAACTAGACCCCTTCAAAGAACACCAATCCAACCACGGTTGGGTATTCGTCATGCCTGAGGGATACCTCGGAAGCGAACACCTTCTCGCCACAGCGCCGGCTGAGGACCGAATCCTGCTCGTCGCAGAGCACTGGGCTGGACTAATCGAAGTTCCACAGCAGCAGCATGCTGGCGAGTTCGGAGATGTGAATGTCACCGTCGTCTGGGGAATGACCCCCGACGCCGGTGATCGGTTCACCGCGGCGACTTGGGGGGAAAGCCCCTATGCCACATCCGCCGATGGCGATGAGAGATTGCTTCTGGTAGGTAGTGAGAATGGGAAGGTCCAGGGATTATCTTGGGCGAATGGCACCCTTTCGGTTGAGGAGCATTTCAAATTCAACGAGCGAGATGCGTTCGATGGTCCGATTCGGGGGCTGATGCTCGCAGACGACCAGGGTGACGGTTACATCGATGTCTTCGTGGTCGACAACGACAGACTCCGGATGTTCTCTGGCTGGTCTCTCGTCGAGCGACTGAATGTCGCGGCCCCAGCCGGCAATGGAATCGTTGGTATGACGATCTACACAGTCGACGACCCGGCATGGGAGAAGGTTGGAATCGACTTTGGAGTCCTGACCACAATCGAAGCGGACGGCTGGCATAGTGGAGTCATCTCGACACCGGCCACACAACCCGCCTTCATTATGCAGGACTCAGCCGGCTACTGGCTCGCAATCAACTGGTC
>Ga0208879_1001734_pt1 | contig 20138 bp, 17 predicted proteins | sample Knorr_S15_td_Bot_FD_185605 | JGI IMG/M metagenome (GOLD analysis project Ga0208879, IMG submission 185605) | Marine microbial communities from Southern Atlantic Ocean transect - Knorr_S15_td_Bottom_ad_5009_LV_A (SPAdes) (version 2) | ecosystem: Environmental > Aquatic > Marine > Oceanic | place... | reverse complement strand
CGTCGCCCTTGTCGACCTCGGCATCCCCACTGATCAGCCCAAAGATCGTACTCTTGCCGGCACCGTTAGGGCCCACAATGCCCACGCGCTCGCCGGCATTGATCCGGAATGTTACCGTCTTCAGCACATCCTGTGCGCCGAAATGTTTGCTCACCTGTATAAAATCAATCATGCCATCCTTGTGCTCACCGGAGCGGCAAACCATGCCCACCGTAGGCGCAGAAGCAAGAAAATTGACTAGCACCACAATAATAGCAAGGTGAATTCGTTGAATGGCCGGCGATAGAAACCCAATAAGCAGTTGCAATTTTCACAACCGGAATGCACAGTTTGCCTTAATGCTAACCACGAATACAAAGATTCCCGACCTACTCGCTGCCACCGGTCTTTTTGAAGCCGGCCAACCCGCCACCCTGCTCGCCAATGCCCGGGAAAACAGCCTTTCGATCCGCGAAGCGGTGCTGGCGGGAACCGAGCTCAAGGAAGATGAATTCCTCGAAAAGCTGGCGGGGGTGATGAGCCTCGGCTATCAACGGCTGAAGGACGTCGAGATTGATGCCGCCGTCCTCGAAAAACTGCCGCCCAAGGCGGTTTTCCAATACAATGTGATTCCCTTGGCCGAGGAGGCTACCTTCCTGAAGGTGGCCACGAGCGACCCGTTCACCCCCGGACTCGTCGATGCACTGCGCCTGGCAGCCGAATGCCGCATCCGGCTGGTGCTCAGCCCCGCAGAGGACATCGCCACCACCGCGAAAAAATTCTACGGCGTCGGCGCGGAAACCCTCGACCGCATGATGCAGGACGACCGCATCGATCTGGAGGATGAGGAAAGCCTGCTCAAGCAGGACCTGAGCGAACTCGACCAGGAAGCCTCCGTCGTCAAGTTCGTGAACCAGATCATCTTTGAAGCCCACAAGGATCGCGCAACCGATATCCACATTGAACCGCTGGAAGCGGATTTACGCATCCGCTACCGCGTGGACGGCGTCTTGCACGAAACCCCGATGCCGCCGCAGATCAAGCGTTTCCAGTCGTCGGTCATCTCCCGCATCAAGGTGATGGCCAATATGGACATTGCCGAGAAACGCCTGCCGCAGGATGGACGCATCAGCGTGCGCCTCGCCGGGCAGAACATCGATGTCCGCGTCTCCACCATGCCGACCGTCTACGGCGAAAGTGTCAGCCTGCGGTTGCTGATGCGCGGCGGCGGGCTGATTACCATGCGGGATCTGGGCCTGAACGAGCCCGACAGCCACCTGCTCCAGAAAATGATTGCCCGCCCGCACGGCATCCTGCTCGTAACCGGCCCGACCGGTTCCGGCAAATCGACTTCGCTCTACGCCTGGCTGCACACCATCAACTCGGTGGATAAGCGCATCATGTCGGCCGAAGATCCGATCGAATATGAAATGGCCGGCGTGAACCAGGTGCAGATGCGCCCGGAAATCGGCCTGACGTTTGCGAATACGCTGCGCACGTTCCTCCGCCAGGATCCCGACGTGATCATGGTTGGGGAAATCCGCGACAAGGAAACCGCCGAAATCTCGATCCGGGCGGCGCTCACCGGCCACTTGGTCTTCAGCACCATCCACACCAACGATTCGGCCAGCACCATTACCCGCTTGCTCGACATGGGCATTGAGCCGTTCCTGGTGGCCTCGTCCGTTGAAGGCATCGTGGCCCAGCGGCTGGTGCGCGGCCTTTGCACCGCCTGCCGCCAACCCGTCGAGGTCGACGAAGCCTTCCTGCGCGAACATGGCTTCCCGACCGAACGGCTGGAAAAGGAAGGACCGATCTACGAAGCGGTGGGCTGCGACGAATGCCGCGGCAACGGCTACAAGGGCCGGACGGGCATCTTCGAAATCCTGCCCGTTAGCGACGAAATCCGGACGCTGATCATCGCCCACTCATCCGCCAGCGCAATCAAGCAACTGGCGCTTAAAGCCGGCATGAAAACCCTCCGGGAAGATGGATGGGACAAGGTTTTAGCCGGCGTCACGACCCTCGACGAAATCCTGCGGGTCACCGAAGAGGACGAGTTCGAAGCAGAATAGGTGGCTACTGCGCGGGCGGAAGCACGCCTTCGGCCACCAGCTGATCGTCCATCTCCTGTGTCAATGGAATCGGCAGCGGCGGCATACCGGAACGAATCACTTCCAGCTGGTATTGCTGCAGGTTTTCACGCACCTCTGCCGGCGATAGCTGGGGTTCCGGGGACTTGGCGGGCGGTTGTGGGGCTGACCGGCGGAATCCGCCCCCAAACCGGCGCTGTGGCCGGGTTCGGGCCGGGGCGGGCTTGGCCGCCGTAGGCGCCTTGGAGAGCTCAAACAGAACCCGGTTTCCGCTGCGAAGCAAAATGGCCTGGGAACTTTCAAGATCAATTTCAACGAGCTCCATGCCCTTGAAACTCTCGCCAACCATCAGGATGATATTCTTCGGATTGCTGGGATCCCCCGGTCGGGCTTTCATATTTTCAAATCCCGCGCGGATTTCCCCTTCTTCGGTCTCGAACAGAAAGCACAGCCGAATCTCCTTCGCGGCCGACGCGGCCGCGGCATGGGCGGCGGCCGCCTGTTTGGCGGAATCGGCCGCCCCACCAAACAAAGGATCAGCTCCGAAAGGCGATCGATCGAGAATCAGATCATAACGCTCAGGCTTGTATTCCGGCTCCGCCATGGCAACGCTGGCCAACACGACCATCGCCCCCACAACCCCCACCATTGTACTGTTTAGAAAACCAACCATTCGAACACCTATTTAAACCAGGGGAATAATGTTTCCATGCACTCGTTTCGTCAAGTGCAACCCCGCGCCCCTTCGCGGAATCATAACGCCGGGCGGGCGGGAATATTGTGAAAGGGTTCCTTTAGGGCCGACGGCTGCGATGCCCCAACGGAACGGACAACGTACCATTGAAAAATTCAATGATATGCCCGCGTTCAACCAGCCAGCTCAGCGGCTGCAGGGCTTCCTGGGCCGCCTTCGAATTGGGATCGATCGAAGGGTGCAGCACTTCGAGCAGGTTCCCGCGGGTCGAACCGGGATGATCTTTCAGGAACAGCAGGACTTCCGCAATCGAGTCGATCGTCTCGTCCGGCAGAATGGGCCGCGGCTTGATATGCGTGACAAAGTTGATCTTGCCCGCCTTGAAGAGGTGCAGGTGCATATGGCGGAAGGCGGCGCGCATGGAAAACGACATCGTTAAAGGAAAGTGACTTTCCTTCGCCCAAACGCTGCGGATGGCATGGGTGATATCGCGATCCTCTATCCCCTGCGCCACCTTGGCGGGCACGATGGCCCGTGGCGTCTCCTCGTAGAGGGCTGGGATTTTCTTCATGAAGCCCAGCTCGGCCTTGCGTAGGTCGACCGGTTCGGCGGCGGGATCGGACTTGAGCTGGTAGACCGTTTTCTTCGTGTTCTCCTGTTTCCACTGCTCGATCAAGGCCTCGTCCTGCACCGTTTCGATGCTACGCTTGAACTCTTCGAGCGATAGGTGGGCAAACCGCGACTGATGAAGCTCGTTGAGTTTCCCGGCATAGCTATGGTGGTTGGGCGGGCCCAGCAAGGTGCCCGTCTTGGTGCAGCGCGCCACGCAGGTAAACTGACCGGCGGGCGGTTCGGTTTCGATCTCTTCCTTCTCGTAGAGGTCGCTCAGGTGGTTCGCCGCCACATGCTGCTCCATCCGCTCTTTCGAGGTCGCGACGGCCTTGCAACGCTTGCATTGATACAGCTTGAAATCCGCCGCATTCTTTTCCACCTCGATCTTCACGAGATAGCCTGCGGCATCATGAATCAGCAGGTTGGCCAGATCCATGAGCGGATAGGCGCGGCGCGAGTGGTGGATCTGGCGAACGAGCGAGGCGAGCCGCTTTTGCTCCGGCAGAAAGGTAACTTGAAGCGGCAGTTCCTTTGCGGGGGCCTGGGGCGCGCGGGGCCGTTCAGGACGGGGTTGCCGATCCTGTTGCGGCCGGCGCGGCCGCTCAGTCCGGCCCTCGTCGCGATAGTCCTTTTGGCGATAGTGTCCTTCGCCCGCCGGCTTGCGCGCCCATTGGGGCACAAAGTTGAGTTCGAAGACATGATCCTTCGAATCGGGGCGATCTGCGTGTGCGGGTGTTTTATCTTCCATGGCAACGACCGTATGTTAGTTATATTGATTGTTCATTCATTTATTTGAAATGCAATTCATAAAAAGAACTAACGCGCCCACTCCTCTTCCACCGGCAACAACATGCACACGAACCGCACAACCTTTCTGCATGTAGACATGGATGCCTTTTTCGCGTCGGTCGAACAACACGACCATCCGGAGCTGCGAGGCAAGCCGGTGGTGGTGGGCGCGCCGCCCGACCAGCGCGGCGTGGTGGCCGCCGCATCCTACGAAGCACGCAAGTTCGGCATCCATTCCGCCATGCCGTCGCGCACGGCCCATCAAAAATGCCCCGAAGCCATTTTCGTACCCGGCAACATGGCGCGCTACAAAGAGGTCTCGCGGCAAATCATGCGCATCTTCGAGTCCTACACCCCGCTCGTGCAACCGCTTTCCATCGATGAGGCATTCCTCGACGTCACCGGCGCCCAGCGCCTCTTTGGCGACGCCAAGACCATCGCCGAAAAAATCCGGCGCGAGATTCGCAAAACCACGGGCCTCACCGCTTCCGTCGGCGTGGCGCCCAACCTGTTCCTGGCCAAACTGGCCTCCGACATGGACAAGCCCGATGGCCTCACCATCGTGCCGTTCGAGCAGCAGGCCATTGAAGCCTTTCTGGCCCCGCTGCCGATTGGGCGGGTATGGGGCATCGGGAAAGTGACGCAAAAGAAGTTCCTGTCGCTGGGCATCACAACGATCGGTAAGCTGCAGCAATGCGATTTCGAAAGGCTGGAGCGGGCGGTCGGCCCGCGCGCCGCCGAGGTGTTTAGCCGCCTCGCGCGCGGCATCGACCCACGCGGCATCACCCTCGAAAGCGTAGACAAGAGCATCTCCAACGAAACCACCTTCAAGGAAGACGCCACCGACCGGGCACAGATTGAAGCCACCTATAAACGGCTCATCGATAAAGTCGGGGCCCGCGTCCGCCGGGCCGGAGTATTCGCCACCACCGTGCACCTTAAGCTGCGCTGGAGCGATTTTTCCACCATCACCCGCCAAACACGCCTCCCCCTGCCCTGCTGCGACGACATCACCTTGCGCGAAGCCGGAATGGATTTGCTCAACGAACACCTGCGCAACCGCCCCGTCCGGCTCATCGGCTTTGGCGTCAGCGGGCTCACCGAAACCGACGAACCGCAAACGCTACAGCTCAACCTCTTCGAAGCCCCCGACACCGCCCTGCATGAAAAGCGCAGCCGCCTCAGCCGGGTCGCCGACCAAATCAAGCACCGCTTTGGCGAACGCAGCCTCCGCCGCGGCTCCGATCTGGACGGACACAGATAAGCGGAACCCCCCGGGAAACACCCCGTATGGCGGGGTGATTTGAAGTTTCCACCGATTGACACGATTCCCAGATCCGCCTATATTCGGCGTTCTTTTACTTAGGAGACTTTTGCGACCACATGAAAACCGAACCCATGACCAACTTGGAAACCATGCGCCACAGTGCGGCGCACGTGATGGCGGCGGCCGTTTGCCGCCTGTTTGATAATGTGCAACTCGACATCGGTCCGCCGACCGACGACGGCTTCTACTACGACTTCGACCTGCCCGCCCGCATTACGCCGGACGACTTCGAACGCATCGAAGCCGAGGTGCAGAAGATCATCAAGGAAGACCACCCCTTCGAGTGCAAGGAAGTTTCCCGCGCGGAAGCCCGGGAAATCCTCAAGGGTCAGACCTATAAGCTGGAGCGGCTGGACGAGATTCCCGAGGGCGAGCCGATCACCTTCTACAATTGCGGCGAGTTCGAGGACCTGTGCCGCGGCCCCCACGTCGAAAGCACCGGCAAGATCAAGGCTTTCAAGATGATGAACGTGGCGGGCTCCTATTTCCACGGCATCGAAACCAACCCGATGCTGCAGCGCCTCTACGCGACGGCCTTCCCCAACCCGAAAGAACTGCGGATATATCTGCAGCAGGTCGCGGAAGCCAAGAAGCGCGACCATCGCCGGCTGGGCAAGGATCTTGACCTGTTTTCCATTTCTGAAAAGGTCGGACCGGGCTTAGTCAATTGGCATCCGAAAGGCGCGCGCATCCGCTCGATCATTGAGGATTTCTGGAAAAAAGAGCATTTTAAAAATGGCTACGACCTAGTCTACACCCCGCACGTCGGCAAGGCGAACCTCTGGGAAACCTCGGGCCATCTCGACTTTTACCGCGAAGGCATGTATGCCGCGATGGACGTCGATGGGCAGGAATATTTCATCAAGCCGATGAACTGCCCCTTCCATGTGGAAATCTACAAATCCGGCCTGCGCTCCTATCGCGAACTGCCGTTGCGCTGGGCGGAGCTCGGCACCGTCTACCGCTATGAAAAAACCGGCACGCTGCACGGCCTCTTCCGCGTCCGCGGCTTCACGCAGGACGACGCGCACATTTTCTGCACCAAGGAGCAGATCGAGGACGAGGTAAAGGAAGTCATCCGCTTCTGCAACATGATTTGGAAAACCTTCGGGTTTACCGAAGTGAAGGCCTATCTCTCGACCCGCCCCGAAAAGGCGGTGGGCGAAGAGGCGCGTTGGGACCAAGCCACCAAGTCGCTCGAAGCCGCGATCCTAGCCGAGGGCCTGCCCTACGAAATCGACGAAGGCGGCGGCGCCTTCTACGGCCCGAAGATCGACCTGAAGGTGAAGGACGCCATCGGCCGCGAGTGGCAGACCAGCACCATCCAGTTCGACTTCAACCTGCCGGAACGCTTCGACCTGAAATATATCGGCGCCGACGGCCATGCGCACCGGCCGTATATGATCCACCGCGCGCTCTTCGGCAGCCTCGAGCGCTTCTTCGGCATCCTGATCGAACACTATGCCGGCGGTTTCCCGGTTTGGCTCGCGCCGGAACAGGTGCGGGTGCTGCCGCTGAGCGACGATCAATTGGAGTATGCCGACGAGGTTCTCAAGGGCCTCCAACAGGCCGAAATCCGCGCCACCATCGACACCAAGTCGGGCAAACTGAACGGAAAAGTGAAGAACGCACAGCTCGACAAGGTGCCGTATATGCTTATCATTGGCGGCAAGGAACAGGAAAATAAGCAGGTTGCCATCCGCCACCGCCTGGCCGGCATGAAAGGCGCCTGCGGCCTGGACGAATTTATCACGCAGCTCAAAGAAGAGGAGCTGGCAAAGAAAACAGTAGACATGGAGGTTTCAGATTAGAAGTCAAAACTATAGGGGTAGACAATCCCGCGAGCCACAGACTCGGATCAACCATCGCATCCGCGTGCCGGAAATTCGGGTGATTGATCCCAACGGCGACCAGCTCGGCATCATGAAGACCGGCGATGCGCTTCGCCGGTCGCAGGCCTATGGCCTGGACCTGGTGGAGATATCCCCCACCGCGAAGCCGCCAATGTGCCGGATCATGGATTACGGCAAATACAAGTACGACCAGGAAAAGAAGAAAAAAGAGCAGAAGAAGCACCAGGTGCAGACCAAGCTCAAAGAAGTCAAATTCCGCGTCAACGTGGGCGACCACGACTACGAAACTAAAATGCGCAACCTCCGGAAATTCATCGAGCATGGCGACCGCGTAAAAGTCTCCCTCATGTTCCGCGGCCGCGAGAATGCCCACCGCGAGATCGGCTTCGAAGTGGTCCAGCGCGTGATTAAAGATACCACCGACTGCACCACCGTCGACCAGGCACCTCGTCTGCAGGGCCGGTTCGTATCCGCTATTCTCGTCCCCAAGAAAACGAAATAACATCCCCTCAGAGTCCTCGGCCCGGAGCAGTTCCCATGTTGAATACACATCTGAAACGGCACCCGTTGGTCAGGGATTATAAGAAAAAGGCGATGCGCTCAACGGCGCTCGCCTTTTTTTATGCACCCTTGCCATACCGACCGCCCAAGCCACAACCAATCTAATTACTTGGGTTCGACGCTGGACATCCACAATTGGGGCGACTCTGCCATAGATAAAACGTACAGCCGTTCCTATGGCACCAGTGCGTTTGGTAACTACAACTTAGCGGAGCCTTGGGGTTTTCAAATCTCGTATTCATGGGTTTGGGATAAGGACGGCAGTCCTGATCTCGAAGCGCATGCGGGTACACTGGGCCTCAACTATCTATTTAGTCCGATCAACCGGTCACCCCCTATATCGGAGGCTCCGCTGGAATTAGCTATGCTAACAAGGCCTTGCTCAGTAGTTCCGATACGGATGCCGCGTTTGGCGCACAGGTTGGTGCAGAACGGGATGTTTGCAAAGCCGGCTTCTTAGTTTCTATACGTATGTAAACCCCGATGAATCACATAACCATGGCGATTATGGCGTTGATATCACAACGGGTATAGAGATTATTGAATACTTGATCGGCATTGCAGGAATCTCATATACGATCGAGGAAGAAGACACCGTCATCCACGTTGGCGTAATTCTACAATACTAATTGTATCGTTAGTTTTCCAACCTGCTAGCACCCCGGCCATCGGCGGGGTGCTTTCTTTTGGCCTAAAGCCTAGCCCTCCGTCCGCTGAACCACGGCGGCGACAAAGGCCTTGAACAAGGGATGCGGGTTGACCGGTTGCGATTTGAGCTCGGGATGCGCCTGGGTGGCGACATACCACGGATGGTCGTTGAGCTCGATCATCTCCACCACCCCGATATCGGGATTGATGCCCGACAGAATCAGGCCCTTTTCCTCAAACTGCTCGCGGTAGTTGTTGTTCACCTCGTAGCGGTGGCGGTGGCGCTCGGAAACATTGAGGGTGCCATAGGCGGCATGGGCATGCGTATCTTCCTTGATGTCGCATGGACACGCCCCCAGGCGCATGGTTCCACCCTTTTCCTTCACATCCATTTGCTCGTCCATCAAGCAGACGACGGGATGCTCGGTTTTCACGCCGCGCTCCTCGTCGAATTCGGTGGTGTGGGCATCTGCGAGGCCGCAGACGTTGCGGGCAAACTCAATGACCGCGCACTGCAGGCCAAGGCAGATGCCGAGGAACGGAATTTTGTTTTCACGGGCATACTGCGCCGCACGAATCTTGCCCTCCATGCCGCGCGAACCAAACCCGCCGGGAATGAGAATGCCGTCGACCGTATCGAGAATGGACGGATCCTTTTCGATATCCGCGGCGGCCATCTTGACGGCATCGATGCTATACCCGGCGGCATAGCCGCCATGAGCGAGGGCTTCGTAGATCGATTTATAGGCATCCTGCAGTTCGGAATATTTTCCGACGACCCCGATCCGAACCGTGCCCGTGGGGTTTTTGATGGTCTCGATCAGGTTTTCCCAATCCTTCAACGGCCGGGAGGGTTTCACGATGCGGAAGCGGTTCAGAATAATTTCATCCAGCCCGGCCGCCGACAGCACCAGCGGGATTTCATAAATCGAGGTTTCGACGTCTTTTTCAACAATCACGCAATCCTTCGGCACGTTGCAGAAGAGTGAAAGCTTGTCCAGGTGTTCCTGCTCCAGGTCCACTTCGGTCCGGCAAACGAGCACATCGGGCATGATGCCGATCTCGCGCAGCTTGGCCACGCTCTGCTGGGTCGGCTTGGTCTTGACCTCCTTGGCCGCCGCAATGAAGGGCACATAGGTCAAGTGGATGAATATCGAGTTGTCGCGCCCCACTTCCAGCGCCAGCTGGCGGAGCGATTCGAGGAAGATCAATCCTTCGATGTCTCCCACCGTGCCCCCGAGCTCCACAAGGATGACGTCCGGATTTTCAGCCTCCAAGGCCTGAATGCGCGCCTTGATCTCGTTGGAGATGTGCGGAATCATTTGAATGGTGCCGCCCAGATAATCCCCGCGCCGCTCCTTATGCAGAACGTCCCAATAGATGCTCCCCGCCGTGATGTTGCTCTTTTTCGAGGTGGGCTGGCCGGTATAGCGCTCGTAGTGGCCGAGATCGAGGTCGGCTTCGGTGCCGTCGTCGGTCACATAGACTTCGCCGTGCTGGTACGGGCTCATGGTGCCGGGATCCACATTCAAGTATGGATCCAGCTTGAGCATTTGGATCTTTAGACCGCGATTGATCAACAAACGGCCCACGGATGCGGCCGTGATGCCCTTCCCGAGAGAAGAAACCACGCCGCCAGTAATAAATAGATATTTCGCCATTAAAATAGTCCCAAGTTTAAAGTGCAGGATACCTCTAAAACAAGGGACGAGATCGTATCCCCTCACCCCGATCATTCCCAAGCCTAAAATCAAACTAAAGAAATCAAGAGTCGCCGCCGACCGTGAAGAACAGCTTTGGCTATTCAACCGGTGAACATTGTTCTCCCACCCCATCGGCCCCCACTTCCACCTTATCGCCGGCCTTCATCACGAGCTGCGGATCACGAGCGGAACCCATCCCCGCCGGCGTGCCGGTGGAAATAACATCGCCCGGAAGCAACATCATCCCTTGCGAAATATATTCAATCAGAAACGGCACCTTGAACATCATATCGGAGGTATGACCATCCTGCAGGGTTTCACCATTCAGCCTTTGCCAGATGCGCAAGGCATCCAGATCCGGCACTTCATCGGGCGTTACCAAAAACGGCCCCATAGGGCAGAACGTATCGAACCCCTTACCGCGGAACCACTGCCCGGTCCCTTTCTGCACGATCCGTTCGGTGACATCGTTCACGATCGTGTAGCCCGCCACATAATCCAACGCCTCCGCCTGTTTCACTTGGGAGGCGGTCTTTCCAATCACGATGGCCAGCTCGGCCTCGCTATCCACCACTTGGGCTCCAGCGGGCATCACAATCGGATCATTCGGGCCGACAACCGACGTGGTTGCTTTCGAAAAGAGGATGGGAACCGCCGGCATCTCGCGGCCAAATTCCTTGGCATGCTCCGCATAGTTGGCCCCAACACAGATAATCTTTGAGGGCCGGGCAACAGGCGGCCCCAGGCGCACGCCATCGGCGGCGATATATTTAGCCCCGGGATCGTCCAGCAAGATGCGGAGCTGCTCGATCCCGTGATTGGCAAAAAAGTGCTCGTTGAAGTCTTCGATATGGAACGCCAGTGCACGGACGTCCAGAATGCGCCCATCGCCCATCCAAACGCCCGGTTGTTCTTTTCCCTTTTCCCCAAATCGAACCAGTTTTATAGCCAATCTCCCATCATGCTGTACCACGGATGAGCGCAGATTAGCGCAGCGAGGCCAATACGCAATCCGTAGTATAAAAAAATCCGTGTTCATCTGGGCCCATCCGTGGTTCAATCTTCCGGTCATGTGCGGACGCTTTACACAAACCAAAAGCCGAATGGAAACGATGGAATCCCTCGGGGAAATTGAACTGCCGCCGCTCTTCCACGGACGCTACAACATCGCGCCCACGCAGCAGGTGGCCGTTGTCCGCTCGGACAACCCAACCAAAGCGGTGGCGTGTGCATGGGGATTTACCCATCCCCAGTCGACCACGCCCGTCATCAACGCCCGGTCTGAAACCTTGAACGAGCGTCCCATGTTCCGGCGGCTAGTGGAACGAAACCGCTGCATCATTCCGGCCGATGGCTTCTATGAATGGAAAGTCCGCCAGCCCTACCATTTCCAGCTTCCGGAAAAGAAACTCTTCGGGTTCGCCGGCCTTTGGCAAGACGACCGTTGCGTGATTATCACCCGCGCCGCTGACCGCAGCATGAAAGGGATCCACGACCGCATGCCGATGATCCTTCCAGTCAATCGCTGGAACGAATGGCTGACCGACTTCCATCTCCCCCCAGCTCCAATCCTCAACATGCGTCCTGTTTCCCGGAGGGTCAATAAAGTGCGGCACGACGACCCGGCCTGCATCGCCACCTCCGAGGAGCAGATCGACTTATCCTTGTTTCCCGAGAACGAGTAAACTAACGTGTGGGTCGATTTGGAGAACCCTATGAAGATACTTGTGCTGAACGGACCCAACCTGAACCTGCTGGGGACACGCGAACCGGAAATCTATGGTTTTGAAACCCTTTCCGATATCGAAACGGAAATGAATGCGTGTGCGGTCCAGCTCGGCGGCGAGATCGAGATTGAGTGCCGCCAATCCAACTCCGAGGCGGAGCTGATTACCTGGATCGGCGAAACCCGAGGGGAGTACGACGGCATCATCATCAACCCGGCCGCTTTGACCCACACCAGCCTGGGACTATGCGATGCGCTCAAGGCCGTGGCCGACATCGTACCAGCGGTTGAAATCCACCTCAGCAATACCCATCAGCGCGAAGAGATCCGCCACAAGAGCCTCACGGCAGCAGCGTGCATCGGACAAATCATGGGCTTCCAAGGTTTTGGATACACCGTGGCGCTGCGGGCGTTGGTGCATAAACTTAAAAGTTCGTAGTCCCGCCGGCAGGCGGAACTACAAACCCTTACCGCACCAGCTTACGGAAAGCCTCGTCGAAGATCTGCGCACCGGGAATATTACGCCCGAGCCGGCGGGCCATGCCATCGATCACCTGTGTTGCCTGCAGGGCCGAGGCCTGGGTGTGCTGTTGGGCCTGCTGTTTCAAGATCTCTGCATCGGCGGCATAAATGAGATGATCCGGATGGACATTCGATGTGAACATCAGGATATCACGATGCCAATCGAGCATGATCCGGAACACCTCCGATTGCACCGCCTTCAATTTTGCATTGGTGCGGGCATCGAGAATCTCTTTGAGCTTGGATTCATCCAACGCTTCCTCGGCAGCGCCGAAGTCCTCCATAACCGCATCGGAAATCTCGGCCTTCACCTCGTCAAAGATGGCTTTGAGACGTCCCGCCGAGCGGGCCGCATCCAACCCGCCGGTCGGAGGAAGCTCGCGCAACAACTCCATAAGCGGGGCATGCCAGGGGGCGCCGGAAGAACTGGACCCCTCGTCGGACAAGACTATTTTCTGGCAGCGGGAAAGGATGGTTGGCAGCAAGGATTGCGGGGAATCCGTAACCAGAAGTAACAAACTTTTGGGCGGCGGCTCCTCCAGCGTTTTAAGCAATGCATTCGCTGAATTGGTGTTCATGCAATCGGCGGCCAGCAGCACGCCAGCCTTCCAGCCGCCCTCGAACGAGGTTTGCGTCATGCGGCGAACCAGTCCCCGCACTTCATCCGCCTTGATTTGGCGCGCCTTGCTTTGCGGTTCAAGCCATAGCGTATCGACATGCTTGTGCGACTCAATCAACCGGCAATTGTTGCACATGTTGCACGGTTTTTCGGCGGCGGCACAAAAGAGCAGCTTAAGAAAGGATTCGGCAAACTGCAGGGCATTGCCGCGGGGTGAGCCCTCGATCACATAGGCATGCGCCAAGCGGCCGGATTCGACCCCATTCCGAATCCCCTCCCACGCTTCAGCATGAAGGTCACACGGTTCCATGGCTACAGCACCGCCTCCCGAACCGCGCTCCAAACATCGGAAGCGACCACTTCAACCGACCGCCCGGCATCAATGGTGCGAAAACGCGCCGGTTCGCGCTGGGCCAACTGATGATATCCATCCCGTACCCGCTGATGGAAATCCCGGGCTTCCCGTTCGAACCGGTCTGTAGCGCCCTTTCCATCTGAATATCGTTCCTCGACCCGCTCAAACCCGTGCTCAATATCGAGATCAAGCAGGATGGTCAGGTCGGGCTTGCGGCCATAGATCGCGAAATCGTTGATTAAATCAAGGGTTTCGATCTTCAGGTCGCGGGCGAACCCTTGATAGGCCAGGGTCGAATCGATAAAACGATCGCAGATGACCCACTCGCCCTTCTCCAAAGAAGGCAGGATAACCTGGTTCATGAGCTGCGCGCGACTGGCCGTGAAGAGCAGCAGTTCTGCATGCTCACCCAGTTGCTCGCCAACGGAATCATGCTGCAAGATATTGCGAATCGCCTCGCCGGTTGCGGTGCCGCCAGGTTCTCGCGTACAAACCACTTTTTTGGATTCCGCTTCCAGCCGTTCAACCAGCAATTTCACCTGCGTGGATTTTCCGCTGCCTTCCGGCCCCTCGAAGGTGATGAACGTTCCGGTCATGACTTAAAGCTTTCTCAGTTTCTGCCCCTCGGGCGTATCCTTAACCGTCCAGCCCAGCTCGGCCAAGGCATCCCGGATGCGATCGGATGCCGCCCAGTCTTTTTCGGCGCGCGCGGTCGCACGGGCCTCGAGCAGCGCCTCCGCTTCGGCGGGAACGTCCTCTTCTTGCGGCACGAGGAAGCCCAGCACGGTATCGAGCTCATCCCACAGGTTGGCGACGGCCAAGGCTTGATCGGCCGGAAGCGGTTGTTCGGCCAAGGCCTTATTGCCCGCATGGACGGTATCGAAAATCGCGGCCATCGCCCCGGAAATATTCATGTCGTCATCCATGGATGACGCAAACCGCTGCCGGGTGCCGGCGGCCCATTCCGGCACGTCCCCCGCAATGGGTTCCGTTCCGATGGCTTCTTTTATATTGGCATAGAATTCATCGAGACGCTTGAGTGCGGCCCGGTTGGCATCGAGCGATTGAAATGCAAAATTGAGCGACTGACGATAGTGCCCCGACAACAGCTCATAGCGCACTTCGCGGCCGGTGTATCCCATGTCGAGAATTTCGCGCAGCGTGTGGAAATTCCCCAGCGACTTGCTCATTTTCTTTCCATCGACCACCAGATAGCCACAGTGCATCCAGTATTTTGAATAGCGTTTTCCGGTCGCGGCCTCGGACTGGGCGATCTCATCTTCGTGATGCGGGAAGATATTGTCGACCCCGCCCGTGTGGATGTCGAAGCTCTCGCCCAACAGCGACATGCTCATGGCCGAACATTCAATGTGCCAGCCGGGCCGGCCCTTGCCCCAGGGCGAATCCCAGACCACATCACCGTCTTCCGGCACATAGGCTTTCCACAGCGCAAAGTCCGCGGCGTTATCCTTATCGTATTCGTCCTGTGCCACCCGCGCGCCGGATTGCATGCCTTCGCGATCCAGGCGGGCCAGTTTTCCGTAGTCGGCAAACTTATCGATGCTGTAGTAGACCGATCCATCATCGGACTGATAGGCGTAGCCCTTCTCGAACAGCTTTTCGATCAGCACAATCATTTCCGCAATATAGTCGGTGGCCGCCGGATAGTGTTCGGCGGGCTCGATATTGAGTTTTGCCAGATCCGCAAAGAACGCATCCGCGTACTTCTTCGTATATTCCTTGAGCGGAAGCCCCTGCTCAATGGACGCCCGAATGGTTTTATCGTCGACGTCGGTCAGGTTTTGCACCTGGGTGACCTTGAAGCCACAGAACTTGATATAGCGGCGGAGCAGGTCCTCGAACATGTATGCGCGGAAGTTTCCGATATGCGCATAGTTGTAGACCGTTGGTCCGCAGGTATACATGCGGACATGGTCGCCATCGACCGGAACCAGTTCCTCCTTGGAACGACTCATGGTGTTATAGATTCGAAAAGCCATTACTCAGCGGCCGGAAGCGGGATTTGCGGCGCATCCTTCCAAAGCTTTTCGAGATCGTAGAATTCCCGCAACTCCCGTTCGAAAATATGCACCATGACCCCGTGGTAGTCCATGATCATCCAGCCGCTATCGGGAACCCCGACCTTATGATAGCCCTTGAACCCCGCATCCTTGAATAGGCGCTGCAGGCCGTCATACAGGGCCTTCAGATGGGGCTTGTTGGCCCCGGTGGCAATGATGAAATAGTCGGCAATATTGGCGTGCTCACGCAAATCAAGCGCAACGATGTCTTCGGCTTTCCGATCCTCGAGGAAAGCCACTACTTGTTTAATGATATCTAGATCTTGTTCCATATGCTCGTCAACCTTGGTAAAGGCCATGTTCAAATATATACATTTCCACTTCCGAGGGCACAAGGTAGCGGATCCCCAGGCCTTCCGCTACACGCATTCGAATTTCCGTGGAGGATATTTCTATGCGGTGCGCCTCGATTATATTTTTCATCAACCGCGCCCGTGTCGCGGGCGGCTGCTGGATCTTGTCGAAAATCACATCCACCGATTCCTCGCCCGGCCGCAAAAACGTGGCGACTTCGCACAACTGGAACAGCTCCTCCGTATTGTACCATGTGTGAAAGTCAGCCAAGGTATCGCTCCCGACAATCAAAAACAATTCTGCATTGCGATAAACCTCACGCAAGGCGCGTATCGTATCGACGGTGTATGAAACACCACCCCTCTCAAGCTCGATGTCGGAAACGGAAAAGCGGAGGTCCGTTTCCACCGCAAGCTCCAGCATATTAAGGCGGTGCTCCGAATCGGCCTGTTGCAGATGCTGCTTATGGGGAGGAATAGATGCCGGAACGAAAATGACTTCGGAGAGCTCAAGCCGCTCGGCAGCATCCTGCGCCATAATCAAGTGGCCGGTATGAATCGGGTCGAAGGACCCGCCAAGAACACCGATTCGCTGAGCTGCTGGATACGACTGCATCTTTCATGGGGATCAGGTTTAACCAATCTAGAAAATCGATTGCCAAATCTTGATCACATCACCCGCTTCAATCTTCACATCCTTGGAAGGGTCTTTTTCGAGCGCCTTCACGTTGTAGGCATAGACTTTACCTTGGCGAGTGATGGTTACCTTTTTCCGGTTGGCATACGGCGTGTAGCCGGAAGCCCCTGCGATCGCCTGCAGCAGGGTGGTTCCACTCAGAAGCTGATACTGTCCCGGGCCATTAATCTCGCCCTGCATATAATACACCTTGGCCGTCATGGTCACATTCACAGACAGGTTCTTATATATAGCGCCATCCACATACAACCGTTCAATGGTATGCTCAAGCCGCGAAGTCGTTAGACCCGCCGCCTTAATCGGATCCGCAATATGCAACAGGCTGATTTCCCCATTCTCATCAATGACCAAATCAAGCGTTTGCTGCTCGGCAATACCGCTAAAGCGAATATAGATTGGGTCCAGGGGCCGCAACCGGTATGCCCCTAAAGCCACACCATTAGCCGAAGAAACAGTGGCAGGAAGACCTTCTCCTGCAGATGAGGTCTGAGAAGCGTCAATCGGTTGAGAGACACAACCACTCAACAAAAACGACACCCCAATCAAATTAACGACCAACAACTTTCGCAACATATAATCAACCTCTTTCCAGCAACTCGTTAAACGGCATCATCCTCTCCCAGATCGCTCTGAGAGCTATAGTAATAGTCCGAATAGTAGGAGTGGTAGTAATAATAGTCATCCCGCATAACGTTGATATTGTTCAATACAGAACCAATCAGCTTTACGCCCAAAGTCTCGAGCATCTGCTGGGACTTGAGCAACATCTCGCGCGGGTATTTCCGATACTGAACCACCAGGATCGCACCATCAGATTCTTTGGCAAGAATGGCCGAATCGCTAATGCCCACCAACGGTGGCGTATCAATCAGAACCACATCATATTTTGTTTTAAGGCTGCCGATAAGTTCGCCAATGCGCTTCGGGTCAAGCACACCCAGCGAAGTTCTGGGCAACCGGCCACTCGGCAGGAAGTGGAGATTCGGAACACTCGTGGCCTTGATCGCTTCCTCAACAGGAACATCCCGCAACAATACATTCGTCAAGCCGAAGCGGTTGGATACGCCGAGAATGGTATGCTGAACCGGGCGCCGAAGGTCAGCATCGACCAACAAGACCTTTTCGCCCTGTTGCGCACAGACGTAAGCCAGGTTGAAGACCGTGGTTGATTTACCTTCACCGGCACCGCCACTCAATACACAAAAAGCCCCTCTGTGCGCCCCCCCCTCCGTAAAGGCAAGGTTGGTGCGCAACACGCGATAGGCCTCGGCATGCTCGCTATCGGGCCCTTCTTCAATGAGAGGACGGACTTTCTGGGGAATCAAGCCCAGAACAGGAACCCCCAGCAGGCTTTCAAGATCCTCGGTCGTTTTGATGGACGTATCAAGGTACTCGATAAAGTATGCCAATCCAACACCGGCACCCAAGCCCACAAAGATGCTAAGAAGCACATTCAGGAATAGGTTTGGGCTTACCGGACGGTTCTCCGGCTCGGCAATATCAATAACCTCAACCGGGTTGCGCGGGATTTCCAGCTCAATGATCTCCTGGCGGTGCTTGGATTTAAGCTGCTCATAGATAAACCGTTCCGTCTCCAAGTCAGCCTGTGCATTCCTGAAGGGACGAAACTTTGCACCCTGCGCTGCAATACTCGTAGAACGCACCCCGGCCAGGATTTTTTCCAGGCTGTCGAAATTATTCTTCGCCATGACATATTCGGTCTGCAGCCCATTTCTCAGCGCCTGCAACCGCTTACTCAACGTTTCCTCCATCGTTGCCTTCTGGAGTTGGAAGCGCTGGACTTCCGGATGGTTCACACCATAGTCGGCATTCAGAGCGCTCAGCTGGACTTCAATATCCTGAATCTGCTGAATCGCGGTCACCACAAACTGGTCGAACGTAATATAGGACGCACGTTCAATCAGATCCTTATCATCCAAGTCCTTAAGAATTTTGAGCAGCCCCTCTTTTTCAACCATCTCTCTTTGGGCGCCAAGACGATCGCCTTCCAGTTGCTGCAAACGGATATTGTCGACATCCACACTGCCCAGGCCGCCAATAACAGCAATATCGAGTTCCGTCCGCAGTTCTTCGACCACCTGTTCCGCCGCATCCACACGTTCCCGCTGATCCGTAAGGGCTTCGGCGATTTTATCAATCGCCATGCGGGATTTTTTGTTGGCTAAATCGAGACGGTTATCCCTATAAACCTCGGCAACTTCGTTGGCAATTCGGGCCGCCTCGTTTGGATCGGGCCGCTTGACGGAAATCACAATCAATGAAGTATCCCGTTGCTGGAATACGTTCACACTACTGGTCATGATTTTATGCGCAACCCCACGCGGTATTTTTTCACCCTTTCTGCCCCACTCGACCTGAAGGTTCAGCCGATTCACCACCTCTTGCAGGATGGGCTTGGATTGCAGGATCTCAAATTGGGTGCGCAGAAAATAGGGGTTGTAGCTCATGCCTACAGTCTCCATCGCGAAAGGACTGATGGTCAGACTATCTTCTGAAACGGAAATACGCGTAGAGGCCGCATATATGTTCGGCAGCATCAGCGTATACACAGTACCTGTTAAAACAACCAGAATTGCAACGGCGAGAACAATTTCTTTTCGTGACCGGATAACCCGCCAGTAATCCAGAAAGTGAAGGGTGTTCGACTGCTGATCCACAGACCCATTACTCATATTTATACTCCCATTCAAAAACTAAGATGGTGAAGGTAAACCTTCACCACCTTGCCCTTCAAACCAAATCACTAAATAACAGCCGCCGCTAGAGTCGAAGCCGCCACCCTATATCAATACGATTTCTATTATATTCTGTAATAAAGTCCGGCGCATCCGTTGTTCTCAAAGTGTATGCATATCCCGCATCGATAAAGTTGTTTCGGTTTATCTGATAGGAACCCCGCAGGCTCCAGCGAAGCAACTTGTCTACAGCATTACCAGGGATAGCTCCGCCAACGCCTAGCTGTTCAGTCCCGTTATCGCCATCGTAAGAGCTGGATGTATACGACAAGGAAGCTGATATGCTGATCTTCCCGGTGAGGTCGTGCTTGCCGCCAACCGACATCGTAAAGCGATCCTGGGAGTTCCAAAAAGAATTATTCCCACGACCAATCGAATAGCCCAATGTGCCGTTAAGACTCGTGCGGGCCGTTGGGTTGAAGCCCAATCCTGCCTGAACGTATGGCGAGGAGGAGGAGGTATTGCCCTTGGCATCGATACTGGTCATGGAGTAGCCCACGCGGACATTGCCGTTTGCACTGGGTGAAAAAATTTGATCTGCTCCAATAAAATGGGTCAGAGCCTTATAGCCGCCACGGTCTCCATCATATTTGAGATCCACATAATTCAAACCCACAACCCCATGGGTCTTATTCGGGCGCAACTCTCGTATATAACTCCCATTAACCGTAAATTGATCATAGTCATTATTATTCCCTCCACGACCGTACTCTTTATCATCCCAAACATTGGATCGATACCCCGCTCCAAGCTTAACCTGGCTCAGATTATTTACTGTAATGTCCAAGGCACCGAGCAGGTTATTATCTACAAACTGTTGGTTGGATTGG
>Ga0208879_1001728_pt1 | contig 20188 bp, 12 predicted proteins | sample Knorr_S15_td_Bot_FD_185605 | JGI IMG/M metagenome (GOLD analysis project Ga0208879, IMG submission 185605) | Marine microbial communities from Southern Atlantic Ocean transect - Knorr_S15_td_Bottom_ad_5009_LV_A (SPAdes) (version 2) | ecosystem: Environmental > Aquatic > Marine > Oceanic | place... | reverse complement strand
CGAGGGTGTCGGATACCTTTTGTAGCTTATGGGGGGCCGGTGAAGAAGCGCGGTTTAACAGACGAATTAACAGACTTGACTGATATTTTTGCGACCCTTGTGGATTATGCCGGAGTTCAGTTGTCACCGGATTATAGGGTTGATGGGACCAGTTTAAAACCATTCTTCAGTGGTGTAACCGACCGGCATCGCGACTGGATATACAGCACCATTGGTACCAGTCAGCTTCTCCGGACAAAACGATATCTGCTGGAAGCAGTTAATCCAATATTGAACATGCCCAAAGGTCGTTTCTATGATTGTGGTGACAATCGTGATGGATATGGTTATATGAATGTTACCAATTCCGATGATCTAGGGGTTAAAAAAGCGCGGATGGAATTTGACCAGATATTGAAAAAGTACCCACCGCTTACCAAAGATCATCCATTTTTCCAGACTAAACGTGGTCGGAAGGTGCTTGGGAACTTCACCGGCAATAAATACGCCAGAAAGCATCTCCATAACCATAAAGATTTTCAACGTTACGAAGAATGATACTGGGAACATTGTAAATGAAGCTATTGAACCTAAAGGATATTCCATCCCAGTCCGTTTCCCATAATGAACGAATCAGAAAACAAGTTTTGCTTGAAAATCATGAACTTGGAAATATAACTCAATTGGCTCAATCGGTTTTTCCATCAGGAGAAAAGGTGACGAAACACAGTCATCCTGATATGGGTGAGGTTTTTATGGTGCAGTCAGGCGAAGGATTGATAACTGTTGATGGAATAACCCACAATCTTAGACCTGGTGCGTGTGCAGTAGTGGAGCCGGGGGAGTATCACGAGCTTGAGAATTACGGTGAGGAAGACCTAGTGTTAATATATTTTGGAATAAGAATTTAGATTAAATTGAAGACGATTAAAGATGGAAGTAAAAAAATGACAGACAAACGAGTAGCAGTTAGTGGATACTTTGACCCAATTCATGTGGGGCATCTGGAATACTTAAAGTTAGCAAAGGAATTGGGTGACAAGCTTGTGGTAATTGTAAATAACAACTATCAGTGCGTTCTCAAAAAAGGAAAACCATTTATGGACGAAGCAGACAGAGTTGAAATTGTAAAAGCTCTTGGAATCGTTGATGAAGTGTTCTTGTCAATTGATCAGGACAAGAGTGTATGCGCATCACTTGAAGAAGTTAAACCAAATATTTTCGCTAATGGTGGTGATAGACACACAAGTGAGGTACCCGAAACAGATGTATGCAGGAGATATAACATCGAAATAGTCGATGGTCTCGGAGGAAAGATTAGAAGTTCATCCGACCTTACTGGACTGAAAGAGAATAAATGAGGAAATTTGATTATATAATTATGCCAGTTTTACTTATTCTAATACTTGCCATACAATTATATGGATATTCTAATGGAACCATTAACTATGCAATTATTGGTATTGCATTTGGGTTAACTCCAACAGCTATTTTTATTCTATTCTATTCTCGTTTCAAGGAAGCACGGACCCGGCGCATGTCCGCATCCTTTTCTATGCTATGCTTACTGGCCATTCACGGTCTATATCTCAATTTACTTGATAATGTGTATTTTAAATATTTTAAATGGTTATTGGTAGTCTTGACAATTATTTCATTAATATCAGGTGTTCGGGATACTTACTGGTAAATTATCCTTTCAAACTGATTTCTGTAGGTAAATTGGATAGAGTTTTGCAGAGCATTATATATTTTTCGATTACAGAAATTGTAGTTAAATTAACGGATATATATATTTTAATTTAATAGTATGTTAGGCATACCAATAAATACCTTTGTTTACTTCACTCTTTAAAAGATTAAGACCTAGCTCGTCTGTATATAATATTATTGGATTTAATGATGTATTATAAACACAGATAAAATTTGAGGACTGGAAAGATTTTCAACACCATTACTTCTTGCTTGGTTTAGCTCAGACTGGGTCATATTGATAAATTAAAATGAAGGTATCAAAGGATATATTGTGAGTATACGTATTAGAATGATGGGATTTGGGAGTATCGGCATATCACGTTTAAACTGAGGAAGATTAATAAAAGTTCTTTGCTTGTTACTATAGATGCTTATTAAAAAATGAGAATAAAAAAATCATCAATTATAAATGGGATTAATATATTTAAAATCCTTTCAATCAGTATTTTACTAAGCTCATTTCTTCTCGCTGGGACAACGGGTAAAATAGCTGGTTTGATATTGGAAGTTGGTTCTCAAGATCCCCTTGGGGGAGTTAACATTATTATTGCATCCGAGTGGGTAAACGATGAATTAGTTGACCTTTCAAGCCCCTTGGGTGCCGCCACAAGCCTAACAGGTGAATACTACATTTTAAATTTGAAACCGGGAATTTATGATATGCAAACACATATGATTGGATTTCGCAGCGAAACTCGAACCAAGATACGTGTTGATGTGGATAAAACCACCCGGGTCAATTTTATATTGAATATTGAAGCTATTGCCGGTGAAGAAATAATAGTGACTGCGCACCGGGATGATGGTATAGAAATCGATCAGACATCTACTAAGCAAGTATATATGGTAGATGAGATCAGCGAATTGGCCGGTATTTCTGATATAGATGATATAATGGAACTGCAGGCAGATGCTGTGGATGGCAATATCCGTGGCGGACGTGAAGGTGAATCGTTGTACCTGATGAATGGTGCGACCATTATTAACCCTCTCAGTAATAGGCGAGCCTATACCCCAATGGCTGCTGGTATGCAACAGGTAGAGGTTATAACCAGTGGCTTCAGCGCTGAATATGGAAATACACAATCTGGAGTAATTAATATAATTCCAAAGGAAGGGGGCAGCAAATGGGTGGTACGAGGTGAATTCTCCGGTTCGTTGCCACATGCACGTAATTGGGGCGGAAATTATTATGATATGGAAAATAATGTACCTTTTGATATTTTATATAGCGGTCCAGAAGAATGGCTGAGCCCTGACCCGAATGATCCTGAGGATGCTTTTTTCACTAGCTCCACACCAAACTGGAACTCGTATATGCCCGATGAAATGACGCTTGAAGACAGTCTAAAATTTGCCGAGTTAGCATATAAACAATTTTTAGGATTTGCACGTGAACTTGGTATTGAGAATGAGAGTAAAACAGATTACCGTGTAAACCTTTCCTTGGGGGGCCCTATATCATCCAGCTCCCGAATATTTATGGTCGGATCACAACAAATTATACATGAAGTTTTACCCACAGTATGGCCAAAGCGGAACAGGCAGTTAATGGTGAATTTAACCAATAATTTTAGTACAGTAGATAAACTAAATCTATCCGTGAATTATTACAATGGATTTGACAATGCAATATCACCAGGAATTGGTGTTCCATACCTGTTTGAGTTGGAACATAAAAATGTGTATCATGAATCTAATGTGTTGGGAGCGGGAGTAAGGTGGACACATCTCTTTTCCCTGGCATCCTCATTTGAAATGAGCCTTGGGTATTTATCTACAGATGAAAAAGATTACATAGCTACACGTGAACCCGGTGTTTACCTTCATAAGAATGATAATAGCTATATAGTCAAATATTCTGCTCCTGGTAATCTTAGCAACAACATTTTTGCAAACAAAAGGGGTGGTGACGAGACCAAAACCTACAGTTTGGCAGGTAATTACAGTAGGCAGGCTACTACTAGCTTTATGACTAAGTTTGGCTGGCAGTGTTTTTATTATGATTTGGACGTTGACCGGGAACAAAGGATTGATAATCCAAGTAGTGTGAGTATATTTAAATATAAAGGAAATCCATTCGAAGGCGGCGTATATCTCCAGAATAAACTTGAATTCGAGGGTATGATAGCTAATCTTGGATTGCGATATGATTTCTATAATTTTAACACTGAATACTATTCGGATATTTTCTCACCCTTACGCAACCCTGAATTTGATCCCGATCCCTCAATCCCATATAATGAACGCGAACCATATTACGATATTAATAATGCTCTAACGGTTAAGTCGGAATACTTCAGTAGATTGCAACCCCGTATAGGTCTATCTTTTCCGGTCTCGGAAAACACAGTCGTATATCTTAATTATGGGACATTTACCCAAAGACCAGATTTTTCAAAAATATATGACAATTTTATATTAAGTAATATCATCTCTGAAAATGAATCATTTACCGTAAGCCGGCTGGGAAACCCACGCTTACGGCCAGAAAAAACAATTGCGTATGACATAGGTCTTGTAAAAGGAATTGAATTTCTTAAATCAGTTTTAAAAGTGAGTGCTTATTTTAAAGATGTAAAGGATCTGGTTCAACATGTATACTATGAGGATGAAAAAGGAAATCTGTATGAAACATTTGCAAATCGTGAGTATGCTGATATCAAAGGTTTCCACGTTAGTTTAAAAAGGCACTCAGGGGCTTTCACAGCTATTATGCGTTATAATTTTCAGGTAGCCACTGGAAAAAGTGCAACACCTTTTGATTCAGATATCAAATTTATAGAAAATCCTGATGAAGGAGAATTACCCGTAGAACTGCCTGATCCCAAGGATGAATTCCTGAATTATGACCGGCCACATCGGTTAGTATCCACTTTGACTTATAGCACTAAAAGAAATAGCGGACCTGTAGTTTGGGGAATGCGCCCACTGTCTAACTGGAGAGTCAACCTGAGATATACGTTTCAAACCGGCCGTCCATATACCTATGACGCTGAGGGATCAGGACTTAAGTTCAATAAGCGAACACCTGAATATCATAATATGCTCTTGCGGATACAGAAAACATTTGTAAAGCCGGGATTTAGGTACACATTCTTTGCTGAAGTTTACAATCTGCTGAATGAGAGGGATTATTCCTATACTCTTTTTAATAATGCAAATGCGGTTACTCGGTGGGAAACGTATTATGATGATGATGAAACCAATGATATTGGCGACCCGATGATTTTTGATGACTGGGATCCGCTGGTTTATCGACAAGAACTTATTTTTATAAAAAACTCACCACGACACTTTAAGCTTGGCCTGAAAATGGACTTATGATAAAACTGCCAGAAACATTGAGTGCCCTTTTACATGCTGTGTTTGAGAGCGCACCTAGAATTTCTTTATTGATTGCAGTACTGATGTGGATCAGCTGCGAGAATGGATTAATTGAATATAATGAAAACGACCTAAAGGTCTTGCAGGATATTATTGACCTGAACGGTCTGCAGTCAGTTGAGCCTATGTTGATTGATTTGAACGGTAATGGTATGATGGATGGTTCTGAGCCCTTTGATGACTTAAACGGGAATGGTATTTGGGACCCTGACGAGTCACTTATTGACTCAAACGGGAATGGCATTTGGGATGATGGTGAGAATTTTTTTGATTTCAACGGGAATGGTATTTGGGATCCGGGAGAACCATTGGAGGATTCACAAATACAAAACGGCATTTGGGACCCTCCTGAGGAATATAATGACTTAAACGGGAATGGTAACTGGGACTTGGGAGAAGATTATGATGATTGGGGCTTGGATGGTATAGAGTCGACAGGGGACTATGGGGAAGACAATGGGATCTGTGACCAGGAATCCTTCATTGATTTTGATGTTGATGGAGTTCAGAATAGTGCATTAGTAATTGAACCCCTAGACCTGGGTATTCAACACTGGCGTGATAGCCGTCTAGTATATCTGTGGCTATCAAATCCTCGAATATCTAAGCTTCCAGGATCCATTGATGCGTTAACAGGGCTTGAAGAAATACACATTATAAATACATATTTGGATTCGCTTCCATCAGAGATGGGAAATTTGTTTCATTTAAATGAACTTCACTTAGAATATACCAGGCTTACCCAATTACCTGAATCGATTGGCAATCTATCGGGGCTTCAGGTTCTTCGAGTTCAGTACAGTCTTTTAGACCAAATTCCATCTTTTATCAGCGAACTTGTCAGTCTGAAAGAATTGAGATTAAGTGGAAATAATATTACAGGTACAGGCATTGATAATATTACCTGTGCAATGCTCGAACAATTGGAAGTGTTCTCTATTCAAGAAAATTCAGTTTGTCCTATGCCTGAAAGTTTGTCTGATGATAATAACAATGGCGTCTGGGATGATGTGGAACCGTTGGATGATCTTAACGAGAATGGCGTCTGGGATGATGCGGAACCGTTGGATGATCTTAACGAGAATGGCGTCTGGGACGATGCGGAGACATTTTATGATCTTGATGGGAATGGCGTCTGGGACGATGCGGAGACATTTGATGATTTTGATGGGAATGGCGTCTGGGACGATGCGGAGACATTTGATGATCTTAATGGGAATGGCGTCTGGGACGATTCGGAGATATTTGATGATCTTAATGGGAATGGCGTCTGGGACGATGCGGAGACATTTGATGATTTTGGATTAGATGGAATCGAAAGCACTGTTGATGAAGGACAAGGGAATAGTGAGTGGGATTTCTGGGACTATCCATCATGCATTGCCGTGTTCATTATAAATCAGGAATGCACACAATGATAAATACAAAGAAATTAGTTAAAACTGCGTTTATACTCCTGATGGTGAGCCAATCACTGCTGGCTCAGCGCGAATATATTGTTCACGATCGTGGCATGCTTCACGAATCAGTGTTTAATAATGGCATTTTATCACAACCGATGAAAAATAACGGAATAGAATGGGCGGCCCAGCCCATGTTTGAATGGCCGGGGAGGTCACACACAATTGTGGACGGTGTTGAATACGACGGTCAGCATAATTCCCTTGGCGGGGGTATTCATATTGCCGTCAATTATCCCGGTAGTCTGGGAAACGATAATAAAAAGTTTGCCTTCTGCGGTTTTATAGGTGACGGAGGGCCTGAGACCAGCGTTGGTGTATGGACCTTTCCAATCAGTTTTTATGAAGTACAGAACTATCCACTACTGGATGATGGCAGTTTAAATCCTGATTTTGATCCCAATGAAGCTGAGCAAATTATATATGCCAAATGGGCCACCAGTGTGGGGCTGACCGTGCAGCGTACGACCCGATCATATAGTTACCCTGATTATGATGATATTATTTTCCATGAATATGAATTTGAATTCACCGGAAATACTGATATGGATCCAACCACCATTGAGATGGATGCGGAGCCATTTTATGATCTTAACGGGAATGGTGTCTGGGACGATGCAGAGGCATTTGATGATCTTGATGGAAATGGCGTCTGGGACGATGCGGAGACATTTGATGATCTTGATGGAAATGGTGTCTGGGACGATGCGGAGACATTTGATGATCTTGATGGGAATGGTGTCTGGGACGATTCGGTGAATACATTGGTGGATGTAATCATTGCTTTTGGACAGAGTTTTGCACCGTCTATGTATGGATATCAGCGTCATTATAATCAATGGAAATGGAAGCCTGGTATATTTCAGGGGGATAATTTTACTTCCTTTGATCCAGATTACTACCTGGCGTTTAATATGGACTGTGAGACGGCAGGTGATTTTGACCTGGCCGGGAAGCCTGAACCGAAACCGGAATTGTTTCAGGAGTTTGCCTCCAGCGGGAAAAATGGCGGTGGTTTCGGCAGTCCGGCCGCAGTTGGCTATGCAATGCTGTATTATGATAATAACCATCGGACTGTGTTTGATGAACCTGATCCAGAATACCCCGATAGAATGCGTTCACTTGACAGTGAATATTGGCCAACAGCACAGGAGCTGGATGATCAATTTCGCCTCAAGCAACCGTATCACATGTATATTACTCACGGCTGGTTTTCATCTGCAGTAATAATGGCTGCAGGAAGACCGCATTTGAGGACGGACACGCGTTGCAACGGATTTTACAATGAAACTGAAGTGGAAGACTGGGGCCTGAATCCCACATGGAGTGGTCGCGGACAGTTCAAGCATCAGCTTACGGATTATCCCGGACGTATGACTGCTTTTGGTCCTTATACTTTATCCAAGGGAGATAAACTGGAGTACTCCTTTGCCCAGGTAGCAGGCTATGGCGCAGATGCTTCTAAACAATACTGGGGGGGGCATCAAAAAGATGATTTATGGGGCACCGTTCCATCCATGAATCGCAGGGTTGTTATTGATGGTCAGGTGATGACTGAAAATTATATTGATGATTATGGGTATCCCGACTATGTGAACTCTGATGTTGTTACGGTGAATGATGTGGCTCGGAAAGCCTGGGAAGCCTACACCGGAGAGGTGATAGCTCACGACTCGACTTGGACTGACGGAGAATTGGTTTGCTGGCCGGAAAATAATGAAAAGAATGGCAATTATGCAGTACCTATACCCTATCCGGCACCCAGCATTACGGTTGACATCCTTGATGATGCTTCAGTCCGATTACGTTGGGGACGTGCTGTTGAAGATTTTGAGTACGCTGTTGGTAATCTTTCACAATTTAATATCTACCGCAGTATTCATCCGATTGGTCCGTGGAAGCTGTTGAAGGAATTGCAGATTGAATCAGTAAATACGGAACTGGATTTGTACGAGACAATTGATGATGATACAGATTTCAAGGTGGGTGACTTTGCCTTTTATGCGGTTACATCCATAAACGATGAGAATATGGAAAGTGGTAAGACTAATATTACCCGTATTCAAAAAAACATTGGCGCTGTTGCCAAAATGGGGAAGGTGCATGTGGTGCCGAATCCTTTTGTATTAAACTCTGGGTTTTCGGGGATTGGGACAGAAAACCAGATCGGCTTTTATGGTTTACCGGAGACCTGCACTATCAGGATTTATTCATTTGCCGGACAGTTGATTGATGTAATTAATCATGATGTACCAACCTATTCGGAGTCCTTTCATCAGGTTACTCTTAATCACCAGATAATGGCACCGGGAGTTTATTTCTTTGTTGTTTCAACACCTGAAGGGGATGAAACTGGCGGCAAATTCGTAATCATTAAATAATGCGATCCAAATGAAATGACTGAAAAAAATAAATATATTAGACAATCATGGGTGATTCTGACAGTTTTTCTGATTGTTGTGTTAAACCCAGTTTTAGGGCAGAAAAAAGTCGGTACAACTATTTTCCAGTTCCTAAAGGTAATGCCCGATGCCCATGGTACTGGAATGGGAGACGCAGTAACTTCGACAATCAATAATGCTAATGCTGCATTTTATAATCCTGCTGGATTAACTGGAGTAGATAAATTGGATTTATCTTTTTCATCCTACAATTACTTTTTTGATATAAAAACCACCTCCATATCGCTTGCTTATAAAATGGGTTTATATGGGACACTTGGCTTTTATTACATCAATACCGATATTGGTGAAATAGAAGTTACTTCAGTAGATCAATTGGGTTTTGGCGATGATGGTATCTATAATCCGGGTTTGACCGGTGAGAAAATCAATCCCAAGCAGATGGTAATTGGTCTTTCATTTGCCCGTCCTCTCACAAGCCAATTTTCTTTCGGTCTTAGTTTAAAATATGCCCGAGAAGACATGATTGAAGCGGATGCGGATGGGATATTATTAGATTTTGGATTGGTTTTTAAAACCGGCTATAGGTCGATTCAAACATCAGCCGTGATCAAGAATTTCGGACCGGAAATTTCGTATAGTGATGGTGAAATCACAACTAATAACAGCAATTTTGAGTATTATCCACCACCTCAAACCCTGGTGATAGGTGTATCTGCTTTTCTCATTGCACCAGAGCATTCTCTGTTATTTCAATCCAGAAATCAAAGTTTGAGGGTGGCATTTGATATCATTGGTCCCCGGGACTATGACCAGCAGTATAATACTGGGCTGGAGTGGGGGTATGAGAATATACTGTTTATTAGAACAGGCTACAAGTTTAACTATGATACTCAGGGTATAAGTTTTGGTATGGGGGTTGGAATTAATAAATTTCGCGGAGATTATTCCTACGCTAGTTATGGAAATTATCTATCCAATATCCATAGAATAAGTGTTGGGATGGAGTTTTGAGGATGATTAGAAATACAAGGCATATAATTTTTTCTATTACATTGAATTTGCGAGACCATCTTAGGTCCAGGATGCTGTTATTGGGGGTGCTGTATTTATTACCAATGCTTTCCATGTCTCAAGGGAATGGTGATCCGCTAGGGTTTCAGGGACTTTCATCATTAAATGTTTTCAGTGCCCAATCCTTAGCTCAAGGGAACACCTCTATAGCCCAAACAGGAGATGCTAACAGTCTGTTCAGTAATCCAGCGGGATTGGGGGATATAAATCGGCTACAAATCAGTATAACCGGTAAATCCAGTCAGTGGTATCAGCATGAGAACCAGTTTTGGACTGAAAGTAGACTTCATCCACTTTTACCGGCCATTCTTGAGGGTCGCTATGTGCCCGATCCGCAATATGGCAGTATGACTGATATCGAGATGGTGGACCACATGACACCAGATGATTATGCTATTCCTGTCATGGGCTATGACCAGTTCAGCTCGGAGGTGGCAGACTGGAAGGATAATTATTCATCGCAATCCCCAGTGAACAATATTTCTCTGGCAATTCCTTTAAAAATTATGGGTAAGAGCCTGGTTTTGTCTGCTGGGTTGGTCCGACGGTTTGAATTATATGATTATGATCGTAATGATACCTATCTCAATCCTCATTTTGGTGATCGGAACAACCCAGTAATTTCGGCAGCTCCTGACTCAATGGTTATGAACTGGTTTAAATACGAGCGAAAGAGAGTTGGTGACATTGATGATTTGACTGCTGGCTTGGCATTTAAATTAAATGATCATCTGCAGTTAGGTCTATCATTACAAAATTTGAGTGGTGAGAGTGATGATTATATTGAAATGGATAAAGTAGGCCATTTCTTATTTCCGTCATCTGTTAATTTTACATTCACATATGATACAATGAAAGTTGTACAGTCTGGTATTTCTACTTACAGTGGTTCTTCCACAAAATTCGGAGTCTTATTCAACTATTCACAATTTGACTTGGGGCTTTGTATAACCAGTCCTTATACAATTACCCGCGACTGGGATTACACAATAGATTTTTTCGAGACAGATACGATAATTACCACAAACATAATTGGGCAAGACCAGATGGACTTACCCATTACAATAGCACTGGGTGCAAGGATCCAAACCAATGAACGGCTGAGTATTTCTTTTGATATTATGGTCAATCCATACAGCCAGATAAATTTTACATATACAGATACCAGTTTAAGTCCTACTATTTTTCAACTGGATACATTACGATTGAATTGGGTGGATCAAACAACTTTTGGAATTGGAATGAAATACGGAATAACACCCGGTATTTCAGTCATGGCAGGTTACCGTATCGTTCCTGAGGTATTCATCCCAAACAGGGCGGCTTTCCGCCATAAAGGGCCTGAGATTCAAAGTCTAAGTGCGGGAATCAGCGTGGCTGTGCCATTTGGGCAGATTGATCTGGGATACGAGTACCGATTTCTCAAGTACTTCGATTCGTGGGAAACAAATCTTAATTATGTACTCAAAACTGAGAACCATTTAGGTATATCATTGAGATTCGTTCTTTAATCACAGAAATCGAAAGTACCCGACCCAACATATATTTCTTCTTTGTTGTGAAGGAAGTTTCATTAATGTGATAATTGTCACATATTCTACCCTCATTCTCGGAAGAGTAAACCCATTAAATAATGTAAAAATCCATTTAAATAACTAAAAATATAAGTATTTTAGCTATTTTAGTTTAATTTATTAGATTTAATTAAAAATTCAGTTTCAATATGAATTTGATTTAGTATATTAGGTATATTAAAATAAGTCTTGCAATTTATTTATACTGTTTTTATATTGGAACGTAGTTGCAGGAAGAAAATGAGAACTTTTACTTTAGTACTGAGTGTGGAGGAAGTTTAATTTTTGTAATGTAAATTGCATATCGGTCAGCTTAAGTCATCGATACTTCTAATAAAAATAATTAATTCCTTAAGGAGAAGAAATGAAAAGTGTTTTAAAAGTAGTATTAATAATGGTCGTGGCTGTTTCAAGCTTGATGGCTGAAGACATATGGGTTCAGGCCGGAAATAACACGATTACGGCTGCGTTGGCTACGGCTGAAGCAGGCGATAGGCTAGTCTTGGTAGAGGAAGGGGTTTACAGTAATGATCCCCTCTTTGTGTATAAGCCAGTAACAATTGCGGCATTTGATGGTTTGGCAAGCAAACCTGTCGTATCATACTTGTGGTCAGATGACGATGTTGCAGGTCAGGAAACAACACTTTTCTTTACCTACGCCAGTCTGACACTTGAAGGACTTGAGTTAACCATGGAAGGTGATCCTGTCCTGACTGCGGGTACAACGACCCGTATGATCCGTAACCGAGCATACGTAGGTGTGAATTATAAATTTTATAACTGCCTGTTCCGGGACGCCGCTCAGGCCTCAATGAGTATTTCATCTGTAAACGATTCCTTTAAACTGGCTGATGGAAGCTGGGTATACGACGGGGTGGATTATTTCGATAACGACCCTGTAGTTATTGATGGTGTTACAGTAGCCCAGGATGGGACAAACGGAGTCTTGGACACGTTGATTATTGATAATTCTGTTTTCAAAAATTTTATTGGAGGCGGTGCAAAGATTAACCATGTTTCAAGTGATGGGAAAGGCGTTTATAGTTATGCCCAGTTCACGAACAATACCGTATCGAACACGGATCATCATACAGTTCAGGTAGGTATGAGAGATGTAAATGGAGGAGGTGATGTTAGTTTATATGGTACTGCTATTTTTGACCATAACACCATCCAAGGTGTAGGTGGTAGTAATAAAAAGGCTATTTTCTTCAAGTTTGTAGGCCCGGGATCTTCCATTATGAACACAACATTATCAGATGTTTCTGGTCAAGTAATCAACGTTCTGAATTCATCGCCTGTTCTTGTTGATCACAGTAATTGGTATAATACTGGTAATCCCGTTAATCAATGGACCGATGGTGGGCACAATCTACAGGTTGACCCCTTATTTGCCAATGCAACTTTAAATGATTTCACCCTGTCAGATACTTCACCGCTGGTCGGTGCTGGTAGTGGTGGCTCAACCATTGGTGATCCGCGATGGGCGCCGGTTATAAGTGGTAATTTAGCTCCGGTAGCAGCTGCGGGTGCTGATATCGTAATAGAGAGTGATGATGGTAGTGAAACAGTGACGCTGGATGGTTCCGCTTCTTACGATGCTAACGGTGATGCTCTCACATATTCCTGGACACTTGATGGTACAGAAGTTTCAACAGATGTGTCATTTGACTATGATCTCAATCTAGGAGATTACACGTTTACACTTACCGTCAGCGATGGTGAATTAACATCCAGTGACGATGTTGTTGTGTCTGTGATTAACCCAATCCAATATGCTCCAGTAGCCGATGCGGGTGCTAATATCGCAGTGACGAGTAGTGATGGTGGTAGCGTAACAGTGACGCTGGATGGTTCCGGTACTTCCGATGCTAACGGTGATGCTATTACATATTCCTGGACACTTGATGGCACAGAAGTTTCAACAGATGTGTCATTTGATTATGATCTAGATATTGGAGTTTACACATTTACACTTACTGCCAGCGATGGTGCACTATCATCCAGTGACGATGTTACTGTGACTGTGAACTCACCACCCAGCGGAGATGCCAATGTTGCACTTTCCTTTACAGGTGCTAATGGTGATTATGTTGATCTTGGGAATGATGCCGAGCTACAGCTGGGAGATCATGATATAACGGTTGAATTCTCGTTTAAGATCAGTGATGGTGCTGCCATTAATCAAAGAATTATTGGAAACGGTGGTACCAGTGCAACGGATGATGGCCTTACTATCAGAATTCTTACTAACGGGAAAATGAAGGTTGATGTCAGTGATGGTACGACATATGATACTAAAAATACCAGTTTTACCGTAAATGACGGCCAGTGGCATAAAGCTATGTTTATGTTAAACCGTGATCATGAAGCTGGACAAAAGATGTGGATTTGTGTTGACGGGCAATGTAATACGAAGATTTTCAACAGCAGCATTGGTAGTTGCGCAAATACCAATGACACTTTTGTTTTGGGACGTAAGTCTACAACGAATTCTGCTGATTCCTTTACCGGTAGTATTGATGAGGTACGGATTTGGAACATTGCCTTAACGGATACTGCTAGTGTCTTTGCTTGGCAAGATCAGGAGCTGACAGGTTTACATCCTAATATTTCAAATCTGCAGGCTTACTACAAGTTCAATGAGAATTCAGGTAGCACTGCAAATGATCTTACTGCTGATTATTTAGGTAGCTATGAGAGCGATGCGACTATAACTGGTGCGCAATGGGTAACCAATGACATGTCACCTTTCTTATCATATGATGATGAAGAACTTCAAGCTAGTGCTGGTCCGGATTGTGGAACTGGTGATGTTAATGGTGATGAAAATGTAAATGTTCTTGACGTTGTGCAAGCAGTTGCTCATATCTTAGGGAATACAGTACTTACTGATGACCAAGTATGTGCCGTGGATATGAACGAAGATGATGTATTGAACGTTCTTGATGTCGTTCAGCTTGTTAATCAAATCCTGAATGGACGTGGAGTATCAGCAACCAATGTTGAAATAATCAAAACTAGTAATGCAGTTCAAATGAGGGCAGACGGCGTTGTTGGTGCTGTTCAAATGACACTTAACCATAGTGAAGACTTTGAAATAACACTTACCAACAAGGCACTTATTGCAGATTATAACACCATTGGCAATTCAACTACATTAATGGTTGTTTCACCTGAAGGTAATCAATTATTTACTACCAACAGTGAATTTACCATTGAATCTGTAGTTGCGGCTTCCGCTGATAGTTATCTCAATACAGAGGTGAGTGTTCCAGCTGAATTTTCAATCAGCAATGCTTATCCTAACCCATTTAACCCGTCAACAACATTGTCGGTTGATTTAAATACTGAAACCTATGTTTCAATGAAAGTGTTTAATGTGATGGGTCAACTTGTGGAGGTGATTTCTGAAGGCAATCTGAATGCAGGCACAAATGAGATTACATGGGATGCTTCTCAGTTGTCAAGTGGTATTTATCTTATCAATACTGTAGTTGGAAATTCATCTAACCAACAAAAAGTAATGCTACTGAAGTAGGGGTTATTACTAAAATATAGTCAAGAAAGGCCTTGATTCTCTATGGAAGCAGGGCCTTTCTTTTGTTGTAAATTAAAGTATAAAAAAAGAAAGTATGATAAAAGATTAAAGCATGAAAAAAGTATATTACTTTGCATTGGTTTTAATTAATGTTCTTACTACCGGAATCATTTCTGCTACTGAGTATTATGTTTCACCAAATGGTTCCGATGATAATAGTGGTTCGATTGGAAATCCATTCCAGACAATTCAGCATGCTGCCGATTTAATGCAATCCGGTGATAACTGTTATCTGCGGTCAGGAACCTATCACGAAGAAATACAGATTAATAATTTAAATGGCAATGCATCTGACCTCATTACTTTTACTAATTACCAGGATGAGCCTGTCATACTTGATGGTACAATCCCCGTAAACAGTTCCTGGACTGTCCATGATGGAAACATCTATAAAACAACGTTGATAGAAGATATCTGGCAGCTTTTTGTGGATGGTGAGGAGATGGTCATGGCTCGCTGGCCTAATGCAGGATTTGTGGATGGCAGTATATGGGATCAGGAGCAGCACTGGGCGCATGGTGATGAAGACAACGGCAGTAATGGCATAATGGTAGATGTCCCACATGATGATGTGAGCCTAGCAAGTTCAGGCATTGACATAACGGGAGCTATTGGCATTCTGAATGTTGGGTCATTTAAAACATGGACAAGGTTTGTTAACAGCCACGGAGTTGGGAATAGTTCCTTCACCTATGATCCGGTGCTTGATAATGAGTACCGCACGAAAGAGCAATATTATTTTCTAGAGAAAAAACTAGAGTTTCTTGATCAGGAGAATGAGTGGTTTTTCGATCATGAGACGGATGAGTTGTACTTCTGGCCGGCTGGTAATGCGGATCCGAATAATCTTAACATTCGTGGCAAAGTTCAGTCATACTCTTTTCAGATTGCAAATTCAAGTTACATAGAGCTTAAGGGATTACATTTTTTTGCATCCACTTTCAAAATGGATAACTCAGATTTCATGGTGGTTGAAAGCTGCAATTTTCTCTACCCAAGTTGCTATAAAAGAATGCTTGGTATAGTGGATACAGAGCCGGAAATGACCAAAATCACAGGCGGTAGTTACTGCATGGTCAGTCAATGTGCATTCAGGTACACCGATGGTGGGGCTATTGAGACATCATCAGGTAATAATATAATTGAAAATTGCTATTTTTATCATATCGACTATACTGTCACGGACCTTTCATCGGTAATGACCACCATTAGAATGAACGGCAACAATAATGTATTTCGTCAGAATACTCTACATAGGACCGGTGCATCCTCAGCTATTAACCCAGGTAATGTAAGTATTGTAGAATACAATGACATGTATGATACGGGATATCTTCAAAGCGATGGTGCTATTGTTCATTTCATGGAACCGCAGCAACCTGGTTCAGAAACACGCTATAACTGGTTCCACGATAGTCCAAAATACGGTGCAAGATTCGATGGGGATGGAGAAGCTGAGGGTGATAATGGAAGTCAGGGATTAATGCATCACAATGTCACCTGGAATATAAAGTCGGGTCACATGGTTAAAGGGCACCATCATTTTGTGTATAATAATACAAGTTTTGATACGGAGAAGAATGGCATCGTCATCCTCATCGATCAAGGAGGGAATGAAGGCACCATTACACGCAATAATGCTGCCGATAAAATAGCAGGGCATAGGTCAGATGTGTACCAGGATTATCCGGTGCCTGGAATTTATGACCACAACTGGAATGGGTATGAAACGGGCAGTGATGTTAAAGATCTTTTAGTGTCTCCACCTAATTATGAGAATCTAGAAGATTACAGTCCTGATCAATATGACTTTCGGCCAAATCCCGATTCTGAGTTGATAGATGCTGGCTTATATGTTGAAGGAATAACGGAAGGGTATGTAGGAAGTGCTCCAGATCTAGGTGCGTATGAATACGGAGGTGAGAACTGGTCAGCGGGTATCACCTGGGATATAAGTTCATATCAGCTTCCGGTAGTAGCGGTTGCTGGAGATGATATCTTAACGATTAGTGGTGAAGAGGGTATAGCAACAGTGACGCTGGATGGTTCCGGTTCTTCCAATCTTGGTGGTGATGCTATTACATATTCCTGGACGCTTGGTGGTACAGTAGTTTCAACAGATGTGACATTTAACTATGATCTTAATGTTGGCGTTTTCACATTTACACTTACCGTCAGCAATGGTGTATCAACAGCGAGTGACGATGTTGTTGTAACTGTGAACGAATATGTGGCCAATTCTGTACTTTCCTTTACAGCTGCGAATGAAGATTATGTTGATTGCGGAAATGATCCCGAGCTGCAGATGGGCACTCATGATCTGACAGTTGAATTTTGGTTTAAGACAGCCGTTATGGGAACCACCCAGAGAATAATTGGAAACGGTGGAATCGGAAATTTGGATGATGGCTATTCTATCTGGATTCTTAGTAACGGGAAAATAAGGGCTGAATTCAGTGATGGTACGACAAGTGAGGCTAAGCAAACCGATACGGCCGTAGCTGACGGCAACTGGCATCACTGTGCGGTTGTGTTTGACCGTGATCATAAGTTGTGGGTTTGTGTTGATGGGACTTGTCAGACTAAACTTATCGACTCCTTATCAGATCTTAATTGCGACAACACGAATGATACTTTTGTATTGGGACGTAAGTCTACAACGAATTCTGCACAGTCCTATACTGGTAGTCTCGATGAGGTACGGATCTGGAACACTGCCTTAGATACTGCCACTGTCTTTGCCTGGCAAGACCTAGAGCTGACAAGTTCACATCCTAATATTTCTGATTTACAGGCATACTACAAGTTCAACGAGGGTTCAGGTACCGCTGCAAATGATCTTACTTATGATTATTTAGGTAGCTATGAAAGCGATGGGACTATAAATGGTGCAGAATGGGTAGCCAGTGACATTTCTGATTTCACACCGTATGATGATGAAGATCTCCAAGATAGTACCGATTGTGGTACTGGTGATGTAAATGGTGATGGGGTGAACAATATTCTGGATGTTGTAATTGCAGTTAACCATATATTAGGGAACACAGTACTTACTGAAGGTCAACTCTGTTCTGTGGATATGAACGAAGATGGTATATTGAACATTCTTGATATAGTTCAGTTAGTCAATATAATTTTAAATAACTAACCCACCTCTCCAGTTCTGCCTTACGAACCCAGTTAGCATAAATTGCAGGTTCGCGAACCCTGCCACCTCGACTTAAAATTAGAAAGTCTCTTTTATAGAGGCTTTTTTGTTTTGTAGATTAAGATATGAAAGATATTAAAATAAGAGATATTAATATTAAATCTGAATCTGAACTTGATTTAGTAACTAAAAGATGCATGGAAACAATTCTAGAAACTATTCCTGAGTTTGATAACAATCCTGAAAAAGCTCAAATTTTTTTCAGTAATTTTTCTTTTATTGAAATGAGAAAAATGCTAAAAGATTCTTTAGCTAATTCGAATCATAAATTATTAGTAGCAGTTAATAGTAAGCAAGAAATTGTAGGACATGCTATTTTTTCATTAAAAAAAGATGAGTCTAATATTTTATATGGATTTTGCTTTTCAAGATATGTCCAAAAAGATTATCGGAGAAAAGGAGTTGCTACTATACTACTTAAAGAAGCTGAGAAATGGTGGGAAAAGAATAATGCTAATTATAGTGTTGCAGCTACACATGAAACAAATATTAAATTAATCGGATTATTTAAGAAGTTTGGTTATGAAGTATCAGAACCAATACAAGATGGTATTTATAAATATCGAAAATTAAAAAAATATTATAAAATTACTAACTAGCGCACCTACTTTGGGAGCAGGGGATCTCAGATTCGAATCCTGCATCATTTTATTGGATTAGAAACACAATGGCAACATACACAAAACTCAATCAACAAGAGATCCAGTCATTGGCTGACAATTACAATTTGAAAATCGTTGAATTTTCACCACTAGTTGGTGGCAACGGTAACTCCAGCTACAGACTGAAGACTCAACAAGCCAGTTATGTGTTGACGGTTTGTGATGACAAAGCATTCGACGAAGTGTTTAAAATGGGCAATTTACTGTTGTTGCTTGAAACGCACAACGTACCTTGTAATCGTCTGATATCTCCGGTGAACAGCGAGATTCTGACCACCTTCGCCACCATCGATGGGGTCAAACCAGTGATGCTCAAAGAGTATATTGAAGGTCAGGTTGTTGAAGAACTTGATAAAACCATGTTATCTCAAGTCGGTAGACAAGCAGCTCGATTGAATCAGATACCCTCACCGGATTATTTACCAACCAATCATCCTTACGGACGCCAACTTTTTCAAAGGGTTGCGGGGCTGAACATTGACGCCAAATATGAATCCTGGTTGGCCGAAGAAATCGACTACCTGGAACAGCATATCACGACCAATTTACCCAGAGGTTTGATTCATGGTGATTTGTTTTATGATAATCTGTTGTTTGACCCATTATCGGGTATGCCGGGAGGATTCAAAGCCATTATCGATTTTGAAGAAGCCTGTCATTATCATCTGATATTTGAATTGGGCATGGGAATATTGGGTATGTGCGTAAACGATATTACGGTCGATCTGGATAAGGCACGTGCCTTAGTCGATGGTTACCAACAAGTTAGGCCATTAGCACAGATAGAAAAAGAAAGCTTGCAGTTATTTGTACGATATGCGGCAGTGGCGACGTCCTATTGGCGTTTCAACAAGTACAATATAGAAGAACCCAACGAAGAGAGGTCAGGTCATCATTGGCAAATGGTGCAGATTGCCAATGAGATCGCTGAGATCTCAATAATCCGCTTTTTTGACGCTATTTTTAGCGCGGATTAAATGATCACTGTTACTTGGGTATTGCCATGAAGCTCAAATCCCTATGAGATTTTAGGAAAGCGTTGATTATGAAACCAGGTTTGAATCATTCGATAATAAAGATTTTAGC
>Ga0208879_1001726_pt1 | contig 20208 bp, 16 predicted proteins | sample Knorr_S15_td_Bot_FD_185605 | JGI IMG/M metagenome (GOLD analysis project Ga0208879, IMG submission 185605) | Marine microbial communities from Southern Atlantic Ocean transect - Knorr_S15_td_Bottom_ad_5009_LV_A (SPAdes) (version 2) | ecosystem: Environmental > Aquatic > Marine > Oceanic | place... | reverse complement strand
CAGCGTTGGTGCACGGGGCGCTGAGTTTAACCGCCCGGTGAATAATCAAACATACGATGTTGGACTGCACGTCGTGTTTGCTGATAAGGCCGCCCACGACGCCTATCAAACCGCGCCACGTCATCTAACGTTTATCGCGGAGAACAAAGATAGCTGGGAAGCGGTTGATATTTTTGACAGCTACGTCTAAACCACCAATTACCTATTGACCAAACTATTTGAATGATGGAATGTTACCTGTGACACAATGCAAAGCGCCTTCCGTAACGATCAAGGCACCACTGTCTATCGGACGTATATTCCAATTCGGTAGCAGACGGTTATATAGAGCGATCGCGTGTGCGAGACCAGCTGGATCGATTCCATAATCGGGCACTAACAACGTTCCGTTGGCAAAAACGACATTGGTGTAACTGCCACCAAAAATTTGTTTTCCGTGGGGTGGCATGAAGATTCGGTCGACGGTCAATGGTTTTCCGTCAACAGTTAATTGCGTTAATTGACGAGCAACGCCATTTAAACGCATATGGTTGATGGGGTCCATCTGGCGTGAGTAGCTGCCGACAACAACGTTGTTTCTCGATGTGAAAGTCAAAAACATGTCGAGATGTTGTGTGGGTTCACCGGCTAGCGGGATGACATATTCGATATGGAAGTTCGGAAATAAATTAGTGAGTCTGGCCTTGGTTTGCTCGGGTGATAATTGATACCTCTCCTGATTCCAATCGAAAATTCCCTTCGAAATAACGAGAATATTTCCACCGTTGGAAAGTATCGCGCCGCCGTGTAACGCTAAATCTACCGATCGAACCTCGACGCCTTGCCTTTTTGCTAAGTGCGTAATGACGTTATCGTCCAAGGATCGGTTATGCCGAATGCCATCATCGTCAACCCAGCTATCGCCGGGTAAGTAATAATCAAAGTCGAGCCATTCGCGAGTGCCGAAAGACGTATTCAGTTGGATGGGACTATAATCACGTATCCACATCGAATCGAATTCTTGGTGAATGAATTCTATATTATCGAGATCTATATTTCGGGAGGTCAAATGATTTTTAGCGGAATCGTGCGACTCTTTGTCGGCAACAAGCACTTTGATGTCCACCGATGTGTGACATTCAGCAATAATATCAATTAAGACCAACCGCTGTTTTTCATGCAAGTCTTGGTGTGCTTGGTTGGAGGGTTGTTTTGCATAGGCGATAAGAATCGCCTCTTGCAATTCAAACTCAGCGGGTAGCACCACGATTGGTGGTTTACGTGTTAGGAAAAGGTAGATTCCTACCGCGACTAAGAAAAAACAACAACCCAAAAAGTATTTAATTTTCATGGCACGAGTGAGAGTGGAAGAAACCCGTCGGGGGTGAAACACCTCCTAAGTCGGGTTGGTTTCGGTATTTTCCTCGTGATTCAAAGAAAATATGGACAAGTGTCTTTAGCCCCCATGCACTATCGATTCCAATAGCGACGATCCAGTAGGCGATAATTGACCGCTTCGTGGATATGATGGGTGTCGATTTCGGCGGCGTCGTCGATATCAGCGATAGTTTGGGCAACACGCAGGATTTTGTCGTGCGTGCGAGCGGAGAAACCAAGTTCATTGATGCTCTGGCCGAGTGTTGTTCGAGCGTCGGTCGTTAGGTGACACAGTTGGCGGATTTGCGGGCCCGGCAATTGCGAGTTATATCGAAGCAATAGTTTTTCGAATCGCGCCGCTTGCTTTATCCTGGCACGATTCACGTCGGATACCATGGCACTGCTGCCCGTGCCATCCACAGAGGCAGACAAATCTTTAAAGGGCACGGCAGGAATTTCGATTTGGATATCAATGCGATCGAGCATCGGACCACTAATCTTTGATAGATACCGTTCGATCAAAGGCGAAAAACATTGGCAGCTGCGATTAGGATCGTTACGGAACCCGCAGGGACAAGGGTTCATGGCAGCCACCAGCATAAAGTTAGCTGGAAATGTGGCTGAGCCTTTGGCTCGCGATATCGTGACCTGCTTGTCTTCCATCGGTTGTCGGAGGACTTCGATGGTTTGTCGCGAAAACTCAGGCAACTCGTCAAGAAATAATACCCCGTTGTGGGACATCGAAATTTCCCCTGGTAAAGGTACGCTGCCACCGCCCACAAGACCAGCTTGGCTAATTGTATGGTGTGGCGAACGAAACGGTCTCTGCGTTAGTAGTGGAGTGTCTTCTGGAAGTCGTCCGAGAACACTGTATATCTGACTTGCTTCAATCGACTCAATGGTTGTCAGTTGGGGCAAAATTGTCGGCAAACGTTTTGCTAGCATTGTTTTGCCGGCGCCGGGGGATCCGATCATCAGGATGTTGTGGGCGCCGGCGGCAGCGATTACCAAAGCCCGCTTTGCCATTTCTTGACCACGTACGTCGGCGTAATCAAGCAGATGATCAGTGGCTTGAAGCATTGAGTTGGTCAGTGTTTCTAGCGGTGGGATTTCTAGTTTGCCATCGAGAAAGGCAACCGTTTCCTGTAAGGTGTCAACAGGGATAACATCAATTTCTGCAACCACCGATGCTTCTCTGCCGTTTGCCGAGGGGACGATAATTCCCCGCAGAGTTTTAGCCTTGGCCGTTGCAATCGCCATCGACAAGGCGCCACGTACGGGGCGCATTTCCCCGGCAAGCGAGAGTTCTCCGACGATGGCGTATTCTAGGAGTCGGTCATGGATGAGTGAGTCGGTGCTGGCGAGCATGCCAATCGCGATTGGTAGGTCAAACGAGGCGGCGTGTTTGGGGAGTTCAGCGGGAGCTAAGTTGATAGTGATGTGATCATAGGGAGCGCGAAATCCCGCATTGCTAATTGCACGGCGAACACGCTGGCTACTTTCACGTACAGCCTTTTCAGGAAGCCCGACCGTCGTAATCGTCGGATTCGAATTGGGTGAACTGGAGTTTATCAGTGTGTCGACTTCGACATCCACGATGTGAGCATTAAGACCGACGGTCGTCAGTGTTTTGAGCCGCGCGAGCATGGCGTTACCTTTTGCAAATAGAGTCGCTGCAAAGGGGCAATCTGTGGGTGCTGTTATTGTGGTCCCGCTGCGAGCGAGTTGCAAGCGGCGATCTGACAGCGAGGTGACACTCCGCCACGGCTGATTTACAGAGGCTTGTTGGGGTCGTCGATTTGACCGGCGGCGTTGTTCGTGGGGTCGTAGCGGCGTTTGTGGTCGGTGGAATGCTCGCGGCGTTCAAGACCAGCGCGGCTCAAGAGACTGCGACTCAATACAGTACGCACGGCATCATCGTCAGCTGGAGGTGGACCTGTTGCACCTAAATCAGCCGGGTCGTAATCCATCGTGTAGATATGCTTAGCAAATTGAATACTGCATCCAGGGTCAAGCCGTTTGGTGTTGACGCGAATGCCTTCCACTCGAGTTCCATTGCGACTATTCAAATCGCGGGCGAACCAGTAACCCTTGTTGATGTATAGCTGGCAATGGTGTGCTGAAACATTCTTGAATCGCAAAACGATGTCGCAGCTCTCACGTCTCCCAACGAGTAGCGATTTGTCTAGCAGCGGAATAGAGTCGCCGCCGCCGATTGGTTCAAGGTGTCCGTATTCACTCATGTTAGGTTACCAATTCGTCTTTGCTGTGTTATTAATTGAGGTTCAGAGAGGTGTTTGGTGGGGAGTGTATGTAAGATTATCGGATACTTGATATCGCCACTGGAACATATCAAGGAATACTGTCGGTGAGGAACACTTTCAATATTCAATATGTTCGGTTAATGTGGTTATGACTATTAACCGTACTTGCTATTTTATGACACAACGGGAAATCGTCAAATCCTAATTGAAATTGTTTTTAATAAAGCACCAATAAATACGGATTTATTGTTCTATGCATAACGTTGCCACTCGTAAACGCCCACCGCCGAACTGGCGTGATGCTGGGCTCAGGTATCACACATTGAACCACCATTTTAAGGGGGTGTTTGGCGAGCGAGTCCAGAAAGTCAGTTTAGACGCGGGTTTTACATGTCCCAATGTTGATGGTTCCGTGACCACCGGCGGCTGCACATTCTGCGATAACCGTAGTTTTAGCCCAAGCCGCCGGATTCCACGCCGAGATATCATGGACCAACTTGACGTTGGAATCACTCGTCTGCAAGCCTTCTATAATGTTAAGAAGTTTATCGCCTATTTCCAACCCGCCACCAATACGTACGCCCCCGTCGAAAAACTACGACCCTTGTACGAGGCTCCGCTGTCACATCCGCAAGTCGTTGGTATGGCGATCGGAACTCGACCAGATTGTGTCGCTGATGACGTACTAGACTTGCTTGATGAAGTGGCTGAGAAGACTTACTTGAGTGTCGAGTATGGCATGCAAACGATGCATGACCGATCGTTGGATTGGATGAATCGCGGCCATCATCATGATGCGTTCCTGGATGCGATGCACCGTAGTAAGGATCGCGGCTTTGAAATCTGCGCTCACGTAATTCTAGGCTTGCCCGGGGAAAGCCATGAAGACATGTTGGAGACGGCTCGTGAACTGGCGCGAGTCAAAGTGGATGCGGTCAAAATCCATAATCTATACGCAGTCAAAAACACAGAGCTCGCCGATCAACTGAAGCGTGGTGAAGTTACCATGCTTGACCGTGACAATTATGTACGAGCGGTCGTTGAGTTTCTGGAGTTGACCCCGCCGGCGGTGGTGGTCGAACGAGTCAGTGGGGATGCGCCGCCAGACTACTTCGTGGCGCCCCAGTGGTGTCAGGATAAACCGGCAGTGCGGGATGCTATCGCTGCCGAAATGGAGAAACGTGATACTTGGCAAGGTGCCGCAGTGGACGCTGAGGGTGGATAGCGGGCCCATTTTTTAATTGTAACGCCGTGGGGAAAAGGATTACAATAATCGTAGCGCGGCGGCCGCGGTGTGAAAAAATTCGCGACCTAGATCGGCTTCAGCGGCGAACCGCCCGTGAATTACAAATTAACAACACTCGGTGACCTCAGTGGGGAGTCGTGTAACAATGTTCGGTTCTCGTTCAACTCCAAGTCGCTATCCAGAAATGACGGTTCGCGGCACACCCCGTGAGATGGGACGCCAGATTGGAGATGCAGTCGGTGATCTGGTGCGCGGGTTTTGTGATGAGGCTCTGTCAGCCATTAACAAAACTGTTGCCATTGACAGCGACACAGCCGCTCGAATTAGTAATGAATCGCTAGCGTATGTTAGCCAATTTGCACCGCACCTTGTCGAAGAACTGCATGGAGTGGCCGAAGCTAGTGTCGTCTCGATCGAAAATCTAATGCTGTTACAGGTTCGCAATCAATTCAATGCTGCGCTGTCGCAGGGGGTATGCGGTCCACCAGGGTGCACCGCATTGTCGATCGGAGCAAACAGCATGCAATCGGGAAGAGGGGTTGTAGCGCAGAACTGGGATGCGGATCCCGCGCTGGATCCCTACACCCTAGTATTAACACGCCAACCGGATGCCGCTCCCTCCTATATGAGTGTCACTCAAGCAGGGCTGATCTCCTATATCGGCATGAACACGGCGGGTCTTGCCGCTTGCGTAAATACCCTGCCTGCCCCGGCGCGAGATGTGGGCGTACCGCATTATTTTTCGTTGCGCACGATGTTTGAGCAAACGTCATTGGCAGCAGCGGTTGATGTGCTCGCATCGGCGCACCGCGCCATCCCCGTAAACATTATGATGACGACGCCTGCTGGGCCAGCGGATGTTGAAGGATATATTGATGATGTGAAATTGTTGACCGACGAATCGCTGTTGGTACACACCAACCACTGCTTGTGGCCGGATCGTACGTCGATCAATGATGAATATCCGGAATTGATTCAGTCTGCGCCAAGGTTGCAGCGGATGACGCAGTTGTTGTCAGATTTGGTGCCCGATTGCAAACTGACAGTTCAACAGGTCCAGTTAGTGTTAGCAGATCACGAAAATTACCCCCGCTCGATTTGCCGGCATCAAAACGCTGATGCACAACACGGATTTTGGAGTACAGTATTCTCGATCGTAATGGATCCCACTGCCCGCGAAATGTATGTGTCGCGTGGAAACCCTTGTGAAAACAGGTTCGAACTGTATGAATTGCTCGATTATTGACCACGAATTGTGAGGACAGGGTGCGGAATGAGATAACACAAATAAGAAAAAAGACTAGATTTCTCCTGGTATTTCATATATAAAGAAGTCGATGCGTATTCAGTGTTATCTATTCTGGATATTCAACTTTGTTTTTATTCTTTCTTTCGGAGACTATGTAATGAAACGTTTAAAAAGGCGAAACGCCTTCACGCTCGTGGAATTGTTGGTCGTGATTGCGATCATCGGTATTCTCGTAGCGTTGTTGTTGCCCGCAGTATCTGCGGCGCGTGAAGCAGCACGAAAAATGTCGTGTAGCAACAATCTAAAGCAGATTGGGCTCGCTATGCGGACTTATCACAATACCTACAACTCTTTGCCACATAATGGTGTTCACTTTTGGGGTCGAACATCCAACAATGGACAAACTTGGGTTGGCAGTAGTAAAGGTGGAGTATTCGCTAAGATACTTCCTTTTATCGAACAGGATCCATTATACCATCAGTTGAACATGACTATTTCTGGTCGTAAGAATCGTAATATCGCCCCATTTGGTAATTCTTACAACAACTGGGCACGATTTGAAACTGACTGGGCAATTTCACCCAGTGGAAAAGCTGTGCGAGCTGAGTTGATTCCAACGTTTATTTGCCCTTCGGCCAATGTTGATCCTTATGTTCAGCGAAGTTGGTATGACCGTGATGCAACCGTTAGTTGTTACGCTTATAGCATGGGCGCACAACGCAGTAACTCTTGGAATAACATATGTCCGAATTATCCGGGTAACATGTTCCAAACTGGACCTCCGAACCATGGAAATGACGGTCGTGGCTATAGGGCTTCGGGTGTATTCTTGCGTGGTCCTTGGGCCGCTCGCTTCCGTGATGTGACCGATGGTGAAAGCCAAGTCATCATGGTGGGTGAAATGTTGCCACATAAATCGGACCATTATCACAACGGTTGGTTGCATTATAACGCGACTTGGTCGATGACCGTGGGACCGATTAACTTCCCTGTAGTGGGTATCGGCGACCCTGGTTTCTCGTGGGGTAATCACAACCCACCGTTAAATCCTCGCAGTTGTTCGCACTTTAAGAATTGGTCAACTTCCAATGCTTTCAAGTCGCAACACAAAGGTGGAGCTCAGTTTGTCCTAGTCGACGGTAGCGTTCAGTTCTTGAGCGAAAACATCGACTATGTGACCTACAATCGCCTCGGTGACCGCCGAGATGGTGGACCACTTGGTGAAGAATGGAAGAATAACTAACAGCTAGTTAGTTTTTAACCATTGCCATGTTTTCAAAGCCCCTTGATTGGACCTACTCGGTCCGGTCAAGGGGTTTTTTTAATCCCTAATTATACGAATTACCACGGATTGTACGAAGGACGTGTGAGTGCACTTAGCGGAACCTAGCTACAGAAACGGTGTTTGATAATACAGGCGCACTGAGTAAAATACTATTCTCCTACTCGCTGAATATTTTACAATGGGACAATCAAAGATGCTTCGTCGATTTTGTATGGCTTTCGTTTTAACCCTTAGCCCCCTCTTGGCAACGACTGCGCAGCCGGCACCCGCCACGGGGCAGCAGGTTGATAATTTTGAGTTAAACGATTTCCGCGGCAATGCAGTAGCGCTGCGTGACTACCAAGAAGCCAAAGTTGTTGTGTTGGCCGTGCTGGGCACCGAATGCCCGCTAACAAAACTTTATGGATCGCGACTGCAAGAACTAGACGCTCGCTTCGGTAGCGAAGTAGCATTTATCGGATTAAACGCAAACACTCAAGACTCCGTTACCGAAATCGCTGCCTATGCTCGCCGCCATAAAATCACGTTTCCCATTCTCAAAGATCTTGGCAATAAGATCGTTGACGAACTAGGTGCCGTCAGGACCCCAGAAGTATTTGTACTCGATTCTCAGCGGCGAATTCGTTACCAAGGGCGTATTGACGATCAATACTCGGTGGGTGTTATTCGTAACATCGCAAAGCGCGAGTTCCTCGCTGATGCGGTGAAGGCTTTGCTGGCAGGACGCAATCCACGGAAATCATACGTGGAACCTGTGGGCTGCCACATCGGTCGGGTGCGAACTCCCATTGCCGATAGTAAAGTTACCTTCTCGAATCAAATTTCTAGGCTCTTACAGAAACGCTGCGTGAGTTGTCATCGTGATGGAGAAATTGCGCCTTTCACGCTCATCGACTATGACGAAGTTGTTGGTTGGGCTGAGATGATAGCGGAAGTAGTTCAAGACCAACGCATGCCACCTTGGCACGCGACTCAAGATCACCTTAAGTTCATGAACGACCGGACAATGTCCGACGAAGAAAAGGAGCTCATCTACAGTTGGGTTGCCAATGGCGCTCCCGAGGGCGACTCGAGCATGTTGCCCCCACCGTTGTCCTTCCCAGTTGCCGATTGGGACTTGCCGAAAAAACCGGATGCGGTGTTCCAAATTCAAGAGACTCCATTCAAAGTGAAAGCTCAGGGCGAAGTGAAGTATCAGTGGTTTACCGTTAACCCAGGTTTTACCGAAGACAAGTGGGTCCGGGCTGTTGAAATCATTCCAGGAAATCCGGAAGTCGTGCACCATATATTGGCCTTCATTCAATTGTCGGGTGAAACTCAGTTGCGCGGCGCTAGAGGGTATCTAGCAGGATACGTACCCGGAATGCGAGCAGATAGTTATCCCGTAGGCATGGCGAAACGACTGCCGGCTGGCGCAAAACTCGTGTTTCAAATTCATTACACCCCCGTTGGGTCAGAGCAATTCGACCAGAGTAAGATCGGGTTTGTGTTTATGGATGATGCGGACGTCAAGCAAGAAATTGTCACTACGAGTGCTGTTAACTCTCGATTCGTGATTCCAGCTGGCGCGAGCAATTACCAAGTCAAGGCTTCGTCCGAAAAATCGCCGACGGCGGTTACACTGATTGGCATGAATCCACATATGCATCTGCGAGGTAAAGCATTTCGATACAATATTCGATTACCCAATGGTGATACTGAAACGCTCTTGGATATTCCTGCCTATGACTTTAATTGGCAAACGCAGTATCGTTTGGCCACTCCGTTGCGAATCCCGGCGGGAGCACAAATCCAGTGCATCGCACACTTTGATAACTCGGAAGTCAATTTGAACAATCCGGATCCGACGACCGATGTTCGGTGGGGAGATCAGACGTGGGAAGAAATGATGATCGGGTATTTCGATGTCGCGGTACCTAAACGAGTGACTGCGACAGGCAATACGAGACCTTCCGCTGAGGCTCGTTTGCGACAAATTTTTACGCAATTAGACCGCAACAAAAACGGTGTGGTTGAGTTGAAGGAAATCCCAGAAAAATATGCAGCCCGCATCAAGGCCATGGATAGCAACGGTGACGGTAAACTTACAGTATCCGAGTTAAACGCACATATCAGACGTGTCAAATTACAGAAGCCGTAATTGACTTAGCATTGCAGGTTTCGCTGTGGTACACTTAGACATTGTATAAACGGTTATTTCTACGTTGCCCCTTTTTGAATCTTAATGAAGAAGGTTCATGTTATGTCCCACCGCTTGCCCCCTCAATTTTGCGATGGCCTAAATCGCCGCAGTTTCCTGCGTGCCGGCGGTCTGGCAATGGGCGGACTAACACTACCGGAGTTGCTACGAGCTCAAGGTGAAAATCGTGACCGCTTAGGACACAAAGCCTGCATCATGATTTTCCTAGCAGGTGGCCCGCCGCATCAAGACATGTTTGACCTGAAACCGGATGCGCCGAGTGAGATACGAGGCGAGTTCTCACCTATATCGACAAATTTACCCGGAGTACAGATTTGTGAGCATTTGCCGCAACTTGCCACTCGCATGCATCGCTACTCACTGATTCGTTCGATCTATGGCGCTAAGGATCGGCATGATGCATTTCAGTGCTTAACGGGGCGACTAAATGAAAACCAACCTGTTGGCGGTTGGCCATCACTCGGTAGCGTCATTTCAAAAATTCGTGGCACCGCTAAACGGGGTATCCCTCCGTTTATCAGTCTGAATCCAAAAATGAAAGTTTCCGGTTGGTCCAATCCGGGCGATGCTGGTTTCTTGGGTAAGACACATTCCCCATTTACCCCCAACGCTGACGGAGCCGCAAACTTGGATTTGCAAGGCATCGATGTCTCACAATTCCAAAGCCGCACTGCCTTGCTCGCTGATCTTGATCGCATGAAGCGACAGGTTGATAAAATCATCGAGCTTGAAGGCGTGGATGCTTTTACCGAACAGGCCTTAGGTATCCTGACATCAAGTAAATTGGCCGACGCTTTGGATATTACCAAAGAAAATCCCAAGTTAGTTGAGCGCTATGGCGGAGGCTCCTACGAATACGCCGGTTACGGAGACGGCGCTTGCTTGCATAATGACTATTTCATCAAAGCGCGGCGGTTAGTTGAAGCTGGCGTTCGCACGGTCACGGTGGCTTACGGGCGCTGGGACTGGCACGGGCAACCGCATGGTACGAACTTTGAAAATGCTCGCGATCACTTGCCGTTCTTTGATCAAGGCGTCTCCGCTCTGATTGATGATATCTACGATCGTGGGTTGGATCGTGACGTGTCAGTCGTTGTGTGGGGCGAGTTTGGTCGAACACCGCGCATCAATGCTAAGGGGGGCCGTGATCATTGGCCGCGTGCTAGTTTTGCCCTGATGTTTGGGGGTGGAGTGCAACCTGGGCAAGTAATTGGTGCGACCAATAAATATGCCGAAGAACCAACAGAACGACCGGTGCATATTCAAGAAGTGTTTGCCACGCTGTACCATAATCTAGGCATCGACACCGAGACCGCCACCGTCAACGATTTTTCAGGGCGCCCGCGGTATCTCGTCGACCACACCCAATACGGCAAAATTGATGAATTAGTGTAGTTGTTGTAGATCACGGGACCTTCCCCCTATTTCTGCGCGCCAATCAACTGTACGACTAACGGGCTTACCGTCTTTTCATAGGCGGCTTCTTCCATGACTGTTCCTATTCGCTGGCCCGTCTTGTCGAACACTAGGATTGCTGGGATCGAGTATATTTCAAGCTGCGCATAGACTTGCTCGTCGGTCTCAGTCGAAACAATGTTGGTGACTTGGAATTCCTGTTTTGCTAAGAACTTATGGATGTATGGCAAATCCGTTTCAACAGTTTGGTTCGGTAGTCCAGCGTAATTGATATTGAATGACACACATAGCAATTTATCGCCATGTTGTTTTTGCAGCGCTAGCAATCGTGGAAACTCTTTCAAGCACGGCGCACAATAAGTGCTCCAAATATCCACGACGACAACCTTGCCGCGGTTTTCCTTAATAAGAGTTTCTATATCCGTCCAGGTTCCCATTGTTGTTAGCGGAGCCTCAACAACTTGAACCGTTGCTTCATCTTCGGCAGCGTCGACTGGAGTCGATGCAACAACAACATCCTCTTCGCTGCAGCCGCAGGAAATAGCTGCCAGTAGCATACAGGCGAAATAGCTTAGATTGCTTGGGTTTTTCATGAGATTTTGGCGTGTAGTGATAATAACCTTATGATTTAAGTGTGAATTGATTATAATCAAACGAGGTTCCACGTTTACTCACTTTACGATAAGAACGGAAGTGTATTTCTATGAACTTGAAACGAGAAACTATTGTTCTGCTGTCTTGCTTCGGCTTGCTGGCGTTTGCCACGCTATTGCATGCCGAGATAAAGTCGGGCTTGCAAATTGGCGATTACGCCGCTGCGTTTGACGTGAAGGATTGCTCCTCGGCGCAAACTCGTGGTGAGACCCTGTGCTATCGCTGAGTTTACGGTGGTCGTCCGGTTGTGGCAGTTTTCACTCGCTCACTCGACGATAACGTGGTCAGTTTGGCCAAAGAACTTCAAGCAAAACTATTTGAAAACTCGAACAAACAATTGCGCGCGTTTGTGGTTGTGTTGAGTGACAAACCGCAAAAACAAGAAGACAAGTTGAGCAAGCTTGCACAAATGAACCGACTACGCACTCTTCCATTAACAGTGTTCAAGGATGCCAAAGGCCCGCCAGATTATAAAATCGCGGCGGGTGCCGAAGTTACGGTGCTGCTGTGGACCGGGTTGCAAGTTAAAGCGAATCACGCTTTTGCCACGGGTGAATTAGACGCAGCGGCAATCAAAAAAGTGATCGCAAGTCTCGGAACAATTCTAGAATAAGACACTGTGTATGATGCGAAACTTCCTGCAAATTAGTCTATGCTTGCTATTTGCCTTACCCGCGTTCGGGAAAGAGGAGAAAGATGCGCAAGCGGTCAAGCCAATGGCTGCTGTTTTCGATAAAGACATATTGCCAATCCTGCAGGCTCGCTGTATCAGTTGTCATGGTGGCGCGACGCCAAAAGCTGGCTTAGATCTGCGAACGGTGACTGCAATCTTACAAGGTGGCAAGTCTGGACCAGCTATTCGCTTAGACGCAGCGGAAACGAGCTTGCTGTACGAAGTCGCCTCGTCAGGGAAGATGCCTCCTAAAGGGGAACCGTTGACCGCCGCCGAGCAAGGCAAGATCCGAGTCTGGATAAACGAAAATGCGAGGACGGACTTGAAACTAGCGGCGGCTACTGCTAGTCACGCTGACACAAAGGTCACCGAAACAACTTCTTACCATCAAGTTGAATATACATATTGGTCCTTTACGCCGCCGCAAAGACCAGCGGTGCCCGTTGTCAGCGGCAAAGACTCCCCAGATTCTACTGCCAATCCCATTGATTCATTTTTGCGGGAACAGTTGTCTGCGAAAGGCCTTTCGTTTTCCCCACCCGCACTAAAGTCCACTCTTATCCGCCGCGTCTATCTAGACATGCTGGGCATACTACCATCTCCGCAAGCGATACAACGGTATGCGGCAGACGATACCCCAATTGCTTTTCAGCGGTTGCTTGACGAAGTGCTTGCTGATCCCCGCTACGGTGAACGTTGGGGTCGGCATTGGCTTGATGTGGCTGGCTATTCTGATTCCGCCGGTGTGTTATCTGCCGACCAAGACCGCCAGTTGATTTGGCGTTTTCGTGACTACGTAATTCGCGCCTTTAATCGTGATCTTCCTTATGATCAGTTTGTGCGAGAGCAGATTGCCGGTGATGAGATTCACAATTACTGGGACCATTATGAAAATAGCGATGAACTGCCACAGGATGTCGTCGAGGCATTGTCGGCGACTGGGTTTCTGCGTACTGCACCCGATGCGAGTCGTCCAGATTTCAAGACGATCAAAAATGTGAACGGGCTTTATTACTACCCCACGATCGATAGTCAATTGCAAATTTTGACCAGCGGCTTGATGGGGATTACAGTGAAGTGTGCCAAGTGCCACGATCATAAATTCGACCCGCTGACGCAAAAGAACTACTATCAGCTGCAGGCGGTCTTGATGAGCGTCTACAATCCGGACGCTTGGATTCCATTTCGTGACCGTAAACGACCTGTTGCTTCCAAGAGGCAAATCGACGCAGCGGCGCTTCATAATAAGCAGGTAGACGTCGAGTTGGCCGCGTTGAAAAAAGAATTAGCGACTCTGCGTGAAACGAAGGTTGAAGAATTGTTTATGAAACGCCTGAGTGCATTGCCTGAAGTTCTTCATGCCGATGTATCTGCGGCCGTAAAAACTGCAGTGGATAAACAAACGGTTATTCAAAAGTACTTAGTTCAGAAATTTGGTCAGCTGTTACGCCCCGCTGCGAAAGAACTTGAAGCAGCGTTACTGGCGGATTATCCCGTGTACAGACAAGCGGTCGGCGATAATGCCAAGAAACAAACGGCAGTGGAGCAGCGTCGCCAACATTTTGACTACGTCTATGCCGCATATGATGTTGCCGGTGAACCGTATACCCCCTTTCTCCGCCGCGGTGACGCGCAAACCCCAGGCGCTGTTGTACGACCAGGGGTGCCAGAGATGATTCAAGCGGATGAACCGTTCGTATGGGAAGCTGTTGAGGGCAAAGCGCCGACGTCGTTGCGACGCACAGCATTTGCCAATTGGTTGACTCAAAGCCGCCATCCGTTAACTTCTCGAGTAATGGCAAATCGAGTGTGGCTGCACCATTTTGGTGAAGGCTTAGTCTCCACGGTTGAGGATTTTGGCTGGGCTGGGGAAGAACCGCAAAATCAACAGTTGTTGGATTGGTTGGCGGTAGAGTTGGAATCGAATCAATGGAGTTTGAAGCATTTGCATCGCTTGATTTTGTCGTCCCAAGCCTATCAACAATCCTCTGCTGTCACCGCGAGCCACGCGGAAAAGGCTAAATCGGTTGACCCCGACAATCGGTTGTTGTGGCGTCAAAATCTAAGGCGGATGGAAGCTGAACCACTGCGTGATTGTATTCTGCATGTTGCCGGGGCCTTACGTAGTGATATGTATGGCCCGCCAACGGCCATTGTCCGCCGCCCTGATGGCGAGGTTGTGGTGAACGATGGCAAGTTACCACAAAAACGGTCAATTTATTTACGCAATAAACGCTCGGCACCAGTTTCAATCCTGCAGCTCTTTGACCAGCCGGATATCGAAACAAATTGTACTCGCCGTAATCAATCAACCGTACCGCTGCAAGCCCTGTCACTACTTAATAGCGACTTGGTCGTCAATGCCGCGGAGGCGTTTGCGGATCGTGTTCTGCTAGAATCGCCTCAAGACCCGATTGGGTATGCATTCATGGTCGTGACGGGACGACGAGCGGATGCCGAACAGCTTCAGGGATTGGCAGAATTTATCCTGCGTCAGTCGGACATCTATTTGAGGGATGAGCAGGAAGAGCAGGATGAGCAGAACAAAGCAACTGAACAGGAACTGAAACAGGCAAGTCGTTTGGCACTAGTGGATCTTTGCCACGTGTTGTTGTCGAGCAATGAATTTACGTATATTGATTGACCGATTTATGGGTTGGCTCTTAAAGAACATGAGAATGAAATGAATCAAACTTCAAATCAATATCAGACCATCTCATCCCGTCGCGAGATTTTGCAGAGACTTGGTGCCGGATTCGGTGGTCTAGCCTTGTCAACGCTACTGCGCGAGGATGCCGTTGCGTCGAAAAGAATTCACGACTTAACCCAGCGTCCGCCGGGAGGTAAACCTTGCGCGACAGCGGTTATTCAGTTGTTTATGCATGGCGGGCCTAGCCAGGTCGATTTATTGGATCCAAAACCAATGTTGAACCAATACCATGGCAAAACGCCGCCAGACAGTGTGGTTGACGATGAGAATCGCACGAAATATTTATTAGGAACACCGTTTGAGTTTCGCAAATATGGCGAGAGTGGTGTCGAATTTTCTGACCAACTGCCCAACATTGCTAAGCACGCCGACAAAATCGCTGTGATTAGGTCTATGTTTACAGAACATCGAAATCACGAGCAGGCAATTTGGATGGCTCAAACCGGACTAATTACACCAGGGCGTCCGACGCTTGGAGCGTGGTCTGCTTATGGATTGGGCACCGTTAACCAAAACCTGCCGGCTTATATTGTATTGCCGGATCCGGCTGGGCAGTCGGTGGATGGAGTGCGGAATTGGTCCAACGGTTGGTTGCCCCCGGTTTATCAAGGCACTCCATTTCGCAGTGAGGGAACGCCGGTTTTAAACTTGCAGCCAAAACGTGTTCAAATCGAAGAAGTGCGTCACGCTAAGATGGATTTATTGCGATCCATTAATGCACGTCACAAGGCAAATCATCCGCACGAGCTGGAATTGGATGCACGCATTTCTAACCTGGAATTGGCCGCACGTATGCAATTAACCGCCACCGATGCGATGGATATCTCGCAGGAAACAGCAGTTACTCAAAAGGCGTATGGGCTGGAGGACAAGGTAACTCTGTCTTACGGAAAACGCTGTCTGATGGCACGGCGTTTGGTGGAACGTGGCGTGCGGTTTGTGCAAATCCTGATGAGTGGCCAACCGTGGGATACACACTCTGACAATGTGAAGAACACGAGTTCCTGTTGCCAGCGCACCGACGGACCGATTGCCGCGTTGTTACAAGACTTGGAGCAGCGCGGGTTGCTAGATTCAACCTTGGTGCTGTGGGGCGGTGAATTTGGTCGCACTCCAGGCGCAGAGCTGCGAGGTGGTAAAGTAGCGATGGGGTCGGAAGGACGTGACCATCATCCGTATGGATTTAGTGTGTGGATGGCCGGCGGTGGCGTTCAAGGTGGTCAAACCTATGGAGAAACCGATGACTTTGGATATCGATCGGTCGTCAATCGCACCAAGATGTCTGACTATCACGCAACCATCTTGCACTTGATGGGACTTAATCATGAAGAACTAGTGCACGAGAAAAACGGTCGCGATGAAAAATTGACCGATGTCTATGACGCGCGGGTGATTCGTGAATTAGTGAGTTGAAAATTGGCTTGTTTTCGGCGGCACGTAAAGATAAACACTAACTTAGCACTGCCAGCGTCAGAACCACTCGCGGCGGTTAAACATGTAAGTGTGATAGAATTCTTCGTCTGTTTTGGTTAGGTAGATGACGCCTTCGATTAAGGAAATTATCCCCATAACTGGGGCTGTCAACGCGATGATTGGTATTAATCCAAAACTTATGCAAGTCAACAAAATGCCTCCAATTAAGACCCCAAGATAGACCCATCCGGCACTCTGGTAACCTAGGATGAATTTATGGACTCCAAGGCCGCCCAGTAATATTGCGCAGAGTCCTGCTGCCATCTTTTTGGTGTTGGCTTCTGACAGATGTGGCACCGGGTGCTGTTGATAGACCGCTTGCTGTTGATAGACCGGTTGTTGTTGATAGACCGGTTGTCCCGCAGATGGTGCTGCCGCTTGTTGAACAAACGGCACTCCGCATGACGGGCATGCTGGAATTCCATGCGCAACGGGAGTTGCACATTTCGGGCAATATAGAGAACCTGCAGACATGGATTACTTTTGCATGATAGAAAGAATATTAGACAAACAATTCTTGATTCGTTAATGATGACAGAATATTGGATGTTAAGATACCAAATCTTACAAATTATTGTGAGTCCGCATGTTTTTGCTTCCGTACTTGATTTGTACTACTGAAACGGTTTATTCTACTAGCTTAGATTTATATGATTACAGCAGTGCCCCTCCACAAACCTCCAACTGAGCAGATCCGCCAATGTCGTCCACTAACGCCCTAAAACATCGCCAGGCCTGTTTGGTTATAACACTCGCTATATTAGGGATTTGGTTCTTGGTAAGCCTTGGTTGTAGCATTTTGTTTCGAGAGTGGATGGATCTGAATATGCCACCAGTCGGTAATGCCCCCTTCGGATTTTGGATGGCGCAACAAGGGTCGATTATTTGCTTTGTCTTACTATTAATTACCTATGCCGTATTGATGTACCGACTTGATTCTAAATATGGATATCTTGATTCCCAGCACGAATCCATCGATTCAGTTGATTCACTGGAATAGATGGAACAGCAATCACAACGCGAGAGCATAACTGACGATGGAACAGAGCACACTGAATTTTATTTTTATTGGGATCTCGTTTGCTATCTACATCGGGATCGCTTTTAAGTCACGCGCAAGTTCGACTAAAGAATACTACACTGCCGGCGGTGGTGTTTCCCCATTAGCGAACGGCATGGCAACAGCGGCCGACTGGATGTCCGCGGCGACGTTTATCTCGATGGCAGGGTCGTTGGCCATTGGCGGTTATGATGGCTCACGATTCTTAATGGGCTGGACTGGCGGTTTTGTCCTGTTAACCGTGCTGATGGTTCCCTACCTCAGGAAATTTGGGAAAGCGACGGTTCCCGACTTTATTGGCGACCGCTATTACTCAAAATTTGCTCGTGGAGTAGCAGTCGTTTGCGCTATCTTCATTTGCATGACATATATTATGGGGCAAATGCGAGGCGTGGGAGTAGTGTTTTCACAATTGTTTGGAATTGGGATTCCGGCTGGAGTTTTGATTGGCGCTGCGATTGTGTTCTTTTATGCCGGCATGGGGGGCATGAAAGGGATTACGTATACCCAAGTCGCTCAATATTGCGTGATGGCCTTTGCCTATACGATTCCGGCAATTTACATATCCATTGCACTCACAGACAATTTTATTCCGCAACTCGGCCTGATAGGTGACTATGTCGCGGGTGGAGAGTATGTGCCGTTTTTGGAAAAACTTAATGCGATCAACGAGGAACTTGGTTTTAGCCATTACACGTCTGGCTCAATATCCAGAATTGATATGTTTTTTATCACTGCAGCATTGATGTGTGGCACGGCCGGTCTGCCCCACGTAATTGTAAGGTTCTTTACTGTAAAAGATGTACTTGCGGTTAGAAAGTCGGCCTGCTGGACATTGGCTTTCATCGCCGTCGTCTATTTAACCGCCCCGACGATTGGTGCTTTCTCCCGAGTTAATTTGATCGAAAAACTGCACGAAACGACCTATGTCGATGCTCCCAAGTGGTTTAAGGACTTCGAATCAACCGGTCAGATGGCGTGGGTCGACAAAAACGACGATGGCATTATTCAGTATTACGGACCGGCCAAATCAGATACAAACTCCAATACTGTCTTTGCGGGTAAAGCCCCAGCCTATCCGGTCGCTGGGTCTGCCACCGACGTGCTTGTTGGAAAACACAAACAGCGGTTGCTAACAAATGAGGTTATTACGTCAAACCCCAATGAGTTGTGGTTTGGCAATGATATCATGGTGATGGCGAATCCGCACATGGCCGGATTGCCACCGTGGGTGATTGCTTTGTTGATGGCCGGTTGTATTGCCGCCGCGTTATCCACCGCAGCCGGATTACTGTTAGTGCTATCCACGTCAATTTCGCACGACCTGATGAAGAAAATCATCAAACCGGATTTATCGGACAAGGAAGAGGTTGCCTATGCCCGAGTTGCCGCTCTCGTATCACTAATTGTCGCATCATATTTTGGCATCAATCCGCCGTCGGCTTTCATTGCCAAGACCGTGGCATTTGCGTTTGGCTTAGCCGCTTCGTCCTTCTTCCCGACTTTACTGCTGGGAATCTTTGCCAAACGGATGAGTCGCGAAGGTGCGATCGCTGGCATGATATGTGGAATAGGATTTACCATGGGATACATTGTCTATTTCCAATTCTTGGGTGGCACTAAGGAACAGTACTTGTTTGGCATTTCGCCAGAAGGAATTGGGACGCTCGGGATGCTGATTAATTTTGCCACAGCGTTTCTGGTAAATACAGTGAGTCCGCCGCCACCGCCAGAAGTCCAGAAAATGGTCGAGAATATTCACATTCCCAGTGGCGCAGGGGAAGCTAGTGAACATTAGAGCGTTGCAACACATCCGGAAACTGGCGTGCTACTCGGCGGTGCTGTTTCTGGCATGCTCGCAGTATTGTACGGCAGAGCGAGTCGCCGGAAACGAACTGCTGAGCGAGGCGGTCGATATTTACCGTAGCCGAATTGACGAGGGAAAACTGCCCAATGTTATTTTGCACGTGATCCACGATGGCGAGGTCGTGTTATCAGAGGCGCTGGGTTGGCGTGACAAAGCCGCTCAAGCCGAAATGCAAACTGATACGCTGCTGCGAATGGCTTCCAATACTAAGGCTGTTGTGGCGACGGCCGTATTAATTCTGCAACAGCGTCGATTGTTGTCGATTGACGATCGCGTGTCACAATACCTGCCAGCGTTTGATAACGACGCACATCGTGAAATTACGATCAAGCAGATGCTTTCGCATACCAGTGGATGGCGTTTTAAATCGCTGTTTGTTTTCCCCCTTCTGGAGCCGAATGACGATTTCCCGCGACGACCGAATCTGCAATCGGAAGTCGTTCGACTTGCGGGAATTGTCCCCTCCAAAGAACCAGGCGTGAGCTATAGCTACAATAATGCGGCTTATAACACGATTGGGGCGTTAATCGAAAAAGTGTCGGGTGACTCGCTGGAGCAGTTCCTAATTTCAAATATTTATGAACCGCTACGGATGGTGGATTCAAGTAACCGCCCACCGACAGGACGGATTGAGGAAATGTCAGTTGTGTATGGGGTTCCCTCGAAAAACGATAGTGAACAGTGGTCGGTACGTTTTAAGCGAGAAGCCCGCATGCGTGTGCCGTTTGTACGAGCATCTGGCGGAATGGTATCGA
>Ga0208879_1001725_pt1 | contig 20209 bp, 17 predicted proteins | sample Knorr_S15_td_Bot_FD_185605 | JGI IMG/M metagenome (GOLD analysis project Ga0208879, IMG submission 185605) | Marine microbial communities from Southern Atlantic Ocean transect - Knorr_S15_td_Bottom_ad_5009_LV_A (SPAdes) (version 2) | ecosystem: Environmental > Aquatic > Marine > Oceanic | place... | reverse complement strand
CCAGCGTGACCTTGATCGCATCGGTCACCGCATCTATTCCTTCCAGTAGTTTGCGTCTTGCTTCCTCTCCGTAGATTATTTGTTTCGCCATCGATATCACTCCTTAAGCAAGCACCTTGGCCTGCAGGTCCTCTTCCTTTATGAGCAGGTACTCGACGCCCATCCACTCAATCTCACTGCCGCTGTAGTTGCGGTAGATGACTCTGTCACCCGCGGCCACGTGCTCGGCCTCAGGGCCGACGGCCACGATTCTTCCGACGTTCATTTTATCTCGCGCTTCCTCGGGAAGCAGCAATCCTGATTGCGTCTTCTCAGCGGCTTTCTCCAGTTCGACCAGCACCATAGATGCCAGTGGTTCTATTCCTATAGTCATCGCATTATCACCTTATTTTCTCATGTTAAGTCAAGTCGGCAATCCAAGCCCACTAGTTAACCGAAGGTTGCCTAGTACAACCTGTATATAAGGCCTTTTTTTTCGCCACTGCCGGCCGGGTCGCGTTCCCATCCGTTTGACTCACTGTTTCAGTGGCCTGATTTGGCCTTTAAATAGCGGGTTTTTCGCCACCTGAATACGACACTGCGGGGCGCAACACGCGCTACCCAGTGTGCTGATCTCGTGGAGGTTCTCGTAGAATCTTCCCTCCATGAGGTTCAACCTTCTCGACTGCGTCTCTGTCTAGACTAGTGATTCAGGGCAACGGTGCCGTCGCGAGCAGTTCCTGCACTTCCCCGGTCTCTCGTGGTTGCGCGCCGCGCCACCTTCAACCATCAACCTCTGGACCTCAGAAATGTGCTCCAGCAGCAAGCCCTTTCCTGTCTCATCCCAGTCTATGCGGTGGAGGGCCTCCTTGCCGTACCGTAGGATTCCGTACTCAGCAGGGGTGTTGGTCAGCTCCGAGACGAGTTTCAGGTAGGCCAGAACCTGTAGTCGATGGCTGAAATGGGGTTCAATCGGGACCTTTCCAGTCTTCTGTTCAACGGGGACGAACTTGTTCTCAATGACGATAATCTGGTCGGGCCGGCCTCGAAGGCCGGTCTTTTCGTCGACGAGTAGGTCTGATTGAGTGGAATCATCTGAGTAGGCCAGAATGCCACCTTCGTCGATGTCCACCTCCTCTCGCTGTTCCTCCGCCACTGTAGTGGCGAGCAACCCGCGATGGAGTCGCCAAGCGGCGATGAGAGTCCAAGCGACCGTTGCGACAAGTAACACGAAGGTGGCGACCGAGCGGTCGCGCGCGGCGTAGAGCGCGAGCGAGTGGAGCGCGATTGTGAGACTCCCCAACAGCAGCCAAAATTCGATTCTGCCACCCTCTAACCAGCCTCCGCCACCTTCGACATCTACCCCAATCTGCTTGAGTTCCTCCTCCAACAGATCAAACTCGACCGGATTTGGAGGTTGAGCGAGACCGAAGGGGGCTCCAATCAGCCTGCGCCAGGGAATGACCAGAAGAAGGATTGCGAGGATTAGCCAGGTTAGGGATAGTAGGGCGAGATAGCGGGCGAATCGAACCGTGACTTCCTCTTCAATCATCCCCTCACCGACGAAAAAGAAGGCGCCAGTGTCTGCTGCGAAGGTTGCTACAATTGCAAACCACCAAGTCCAGATGACCATCTCACGGCTGGCCCGTCGCTCCTTTCCGTGGTAGTCCTCCATCGCCTTGTGGATATCCTCATGCTTCCTCTTGCCTCGCTCAATCGCCTCACCCTCTCCAGCCACCCCGGTCTTGGAGAGATGCCATGAAAGTGGACAGTAGGCGTGTCTCTCGAGGTCGCTGGCCGAGACTCGAAGCGGCATACCCGCCTTATCCCGCCAAATCTCGTCATCGCCCTTTGTGGCGACTACGAGTTCAGGGGCGGTGACAGAAGCCTCAGTTGAGTCGCCGTCGGCGGTCATCGGCCCCAAACAGGCTGCAACGCATCAAGAGGATTCCCCCGGCCTGCGCTGAACGGTTGAGCGCTTTCTGAATGAAATGAGAGGGGTCACCCAAATTGATTCGGATTTGGCGAGCCAAGTCAGTTCAGAACGAGGACTCCCAGTCATCGATGTCCTGAGTGTGGTCCCAAGTGGCGTCGTCGGTGACGCCGCGTGCCTTGAGAATCTCTCTTGAGAGGAGCCAGTAGATGAGTGCGAGACTGCGGCGACCCTTGTTGTTGGCAGGGATGCACAGGTCGACATTTCGGAGGTCGTTGTTGGTGTCGCATATGCCGACTACAGGGAGGCCCGAGTTTACCGCCTCAGAGAGTGCCTGACTGTCCGCCTGTGGGTCGGTCACGAAGATGAGTCGAGGCTCGATGTAGGTGCGAAGTCTCGGGTTGGTGAGCGTGCCTGGGATGAAGCGGCCGACGATGTGGCGGGCGCCGATGGCTTGAGCGAACCTGCGAGCCGGGCGCTGACCGTACTGACGAGCGCTGACTACTAGGATTTCCTGAGGCTCGTACATGGTGAGGAAGTTGGCTGCGAGAGCGATGCGCTCGTCGGTCTTGCTGATGTTGAAAAGGTGGATCGGAGGACCCTCGGTGGTGATCTCCTGAATGAAGGGCTGCATGTCCTTGCTCTTGTTCTGGGTACCGATGTGAACGGCATTCAATTCATAGGTCTCAAAGGGCAGCAAAGGTGCACTCTCTTCCTCCATGCGGCCCGCCCACCGGACAACCCTTCATAACCGCTTCTATGGGCTACCACGCCACCGTTTTCGCCCCGAACTTCTCAAGAGGTTGACCTGCTCGGCCAAGTGATGAGCGAGCAGCCTCCACCCGTCCCCCTCTTCCTCGCTCCGATGGCGGGTGTGAGCGACCTCGCATATCGCCTCTTGGCGCGGGAGTGCGGAGCTGATTTCACCATCACAGAATTCACCGCCGCCGCCGGCCTGACGCGCAGGGATGCGAAGAGTTGGCACAAGGTGGCCAGCGACCCGCGAGAGAGCCCCTTCATCCCGCAAATCTTCGGAGGAGATGCTGATGAGATGGTTCATTGCACTGAGATGTTGGCAGAGGTTGCCGACATGGTCGACCTCAATTTCGGTTGCCCAGCCCCCAAGGTCACCCGCCACTGTGCAGGTGCGGCACTGATGGGCCACCCGGAGGAGCTGCTGGACATGGTCGAGCGTTGCATCGAGGTCTCAGATGTCCCAATCACGGTCAAGATGAGGCTTGGGACCGGCAAGGGGCCGGATACCGCGCTCGAACTGGCCGGCCACCTTGAGAGTCTTGGAGTGGCAAGGTTGTGCGTCCACGGCCGAACACTTCGGCAACGGTACACAGGGGCGGCCGATTGGGCCTTCATTCGAAGAGTCGTCGAAGCGGTTGAAATCCCAGTCATCGCAAACGGCGACATTGTCGACGCCCGTTCGGCGGCGGCGTGCATCGAGGCGACGGGCGCGGCTGGCCTGATGATCGGCAGAGCGGCAATCGGCAGACCAACAGTATTCCACCAAATCAAGAGTGCTTTGGGGTGGCAGGTCTCCGCCCCACCGTGGGAGGCTGAACTGAATGGAGAAGAAAAGCCGTCAGAGGCAGGGGCGCGTCATTGGGCGTGGAAGCGCTACATCGAACTCGACGACGAGGTGAATCCGGAGCGGCCGAACAGGAATCGCAAGCGTCACGCATTTGCCTTCACCAAAGGCTTGCCCGGTGGAAAATCACTGCGCACGACTTTGCACAGAGAGCCGACAGCTGAGGCGCTTGCAGAGAGAGTGAGGGAATTCCTCGAGAACCTAGAGGTTGAGATTCCCGAAAATCAGGCTGAGACCTGAGTTCAGAGCAGTTCTTCCAGGTTTTGAGCCACTGTAGCCAAGCGGGAGAGTACCCTCTCAGTTCGGAGCATCACCTCGCTGGCGACGTCTTCGCCGGTTTCACCGACCAGACGGTAACCGTGTGGCAGCCTTCCGCCAAGCAGGTTGAGTAGTAGCATCTGCTCCTCGACGCTCACATCGCGGAAGTACTCGGCACACTTTCCCGAATCGAACTTGCCCTTCGTTAGCGCCCTCTGAATCCGTTCAGCCACCTTGTCCGGTAGCCTCCCGAATCCACCACGTCCTGCCAACCAATCAGCCCCTCTGCGGCCATGCTGACTGGTGATTGCATCCCAGAGAATGACGGTGAGCCGGTCGAGGCGGGGGACTCTTTCGACCATTCCAGCCGAGCGCATCCGGTCGAAGGTTCGTTGCAGTCTTGGTCGAGTGACTTCCCACTCGTTGACTCCTTCATCCAGAGAGAAGGGGCGCTCACTCTGTAGTAGCCGCTCAAAGGCGAGGCGGGTCAATCCGTCGGCCGACTTTCCGGGGCGCTCTCCGCATAGGCCGAAGTCGCGAAGTAGAGCGTTCAACTCATCCTCGCCATCGACGACGGCTGCTGATTCACTGATGATGAGCCGGAAGGGGAGCCGCTCGACTTCAGTCGCTCCCTCGGGAGCAGAACTGTTTGCGGTGCGCCATTCTGAGAGTGGGCGGAGTCGAAGGGTTAGGATGGCGCGGATCTCAGCGCTGAGCAGTTCGATCGCTCCGCTGAGTGAGCCGCTACGGAGATGGTGGGCCTTCCATCCCGTTTCACCGCCCGAACTGCTGACCAAGCGGAGCGCGTGTAGTCGGTTCAGATGGTGGTGAAGGGCGGTTGCGCTGATGCCGAGGGCGTCGGCGAGGTAAGCTGCATCTCGGCCGACGCCCGGTTCTGCCAGCAGATGCTCCTTGAGCAGTCGGTGGAGAGGGCGTTGGCTCGCTGTGACTGTCAAGGCGTCACTTCGCCGCCGCACCAGACCGAGAGTATCGAGCAGCCATCCTAGGAGAATGTCAGCATCACTCTGGGCGCTTGGCACAGGGTGCTCTTCGAGACGGACACTGAACATCGATACGGAGCGAGCCCACGACGGTTCAAAGCACTTTCATGGCAAACGGGTTACTGATACTACAAATCGCGTATCAGTGAGTTGCCGGTCATGCGGTGACTTGCCGGTCGTCCAGCCACTCGTAGTCCAGCTTCCCGGTTCGGAGGCCGTGCAGATGGCTAGCGAGGTCCAGCCGGTTGGAGTTGAGCACGCCACGCCGCCTGAGAACGAGCACCGCGCTGTTCACCGAGGCGCGACTCCTCTTCAGGTCGCGGGCCATAGCGGCTTGTGATGGGGGTAGAGGCTCCTGCACCAGGCGGGTGACGACCTCCTTCTGTACCTGTGAGAGTCCGACCGGCATTATCTGGGCCGCCTTCTCATCCTTGATGTTCATGTGGCGCACGACCTCTAGTTGACTCGGCGCGCCCGCGTAGTAGCAGGTCCGTCCATTGACCGCCATCGTGGTCACAGTACGCTGATTCTGCAACACGTCGAGGTGGTGACGGAGGGTTCCGTTGGCGACTTCCAAACGCTTCTGCAATTGTCTGTAGCAGATTCCCGGCCTAGTGGAAAGAGTCTCCAAGATTCGCTTGCGGAGCGGGTGTTCCCAGTCGGGAATCGGAGGAGAACTGATGGTACCGGTGATCGACCAGTTCCACGGCAGGAAGCCCACGGCAAGGGTGCCAAAGCCTGCGAGGCCCGCAAAGCCGAGGCTAAGCAAGCCGCCGTTCTTTCCCCACTGCTGCAGAAGTGCCATACTGGTCACTTTTCGGCTGATAACCCCTTTGTATCTGTTGGTGTACTGTTCGTACGCGCGCACGAATGTACAGTTGGTTGAAAGGATATCATTCCGGCCCGGTGACTGAGCCGTTGTTCATCCTCATGTAGCCGACCAGTGGCCCGAGAAGCCTGCCCGCCCTGCCACCATGTCCGGTGAGCCGATAGGTGACCTTCACAGGTGGCCCCTCGATGACCGCCCGCTCAACTAGACCAGCCTCCCTCAGAGAGGTCAGTTTGTCGGAGAGAGTTCTGCTGCTGATTCCCACCAGCAGCCTCCTCAATTCGTTGAAGCGCCTTTCACCGGCGATGTAGAGTGTTGCGAGGATTTCGATTGACCAGCGGGTTGCGAATACCTCCAGCGCCTCAACCGCCGACTCGACTTCCCAGGAAACATCGAAGGTGCCTTCACCACCACTGTTCCGCTCGAACACCTCCCGAACCTTGGCGCCGAGGTCCTCCGTAGCGGCGATTGAATCCTCTAGTTCGGCAAGTTCCTCTTTGGTGAGTCGCATTGGTGGTTCAGTCATGTCCATTCCCCGGTGTGTGTAATTACAGGTGGTGTAGCCATTGCACTTAGGTTTACCCGTTTCCACTTCCCAGTTGATATATGCCGGGCTACTCGGTGTAATTACTGCACCAGTGCAGGAGGTAAACTAGTATGGACGCATGGTTAGAGGATTGGGTTGAACATCAGAGCGCGCGCTATCACGCGGCTGAGGTGGCGAATTCGAGTCGTAGGCTCGGTATTGCTCGTCTGCTCTTCAGCAGGGTATGGAAGGGTCGTCTGTGATTCTTCGCCACCTCCACAGATTTTGGATGGCTGGTGCAGAGGCGATGCGCCCTCCGCATTGGCACCGTTGAGGATTAGATGATCAATCAAGGGTCCACCAATGAGAGAAGGTTGCTCGCATGGGCCTGTGGCCTATCGATTGTCACGCCAGTGGTCTGTTGGATTCTGACCGTGGGAGTCGGCACCATCCCGGTTTGGCTACCGTTCGTCTCTGACATGCCGCTGTATGAACCTGCAGCGACGATATTCCCTCTCGGGATGACTCTCTCAGCGCTTCTGTTTGCGATGGTGATTCCCGGGCTGTATCGTAATCTAAGCAAAAACTCCCGCCAGCTTCCCGGTTGGGAGGGGTACGCCCCAGCCGCCGCCTCCACGCTGCTGTTCTTCGCAGCGTTCTCCATGGTGATAGTCAGCCACGTGACTTGGCAGATGTCTCCTGGACTCCACTACCTCGCCGCTTCCGGACTGTTTCTTTTCATGCTCAGTTGGGGCGCTCTCGCTGAATATGTGCGGGCCGGTGGCGAGTTCAAGATGGCTCACAACATCAGAATCGCAACCATCGTGATGGGGATTCCATTGTTGCTGACGCTTGGAGTCCTGACCCGTCTGTTCTTCACCGTTCATCAAGAGGTGGTGTATGCCAGCTTTGAGGGGCGGCCTTGGCCGATGGCCTTCGCCGCAGTGGTTGAGTGGCTGTTGGTGGCAGACCTCAGTCTCATGATGTGGACTTGGCGAAGCGAGTTGTGAATCCTCAGGCTGTTGAGGGAACCACATAGTCGAGCACCGCGAAGAAATGAGCGATGCTGCCTGCGAGGACGAACAGATGCCAGATGGTGTGGTTGTAAGGCACCTCTTTTCTGCCATAGAAAATGGTCCCGAATGAATAGAACAGCCCACCGACGACCAACAACATCAGGCCCCCCCACCCTTCACTAAACCCGAATTCGAGAAGTGGTTTGATGGCAATGATGGCAATCCACCCCATCACTAGGTAGGGGATGGTAGAGACATAGTCCGGCATCTCATATTTCACCAATCTGAGACTGATTCCAACCACGGCCATGAGCCAGACCACGATGAACATGGACCATCCCCATGCCCCTCCCAGAACGATTAACATGAAGGGGGTGTAGGTGCCGGCAATCAAGAGATAGATTGCAACATGGTCAACGATTCTCATTATCCCTTTCCAGCGTTCGTTGGTCAGGCCATGGTAGAGTGCCGAGGAGGTGTAGGTGATGATGAGGCTGACGCCGAAGATGATGCAAGTAACAATCTTCCAGATGTCGCCCGTTGAAGTGGATCTGACGACGAGGACATACAGGGCCACAATCGCGAAAACAGCACCAATGCCGTGGGTGATGGCATTCGACAATTCTTCCTTCGGTTCATAGAAACCCTCGCAGGCCACACTCCCCTCAGTCATCTCATTCACTTCCTCTCTAGCCGAGTCGTGTCATGGTAGGTGAGACCACTTCATGAACCATCGTGATAATTGAGCATTTTTCACCACAAAGGAGTACGAAAGTCGCTCTAGACCCGCTCAAGTTTTCGTACCCTCGACCACCCTGAACGGGTTGGATGAAAGGCATCATTCGCCGCTGTACACGGCTCGCCGTCCTTCGATGAGGGCTGAGAGCCCTTCGAGGGCATCAGCAGTTCCGAAGATGGTTGAGAGTCGCTCCAACTCAAGTGCCAGACCTGCATCGAGGTCGTCACCTGTGGCGACGGCGTCGTCGAGTAGTTCGCTCGCCATCCGGACAGCGATAGGTGCGGCGAATTTCAGCGACTTCAGTTGGCGGCTGACATTTCGGTCCTCGGCGTCGAAGCCATCCGGGCATCCTCCTGCGAGGAGTGTTTCCATGTTTTCGTCTGAGTAGAAGGCGCTGGCGAACTGCGCCACGGGGTGCTCAGGGTCGGCCGGGGCACCCGGGTACTTGTTGTCGGGCTTTCCAGCGACTCCGAGTGCGGCGACTGTCGCAGCGACTTCCGCGGGTTCGACCAGATGGGTGAGCAGGCCTAGGGCCGCTGCCGTGTTGTGGTCGACGAAGTTCCCAGCGAGTACAGCCCAGCGCGCCGCCTCCACACCGCAGATGCGGGGGGTCCGTTGGCTACCACCGAGACCGGGGTAGATGCCGATGCTCGTTTCGGGGAAGCGGAACTGGGTGCGGCGAGTACCAACCCGGTAGTCGCACGACAGGGCCAGTTCAAGCCCACCCCCGAGCGCCAGTCCGGTAGTGAGAGCGATGGTCGTCTTTGGGGAGTTCTCCAGGCTGTTGAGGACATTGTGGCCAAATTCTGTGAATGACTGGATGTCAGCGACCGCATCGGCGCGTATCTTGTCGACGAAGAACTTGACATCGGCGCCGGCGACGAACGCCTTGCCGGCACCCTCGAGCACGATGGTGCTCACATCATCGCGTCCATTCGCCTCATCGAGCGCAGCCCCTAGTTGAGCGACAACAGTCTCGTTGAGTGCGTTCATCGCCTCTGGCCGGTTGATTCGAACGGTCGCAACCCCGCCATCGACCTCCAAGTCGATGTATGAGAATGAGAACGGCTCGCCGCTCGCCGCCTGCTCAGCCAAGAAGCCGGGCAGCGAAAACTCGGCCAGTTCAGCATACGCCGCAGCCATTCTGTGTGCCTCGGCCACACCTAGGCGGTTAGCCAATTCGAACGGCCCTTGGGCCCAGCGGAGTCCGACCTTCGCACCGCGGTCGACATCCTCCATCGAGCAGATTTCCTCATCGACGATCTGCGTACAAACCGCGAACACCTGTCCAAGCAACCGCTCCGAGATGAGCTTCGCTGCCTCTTCGCTCAAACCGCCAGCCTCGTCATCGATTTCCCACATCTCACCCGCTTCAACCAAGGCGCGCAGGCTCTGCGCGCCCGTGTACCGAGGGCAGTCCAACTGCTCTGCGAGGTAGTCGTTGGCGTGCAGTGCAATCGGCGGCCCAGTCAGGTTCATCAAGGCAAACGGCCCCATTCCGATGCGGAACGCATTGCAGGCGGCAGCATCAATTTGTGAGGTGGTCCCAACTCCCTCCTCTAGCAGGAGGCAGGCCTCATTGAGCCAAGGGACGAAGAAGCGGTTGACCACGAATCCGGGCCTGTCTTTGCAGACGATGACCACCTTTCCGAGAGTCTTGCAGTACTGTACGGTTCGCGCCAGCGTTTCGGCTGAAGTGGTGTCGGCCGGGATGACCTCGACAAGGCGGTTCTTGGCGGGGTGGAAGAAGAAGTGTAGTCCGACGAATCGGTCGGGGCGCCCGGTAGCCTCAGCGAGTTCGTTCACCGAGAGGGAAGATGTGTTTGAGGCGAGAATCGTCTCTTCATTGCAAACCTCATCGAGGGTTGCGAAAACCTGAGTTTTGATGTCAAAATCCTCGAAGACTGCCTCAATTACCAAGTCGGTGTCAGCCGCCACGTTCTCCGTTCCGACCACGCCTGTGATTCTGCCCTGTATCGCCTCGACCTGCTCCGGCCTGAAGATGCGACGTTCGACCGCCTCGGCTAGAAAATCTGAGATTATCTGTTGGCCCCGCTCCACGAATTGGGCCTCTCGGTCCACCATCTGAACCTTGAACTCCTCCTGTGCGGTCTTCTGGGCAATTCCACTGCCCATGTTGCCCGCCCCAATGATGGCGACGCTCTCGACCGGGTTCATGGCTCGGGCGGGTCCCGTATCAGCCTTGAATTAGACGGCAGAAGGGTATTGACCCCTTGCACGCATCGCGGCGCGATGGGCGAGCGAGAGGACGCCATTCGCAAAATTGTCGGCGGTGTGTTTGGCTCATTGTTCGGGGTCGGTTGGCTTTCGCAAGCCATCTTCGCCTGGAAGGTCCCTTGGTTCTGGTGGGCGGCCTTCAACGAGTCTGGCTGGTGGGTGTTGCTCGCACTTCTGCTAACCTTCATCGGAGTCGCTCCGTTACTGGTCTCCATCGGCTTCATTCTAGACGGCATCAAGAAACTCGGGCAGTCCGCAATCCCCGAACAGTTACGCGACGAGGCGTGGCGATTTGAGGAGGTCCACTCATCGGGGAGCGAGAGTCCCTCCAATGCGAAGGCAGTAGATGTCGTGGGAGTCACCTCTTCCTCTTCAGCGGCTGCCATAGCCTCCATCAACGGGCTCCACGCTGAGTTGTACAACGACAAGGAGCTCAGCGGAGTACAGGGGATGATAGACGAGGCAACCTTGATTGCACTTGGCCTTGAACGTTCGCTGCTCGGACTCTCAAACGGGGCCAAAGGTGAGTCAGCCCGCACGATACAGCAGGCACTGTTAGACGCTGGACTGAGTTTTCACGCAGGTGCGGACGGTAACTTTGGTCCTGCCACCGAAGAGGCGCTGAAGCAGTTTCAGGAACAGTCCGGCATCAGTTTGGGTGCGGTAATCGAGCGAACGGACTCTACCATCGACTTTGACTGGGGTGGTGGTGCGCCACACGAGGGGATGAGCCAAGACAACTTCAGCATCCGTTGGACAGGCTTCATGAAACCCGAACACTCAGGAACCTACTCCATCCACACGGTCACAGATGACGGCGTCAGGCTCTGGGTCGGGGGTGAACTTCTAATCGATGATTGGAACCAGCATGCTCCAAAGGAGAACTCAACCAATGTCCATCTCCAAGCTGAGCAGTATTATCCTATCAAGATGGAGTTCTTCGAGGGAGGCGGCGGAGCGATGGCAAGGCTGCTTTGGACTCCGCCGGGCGGCAACAAGAATGTCATCCCCAACTGGGCACTCTACACGAGTGATACCGGTGTGGTGGAGCAATCCGAGGATGAGGTCGATCAAGAAACTGCAGCGGAACAGACGCTTTTCATCGAGAAGCGCTCACACTCTGCTGGCGAATCGATTAAGGTCAGATTCAAGGATGGGCCTGGCAATCCGACTGATTGGATAGGCATCTTCGAGGAGGGTGCACCTTCCAATGCTGAGAGTTTTCTTGATTGGTTGTATGTCAGTGGTTCCAGAGAGGTGGGTAGTCCAAGCAGGAGGGGTATTGTCACATTCAGTGAGGGAGTGCCCGATGGTGACTACTCCGTACGGCTCTTCGCCAACAACGGATACGAGTTGGTCGCTGAAACCGCCCTCACGGTTGGTGGGGTCGACCGCTCCGAGGATGAGGAGGCGGAGTTCTACCATCTCAAGGACGAGGTCGAGGATGCGCTTGCGGCCGAGAGCATCGCTGAGGTCGATGTCGAAGCTCTCTTTCAGGCAGTAGAGGAATTATCGACCGAAGACTATGCACGGCTCGTTGCGCACCCCGACTTCGACGGCGAGGTCGACAAACTGAGGGTATTTGCCGAGGAAGAGATGGAGGAACGAATCGAAAAGTTGCCAGCACCGATTCAAGAGAGAGTTCGCGCCACTTTCGCCGCAAAGATGGATTCTCTTGAATCGAAGGTTCGAAGCGGCATTCCTAGAGCTGACAAGGTTGCGGTGGGAATGGCTGCAGCGGCCGGATTGGCTGGGGCGGCAGCGGCCGGCTTGGCGGCGACGCATCGAGTTTCGAAAGGGGATGAGGTGGCTGTGGAATCATCCCGGGAGCCTTCAGGTGAGAGTGCCGACGAAGCCGAGTCTGTGGTGATGGCACCGCCCATGACAAGCGCCATGATTGATGCCCGAGAAGGCGAGTTTATTCGTTTGGTTGAGGGCGTGAAGGCAGCCCGCACCTCTACTCAACGTTCGAAGATGGTGGCCGAGGATTTGACAGGTGTGTGGCCAGTAACGATTGTTATCGATGACATCCACCGAACGATGGGAGTAGGGCTTGATGATGAATACAAGGATGGCAAGACAATAGAGGGCATCATCGAGGGCACAGATGTCGCGGTCTCGATTCTCGCATCATCCGTCAAACACCCAGATTTGGATGAATTGGAACCGGGAATGACCTTCGCTGCCAACTGTGTCGTGAAGGAGTACAGACCGGTTATGAAGCGCTTCCAACTACTAGGTTGAGCAATCGCAGGGGTTCAAATCGCCCTGTTGACTCGCCGCCCCATGGGCGGCGTAGCGCGCGTGAGCAAGGCGTTGGCACTCGCAGCGCTTCTTACACTGCTCTTTCTCGCACCCTCAATTGACGGATATCAGTCTGGAAAACCGAACACAAGCGGTGGTTGCGGCTCTTGCCACGGCTCTGCAGGTGGCGTCACACCGTCACTCAGCGGACTGCCGAGCGACTACGCTCCGGGGCAGGCATATTCGCTAACGATCGGCGGAACTGGAACTCCCTCGGGGAGTAATGGCGGATTCTCGCTGACGGTCAACATAGGTATTTTCTCGAATCCTGGCACAAACGCCAAGATAGTGGGTAATTCTCCAACCCACTCAAACACCAACTCCCGCTCATGGACGGTTACTTGGACCGCACCTTACGGGGGCTCGGGCACGGCAAACTTTGCCTTGGCAGTGAATTTCGTCAACGGGAATGTGGCGGCGGATTCTGGCGATAATTGGGGGACCATGACCACTAGTGTGGGGGAGGCACAAGTCACCAATAACCCTCCGACAGCCTCCAATGTGGCGATTTTACCGAGCAATGCCTCAAAGGCGACGGGGCTGTCGATATCCTACGTCTATGCTGATTCCGATGGTGATTCGGAGAGCGACACGGAGATTCGCTGGAGCCGTGATGGAAATTCAATCTCGGCGCTTGATGACCTGACGGCTTTCGGGGGCTCTTACCTTGTCAAAGGTCAGTCGTGGACCGTTGAGGTGACTCCCTGTGACGGGGTTGACTTCGGGACTTCTGTGAGTACAGGCCCCGTCACCATCCAGAACAGCGCTCCAACGGCGTCATATCCGGGGATTAGTCCGCCTTCCCCCGTACAGAATGAAAACCTGAATGTCGATTACAGCTACAACGACTTGGATGGAGATGGCGAGAACGGCTCGGTGATTCGTTGGTTCCTCGACGGCAATCATATCGTTGAGCTTGACGATTCCACCACCGTCTCTGAACTAATGACGAGGATAGGTGACGAGTGGCACTACACGGTCGCCCCTTCGGATGGCACGGACATCGGCATCATGGTGACCAGTCAAACGGTCACGATTCTCTCCTCAAACAATGCTCCGACAATCTCCTTCGCATCACTCTCTCCGATTGGCCCGAGCACCGACGAGGACTTGATGGCGAATTGGGTGTTCAACGATGTTGATGGTGACTCGGAGGTCGATTTCGAAATCGAATGGTTGCTGTTCGGTGTCAGCGACCCATATTCCTCGTATGATGAGATGAATCTACCCTCTTCGGCGACGACGAAGGGTGAAGTCTGGTCCTTCCGCGCCAGAGTGTTCGACGGACTCGATTGGTCCGAATGGGAACTTTCGGGGTCAGAGACAATCGTGAACAGCCTGCCTGTTGCGAGTAATTTGGTGGTTTCTCCGAGCAATGCAACAAGTGCCGACAATCTGACTGTGACCTACGATTACTTCGATACTGACGGTGATGCAGAGGCGGGGACCACAGTGGTGTGGTACCGTGATGGGGTGAGACAGAGCCTGCTGGATGGTGAGACCACAGTCTCCTCGAGTGAAACTACGAGGGGGCAGGTCTGGCAGGCCAAAGTTACTCCCAAGGATAGTGATTCTTGGGGCCAGGAGAGCCCTTCGATTCTCTTCACGATTGGTAATTCAGCGCCGAGGTTTTCCGCACTTGCGATTACTACAGCAGGCGAACAGACAACCTCGCTCGACGAGTTGGTTCTCTCGATGGCGATTACAGATGCTGACACAGACCCAATCCAATCTTCGATTTCGTGGAAGCGAGATGGCTATCGCGTTCCAGCATTGAATGACCACTCAACCGTGGCGACGGAATGGCTCGGAGTCGGGCAGGTGTGGATCGTCGAGGTCACACTCAATGACGGTCAGGGAGGTGTGGTTACCCAGGAGAGCGCCCCCACGGCCATCGCAAACCTACCTCCAACCGCTGACTTCTCCTTCCCAAGTACACCGATGACAGATTCGGAGAACCCACTCGATGGAACCATTTCCAGCGATCCTGATGGCGAGGTGGTCGGATGGCTTTGGGAGTGGAACGACGGAAGTATGGCCCAGACGAGGGAAGGGCCGTCAATCGAAATTCAACTTCCCCTTGGAATCACCAATGTCAAGTTGACCGTATTCGACGCACATGGCGGCAGTTCAAATGTGACCAAGGCGGTCACGACGGTGTTTGGACCGACCGTTTCTGCGCTTGAGGCGGATGTCGGCGAGGGCGAAGTAACCCTCTCATGGGGCTGGGCCGGAGGGCAGACCGAGTTCATCGTCTGGCGGATGTCAGTCACTGATGGAGGCGGTGCAACTGACTGGACGATGTTGACGATGGTGAGCGAGTCAGGCTGGTCTGAACCGCTGCCCTTCTCGGGACAGTCGACTTATCGAGTGAATGCATTGGTTGACGGCGTTGAGAATGGGCGAGCGGTCGAAGGCGAGAATCAGGTCATGATATCCCTCTCTGCAGAAGATCTCCCGTCTCCGGTGCGAGAGGATGTGAGTGGTGGTGCTGAGGTTTTCATGCTGGCTCTGTTCGTCCTCGCAACTCTTGCTGCGCTTGGCTCGGTGACGATTGAGCGTTTACTCGGAGGCGACTCATGATGCGACGAGCCCTCCTCCTCTCTCTTCTTCTGCTGATGGTGGTACTGGTTCCCGAGAACACCGCCAATCCCGGTGGGGAGGGTGACTCTAATCGCGACTTCGCGTGCGGTGGTGCCTGTCATGGTGATCCCGGGCTTTCAGGTCCTTCATCGGCCGAGCTGACGATATCGGCAGACCGTAGCGAGACCTATGTCGGTGGGCCGTTGACTGTCACAGTCAGCGCCCGTGGGATGGAACTCTCAGCCAGAAAGTTGGTCGGAATCTTCCTGCTGACCGGAACACATGGAGTCGATGACACGCCGCAAGCGGCCGGTTGGGCGATTGCCTCCGACGGTGAAGGTGGGTCTGGCAATTATGTCGAGGCCAGAGTCATCAATTCCGCAGGCGTCGCTACTGCCCAGTGGTCGCTCAGAGCGCCACAGACAGAAGGCGACTATCGGCTCATCACCTCGATTCACCACGGTGGTGACGGAGTCGCCCGCCTCGCATTGGATGAGGTGGGGATTTTGATATCTGTAGGTCCGGTTCCCGAAAACCAGCCGCAGATTTCCGCAGGGTGGGCGCCACCTACCAACACACTGGTCGGCGAGACGGTCCGAATCTCAGTTCCTGCGGTCAACGCCACGAGCGTCTCTCTCGAGTGGAAGACAGCGGACGGAACAGCAGGAAGCCTCCCCCTCATCGCCTCGGAAGATGACTGGAGCGGCTCACTTCCAACTCCGCTCTCGCCAACGGAAATCCAATATCGCGTCGTGTTGAAAAACGATGAGTTCGAGGACAACTCCGCCTGGTTCACCCTCTCTTTTGAGGCGCCTGAAGCGCTTCCAAACGATTGGGCGTTCAGACTACAGGCGATTGCAATCCTCTTCACCGCGCTTGCACTCTGCATCACTCTCAATCGAAGGCTCGGAAGGAAGGCCGGGATTGGGAAGTCCGGAGCCGTTGAGGTATTTGGCGACCTTGCGAGCATGCCGATGGGGGAGGCGCAGGAGGTGGTTGCGTCTCTCGACCTTTCAGATGTGCGCAGACCGGCTGGTTGGTCGGACGAACAGTGGGTCCACTATGGCGAGGAGTACCTCAGAGACCTCGGAGGTGATGTCTGATGGTGGCGGCAGGAACATTGCATGCGATATCTGTTGAGATGACCGTCGGCTCGCTCGTTCTCGCCTCGGCGTCGGCCCTTCTTCGCACACTCATGGTGCACTCTCCCTCCCTCTCCCGAAGGTTGGGTGACAGGGTGGCCGGTGGCCTTGATGGGGCCAGTCTGTACGGTGCGATACTCGGTTTGGTGTTCATCCCAGCGACCATCATCACTGGGATTTTGGCTGCGGGAGATGGTAATTCTCTGACCTCCAACAAGATGCTTCTCTCCGGGCTTTGCGTAGGACTTTGGCTTGGTTTCCTGCACGGGCGGATTACGCTTGGACCGAGTCTGTGGGCCAACAAACCATTGGCGACTCTTCAGGGTGCCATCGCCATTGTCGCCTTCCTCGTCACGATGACGCTCTCTTCAATCGGAGGAGATCTGGCGCGCGGCGAGACGGTTGCCGACCTGATTCCGATATTCCCCGATTTCACTGCCTCACCCGAAGTCGGGATGGTCGGCTCCATCCTGATGCTCATACTTGGGGCTGCGGCACTATGCGTGGTTCTGTTCGTGCAACCAAAGGCCCGTCGTCTTCCCGACGAGTGAGATTACAAGATAGAGGATCGCTGGCCTCTTCGGCTTGCATTTCACTCCTCTTCATCGGTTGCCGATTTGGGGAACAGGATGTTGGCTAGGGCAGCTGCTTGGTGGTCGGGTGTCAAACCCATCTGCTCGATGTTTGCTCGACCGGATTTTGCCCAGCGGGCTCGAGTTTCGGGGTTTGCTGATTCTTTGAGGGCGCTATGCCATGCCGACCAGTCGCCGCGTGGGAGCAGACGGCCACTCTCACCGTCTGCGACTGTGAACTGAAATCCGCCCTCGTCAACCATCAGTGCGGGGGTTCCCGCCGCCTGTGCCTCGATGGGAGTCAATCCGAAGGGCTCGTCGCGGGCCAAACTCACAACCGCCCGAGCAGCGCGGACCAAGTCGACCAATTCCTGCTGGGCGAGGCGGGGTTGGACAGCTAATTCGACGCCCAATTCTGCCGCCCGCGCCCTCAACTTGTGCAGGTCTGCGGGCGCCCCTCCACCCACAAGGGCCAGAGAAAGACCGGTTCCAGCGAGCATTTCGAGAGTGTCCCAAGTCCCCTTGACATAGGAAGTTCCGCCGATGGTCACGACATAGTCGGCAGCGATTCCGTCTTCGCCATCCATCTTGTCCGCCCCATCCCCTTGCTGCCAGACCGAGAGATCGACGGTCGGCAGGAGAATTCCCGAATCTATTCCGTAAACAGTGGAAATCCGCTCTTTAATCCAGTGGGAGTTACCGGATATCGTACATTTTGCTCGCCTGTCTAGCCATTGCACGGCCCGCCGGTCGCGGTTGCGTTGCTTGCCTAACAGAAGGTGCGTCAGCGTCAGATTTCGCTTCGGAGTTCCTTCAAGGGTCCTGTGGAGGGCGTCTTCGTAGAGGCCGCGGTGTGGCTCTAGGCAGTAGTAGTGGAGTGGGATGTGGGTGGGCGCGAGGCCAGTGAACTCAAGTGAGCCGACGCCGCTGGTGACATGGATTGCGTCAACGTTCGCCAAGACTTCTCGCAGGCCGCCGCCCTGTTCGCTGAACTCCAACATCGAGAGCCACCTTCGCCCCGCCTGCTTGCTCGCTGTGGCACGAAACTCCGCCCAACCACCTCTAGGGACTTGCCACTCCAGGGCTGGGGTGAGGTAGGGGATCCCCTCCTTGTCCAATGCCGTGCGGGCGGTATCGGGAAGGTTCAGGCTGGCGAGAATCACATCGAAGTGCTTCGACCACGCTTGCAGGTTGTTCAATAGGTCCCGTTCTGCGCCGCCGAACTGCTCGAAGGTTCCCTTCACGACGAGGAGCCGTGGAAGTAGTGTCGAACCTCCGCCCATGGATGCTCGGTCGCTTGCCCGTTTAATATCGGCATGGGCTCGCGTGAGCGATGGCGAGGCGAGTTCTAGTCGTGCGCGGTGGGGCGTTACCCCGCGCCAGCGGGCTTGGCCGAGCGCATCATGAATTGGTAGATCGGCTGAAGGCGGGGGTGATTCCCGGCTACGAATTGGCGGGAGTGATGGAGTATCCGCTCGGAGGCAATCTGTTGACTCGCTGGTGGAGACGGCGCAAGAGCCACATGAAGGCGGTTGAGCGGGCGGTTTTGGAAGGCTTTGATGGGGGGCAAGTTGACTTGGTTCACGTCACCGACCAAGAGCAGGCGCATTTGGTGTGTGTAGAGCAAGTAGCCTGCAGTGTCACGGTTCACGACCTGTTCCATCTCCAGCCACGCACAGTATTGGGTATCGAGGTTGGCGACCACAGGCCCGGGTCTGCTCGCCGGTCAGACCTCAGAATCCTAATCGAGAGTCTGAACCGTGCCAATCTATTGATCAGCATCTCCGAGGCGACTGCTGCAGAATGCCGCTCGTCGTACAAACAGCCGGATGTCAGGGTAGTTCACCACGGAATCGACCCCACCAACCTCCGCGCCCCCTCTGATTCAGACTTGGATGGTTTCGTCCTCCTAACCGTTGGAAGTGACGAGCCGCGCAAGAGGCTGACATTTGTCGACGAGGTTGTCGCAGCACTACCCGAAGAGGTTAGAGCGGATCTCAATTTGGTGCAGGTCGGCAGTCATGTCAGGCTTTCAGACCAACAGTTGATTGGAGCCTATCAGCGGGCTGAGGCGCTTCTGTTTCCGTCAGTTGCCGAAGGATTCGGTCTGCCAGTCCTAGAGGCGATGGCGGCAGGCTGTCCAGTCCTCTGTGCCGACTTGCCAGCCCACAACGAGGTTGCAGACCCGTCGATGCTTCTACCGGCTGACGACGTTGCAGCGTGGGTCGATGCGATTGTCACCGCTCACTCCGCCTGGCTTGCACGCGGCAAGACTCCGGCCGAGCCCGACTCGGTGGCACTTGCCCGCGCTGACCAGTTCAACATCGAGGATTGGGGGGCGAAGATGGCTGCCGCCTGGAATTCGATGTTGGGGGATTGAGATGGACTGGAGAAAGGCACCATCCTCACCCCTACTTTGGGTATTCATCGGCTTCGCCATCGGTGGTTCGGTCATCTGGTGGCCTGTGCTGACCGGCTCAACTCTCTTCGGAGCCCTGTTCCGGTACATCATCGCAACCATCGGCTTCGCCTTCGCCGCTCGCTCGATGGTTGGCTGGCTCGCCTTCTTCGGAATCGTCCTCGTCGGAATCTCTGCGGTCACCGGGAGGGACTTGAGAGACACGCCCGCAGGTCACGCGTTCAACTGCTTCACCGCATTCGTCATCGGCTGGGGCATCGCTCGTGTCATCATTTTCCTGCTGCTCGACGAAGCGTTCTTCCGAGGCTCTGTCGTGACACTCCCCTTCATCCTCGGAACCATTCTCCTAGCAGGTCTCGTTGGTAACTTCACAGTCAACCCGGTTCGCTTCACCAAGGAAGAGAGAACTGCCATCGATTTCGTCCGTTTCCCTGCGATGTTGGGGGTGTTGGTGGTCTGCCTCATGCTCACCCTGCCGAACCTGACCGCCGTGGCCGGGTTGCAACCCTCCCCACCCGAGAGACCGAGCAGTGGCTACGGAAGTGCGGATTCACCTTACGAGGTGGTCGAGTACTCTTTCGCACCGGAATATCCCGAAAACATGACCTCATGGTGGGATGATTGGGCGCAGGAGCAGGAGTGGAAGGTCCATCTTTTCGTTCCGGTCGGGGTAGAGGAGGAGTCGGTCGGTGTGGCGGTTCTGCTGCACGGCTACCAAGGCGAAATCGTTGAGTTCTACCGCGACTCGCTGGTCTCACTCGCCGGTCAGGGGCTGCTGGTCATCTTCCCGCAGTATGTCTCAGACATGGACCTCTCTTCCATTCCCGACGACTTCGAATTGACCTACATCTTCGGGGGTTCCGACCATCCCCAACACCTGCCGCGCTACACCATGGCGTTGTATGGGATTGACGCCGCCTTCGCCTTCATCGACGATGACGCGGGTGTGCAGGGAACTTTGGGAGGAGTTGCCGTGGACACAGACCACCTTTGGATCGGCGGCCACAGCATGGGGGCTGGCACCACCTTCTACGTGATGAGCGAGTTGCTCGGGAGAGGTATGGGCTCCG
>Ga0208879_1001723_pt1 | contig 20215 bp, 13 predicted proteins | sample Knorr_S15_td_Bot_FD_185605 | JGI IMG/M metagenome (GOLD analysis project Ga0208879, IMG submission 185605) | Marine microbial communities from Southern Atlantic Ocean transect - Knorr_S15_td_Bottom_ad_5009_LV_A (SPAdes) (version 2) | ecosystem: Environmental > Aquatic > Marine > Oceanic | place... | reverse complement strand
GAGATGTTACTATAGTTTATGGATGTACTGATGCAGCTGCGTTAAATTATAATCCTGAAGCTAATACAGATGATGGTTCATGTGAGTATGAACAAACAGAAGGCCCTTGGGATATTCTAATTACTGGCTCAAACCATACCATTGCTGTGGGAGGTGCTACCCCTATAACATTAGAAGATATGCCAATAGAAAATGGCGATTGGATTGGTGTATTCTATACAGATGATAACGGAGATTTACAATGTGCTGGATATGCTGAGTGGAATGGTTCAACGACTGCAATTGCAGCTCAAGGAGACGATTCTACCACAGATGAAGTAGATGGTTTTCAAGATGGTGAAGAGTTTGTATGGATGATTTGGGATGCATCTGAAGATCTAGTCTATAGTGCCAATGCTAGTTATTTAGAAGGGATGCCAAGTGGTTCCGAGTTTGTAATAAACGGGATTACAGGTTTAGAGTCTCTACATACTGCTCCAGTAGTCTCAGAACAAATAATTGAATTACCAATCGGTTGGAGTTTATTCTCTACTTATATGTTAACTGATAATATGGATGTGATTGCTATGCTTGCTGCAATCGACTCTGAAATTATTATCGTTAAAGATAATGCAGGATTAGCTTATTTACCTGAATGGGGCTTTAATGGTATTGGAGATATGATTGTAGGTCAAGGGTATCAAATAAAGTTGACTACTGCATTTACTCTTGTTATAGAAGGGCTATATATGGAGCCAGAAGAAAATCCAATTACGCTTACCGAAGGCTGGAATATGTTTGGTTGTTTGCGTTTACAAGGCTCAGATGTAATATCTGTTTTTGCAGATATTGTTGATGAAGTTGTTATAGTTAAAAATGGCGAAGGATTAGCCTACTTACCTGAATGGGGTTTTAATGGAATTGGTGATATTCTTCCTGGTCAAGCTTATCAGGCTAAAATGAGTTCTACTCAAATATTAACTTACCTCTCGAATAGTCTGGAATATAGATTGATTAATGCTTCAGTAGTAAATAATTCAAATTTGAATCATTACTCAAGTTTAAAATCTACAGGAAATAATATGCAGTTACTTATTGAGGATGCTGCTTGGACTGATAAACCTACTGTAGGTGATGAATTTGCTGTACGCTCGAATGATGGGGTAATTATTGGTTCTGCCATGTACACTTCTCCTACTACAGTGATAACTATTTGGGGAGATGATGAGACTACAGTAGAGAAAGATGGTGCTAGTCATAATGGTCAATACACATTAGAGTTGTGGAGATCAGATGAGAATAGAGAAGTCACCATCGATATATCATCTTGGATATTAGGAGATGGTAATTACCAAGCCAACGAAATAGTTCAAGTAGGTTCTGTTGCTATAGATGATGTAAATTCTATTACAAAATTGTTTACTGCAAAACCTAATCCTGCTAGTGTGCAGACAATACTCTCGTATTATCTTTCTGAAGATTCTGAGATCCAATTAAGCTTGTTTAATATTTTAGGAGAGAGAGTCATGTTGCTTGAATCTACTTTTAAATTAATGGGATCTCATGAGAATCAAGTTGAGTTGTCTAAGTTAGATCCGGGAGCGTATTTTTATAAATTATCAGTAGCAGATAAAACCTATGTGAAAAGACTAAATGTCTTGAAATAAGTAGGTGGAAAAATGATTTTAAAAAAAGGTGGATATTTCCACCTTTTTTTTGTGTTTTACTTTTCATAACACAGAAAGTGTTCTATATTTGCCACCGCAAACACTCCTCCTTAGCTCAGTTGGTTAGAGCATCTGACTGTTAATCAGAGGGTCCTAGGTTCGAGCCCTAGAGGAGGAGCTACTGATAGTAAGGGTTCACAGGTTTTTAACTTGTGAACCTTTTTTTTGTTTTTCGGAAATTTGCACGGAATTTTCAGAACAGTTTGGGTTTTAGATTAATATTATAATGATTTACTCGGAATTATTAAGGATTAAAATGATGGGCTTAGATACTTCAACGTATTTAGTAATTATGTGTATCAAATAAAGGGGCTTGTAATTGAACTATCTTTTTTTAGAACCCCAACATCTTTACGATCTACAGTACAGTTTTTTGTGATTTCTTTTTTTGCTATTGAATAAAGTTTGAATAAATCAAAATCCTCACTTTAACTTAATTTAGTATTATTTTTACATTAATAAGTAAGATGAATTGCGGGGGCCGAGTTTGTCTCGATAAAAAAAGCGCTCGATAGCGCTTTTTTTATTTTGGAAAATTCCAATGTGCATTTTCAAATAGTATATTTTCTATTAATTCTAGTTCATCAGAAAATTCGCTCGGACAAATACCTTTGTATTTGATAGTGTGATGATCATTAATTTTCAAAGTCGTCAAAGGCAAATCTTGAACTTGTATATTATAGGAGTCTGAGTAGTTAAATGAACGAAGGATTATGTCTGAGATTTGTTTGAAACTTCTTCTGCTTAGATACCATTCATTAATGCCCTGATTTTTAACAAATCTTTTTCCATGATAAGTAACAAGCCTATCCTCAGTTAGAGTAACAGTATATATTGGACAGGTTCCATAGCAAGCCCCTTTTTGAATTTCAAAAATCGGACTGTTATTTGAAGTTCTAATGACTTGATTATTAAAACCTCCACAAGAGGTTAGTAGTACGTAACTCAGAAGAAGTAGTTTTAACTTTTGCATTGTGAATCGAATTCTTATCTTTCTCTACTACAAATATAACATATGCGAGTACATTTTATAGCAATTGGCGGTGCAGCAATGCATAATTTAGCTTTAGCCCTCCAAGAAAAAGGATATTTAGTTTCTGGTTCTGACGATGCAATTTTTAATCCTTCTAAATCAAGACTTGCGAATGCAGGGATCTTACCAGAAAAAATGGGTTGGTTTCCTTCTAAGATTACAGAACAAATTGATTCTGTAATTTTGGGAATGCACGCTCGAGCTGATAACCCAGAACTCTTAAGAGCCCAAGACTTAGGTTTGAATATTTTTTCATACCCTGAGTATTTATTTGAGCAGTCAAAAAATAAGAAGCGTGTCGTAATTGGTGGTTCTCATGGAAAGACCACAATTACCTCTATGATTTTACATGTTTTAAATCAGCTTTCAATTGATTGTGATTATATGGTGGGTGCCCAGCTAGAAGGATTCCAAACAATGGTAAAACTAAGTGAAGCTCCTATCATAATTTTGGAAGGTGATGAGTACCTCTCATCTCCCATAGATTTACGTCCTAAATTCCATTTGTATAAACCTCACATAGCGCTGCTAAGTGGGATAGCTTGGGACCATATTAATGTCTTCCCGACTTTCGCAGAGTATTTTAAACAATTCGAAATCTTTATTGAAGAGATTAATCCAGGAGGTTATTTAACCTACTGTTCATCTGACGAAAGTTTGAATATTATTTCTTCTATAAATTCTGAAATTGAAACTGAAGCCTATCTTCTTCCTGAGTATGTTATTGAGGCTGGAAAAACCATTATTAGTCATAAAGCTGGAACTACAGAGTTGGAAATATTTGGGCAGCACAATTTATTAAACATGAATGGTGCTTTGAATGTTTGCAAACAATTAGGGGTTGAGGAATCGGATTTTTATAAATCTATGGAGTCCTTTAAAGGGGCTTCAAAAAGATTAGAGAAAATATTTGAACGCGATGGCTTGATGGTTTATAATGACTTTGCGCATTCTCCCTCTAAAGTTAAGGCTACTGTAAAAGCGGTTAGAGAACAGTTTAAAGATTTCAAAGTAATTGCGGGACTAGAATTGCATACTTTTAGCAGCCTAAACAAGTCGTTTTTAGCTGAATATAAAAGTACTATGTCTGGTGTGGATATTGCCTATGTGTATTTTGATCCAAAAGCAATTGCTCATAAGAAATTAGAGGATTTGTCTGAAGAATTAGTTTATGAGTCCTTTGCTCGTAAAGATTTAAGAGTCTTTACCGATTCAGATGATTATTGTAATGCCATCCGGAAAGAAGTGAATTCAAAAACGGTAGTGCTTTTAATGAGTTCAGGAGATTTTGGTGGAGTTGTTCTAGAAGATTTTGCTGCTAGTTTATAATGAGAGTACCTTAAGTGAATATGAAAGTTGGAATTTATATGGCTATTTAATTTATTCACTTGATGTCAAGTTCTGACTTTTACAAAGATCCTCAAAACTTAAAAGATATAGCCGAACACTAATTTAAAGATATTCTACTACTTGTTCAAGCTTCATTCCTCTAGAACCTTTTATTAGAATAAATGAGTCATTAACTGGGTTCTTTTTTAATTCTATAATCAACTCTGCCGCAGTGTTAAGTGAAGTAAATTCAGATGCGTTATACTTGTTAAATAATTCGCCAACCAAATACACTTTTTGAATTCCAGAATCCAAACAATTCGTAATAATATTAAGATGTTCTTTTTCCGATTCAGAACCTAATTCAAACATATCTCCAAGAATCATTACTTTAGAATGGTGTTCTATTTGAACCATGTTTTGGATTGCTTTTTCAATGCTCATAGGATTAGCATTGTATGCATCAAGTAGAATGGTATTTGTATTGGTTTTTAGTAATTGAGATCTATTGTTAGTCGGTGAGTAGTTTTCAATTGCCTCCTTAATTTGTTCAATTTTCACCTCAAATTCTAAGCCTATGGCTATACTAAGCGCAATATTATCGAAGTTGTATTCTCCTATTAGTTTGCTTTCGATTGTACTGTTGTCATAGCAAACTTTAACAAAGGGTTGAGCTCCTTTAGATTGAATTTTATAGGAGCTTGTATCTAATTGCCCATAACTGATCGTTGGACAATTTAAAGGTAGCTTATCAATCAATATCTGTTGATTGTCTTTAATATAAATAGGATTCCCTTTTACTGATAAGAAGTTGTAGAGTTCCGTTTTAGTTTTTATCACACCCTCAACAGATCCAAAACCCTCTAGATGTGCTTTCCCAATATTTGTTATTACCCCGTGAGTAGGTTCTGCTATTGAACAGAGAAACTCGATTTCACCTATATGATTTGCACCCATTTCAATAATTGCGACCTCTGTATCTGCTGATATCGACAGAATGCTAAGTGGTACACCTATATGGTTGTTTAAATTACCCTTAGTAGCACTTACTCTGTATTTCTGACTAAGTACTGTGTAGCAAAGTTCCTTGCTGGTGGTCTTGCCATTTGTTCCAGTAATGCCAATTACGGGGCAGTGGAGCTTTTTTCTATGAAAATGGGCTAGTTCCTGAAGGCATTTTAGACTGTCCTCAACCAAAATAAATCGTTCATCTAGCACATACTTATCTTCATCCACTATTGCAAATGCAGCTCCCTTGTTTAAAGCCTCAAAAGCATATTCATTTGCATTGAAATTGGGGCCCTTTAAAGCGAAAAAGATACAAGCCTCAGAGATTTGTCTTGTGTCAGTACAAATCTCAGGATGTTCTAAGTAGATATTGTAGATGTTGCTAATCATTTCTCAAGTGAAAGTATAAAAGAAATTTTAAACATAAAAAAAGCCTCTCTAGGAGAGGCTTTTAATTTATCGTGACATTTTTCTTGACTTTTTCTTATTGGGCTTCAAGTTCTGAGAACCCATTCGGTCTGTTACACATCGGAAACCAATGAAGTCACTTGCAAGATCTGCATTTAAGAATCTTCTTGCGCCTGGGTTTAACCAGTAAGATCGATCTTTCCACGAACCACCTTTGTATACATGTACATCATCATTGATCAATGTTGTTTTACCAAAGTCATACATAGCAGGGTCTCCTTGTGAATCACCCTTTGAGTAATAGATACTTGATTCTATATCACCATCAAGCTTATTAGAGTTCTTAGCTTTTAGGTAATTTCGTCTGTTTTTATCTGCAATCGCTTCGCGAGTTTGCATTCTTCCTAATGAATCAGCTTCTATATAATATCCTTCTTCATCTTTAGCTTTATCTGTAAATACATTTCCTCTGAAAGGCATAAAGTCATCTTGCCCATCACTCATAGGTCTGTATACATCTAGTACCCATTCGGCAACGTTACCCGACATGTCGTAAAGACCATAGTCGTTTGGAGGAAAAGCCTTTACAGTCATTGTGCGTGCACCTGCATCATTTAAAGATCCAGCGATTCCCATATTATCACCACCACCTCTTTTGAAGTTGGCTAATAATTCACCTTGGAATGGTTTGCGATTATCTCTCAAAGAATTCCTATCCCAAGGGTAGTAACGACCATCAGCAACATTACCTTCAATAGAATTACCAATAAGACCCCAAGCAGCAAATTCCCATTCAGCTTCAGTTGGAAGTCTATAGCCTGCAGTCAGAACACCGTCTTCTAAACGACCTCTTCGACCGGTTTTACTTTTTGGGTTGGCTAAATCTTTATATCCTTTTTTCTGAGAACCTGTATATTGCCCAGCTCTATACGTTTCCGTATTGAAGTTGTCATCATCAAATTGCTCCGTATTGTGTTTTAAGGCACCTTCATCAATTAAGGCAAGTTCGTTTACACGATCTGTTCTCCAAGCACAATAATCCTGAGTTTGATCCCAAGATACACCAACAACTGGATAGTGACTAAATCCGGCATGACGCAAATAATTATTTACTAGCGGATCGTTGTACCCTAACTCACTTCTCCAGGCGTTTGTGTCAGGAAGAGCATTCCAGTATACTTCCGGGTAGCTTTCACCAAACACTCTGTTAAGCCAAAATAGGTATTCCCTGTACGCTGTGTTGGTTACTTCTGTTTCATCCATGTAAAATGATGCTACAGACACTTGACGGGGCGTAGCATTATTATCCATAAGAACATCCTCTTCAGTTTGTCCCATGATGAAAGATCCACCTTCAACAAAAACCATCCCTACAGGAAGGTCTTGTTCGTAATTTAACTCAGCCTCGAAACCTCCATTTTTAGAAGTGTTTATTTTCCAGCCTGTTGTTTGTGAAACATCTTTGTGTTTATTGCTACACGATGTAGCTAAAGCAGCCAAGGCTACAATAAATAGTTTAGAAAAAGTAATAGACTTGTTCATGGTCTGTTATGGTCTTGTGTTTGTTGTAATTGAGTTGGGGCGACTAAAATACCTAAAATTTAGGGCATTTTATAGCTTTTAATTTTTTTCTTTTATCTCTACAAGCTAATTGTACCGTTAGAGAAACTTCGTGAGCACCTCCTGATGCATCTGCAAGTTCAGAAACGGTGTAGTCATAACTGTATCCTAAGCGCATTCCATTAGCTTCGTAACCAAGGACTATAAGTACGGCATCAGCATTAGAAAAGTTATTTCTGAAGTACAAGCCCCCAGAGAAACTGTCGTTAGTTAAAGACATACCAACATTAAGTTGTTTAGCTCCATTTTGTGTCATATAAAGCACATTCGGAGTGATGAAAGGCCCATCCATTACTAATCCCATATTCTTACTTCTTCCAACTGCGAAATTCGCACCTGCATGAACCGTAAGTTTTCTTGGTAAGTAACTCGTTGTGATGAATGCATCTTCAGGTTGAGTGATGTGGTGCATTGCAATACCCGCAAAATATTTTTTTGTAAAAGCCATCATACCTATTGATAGGTCTGCGTAAGATACATTATCAGCGAATGCTCCTACATTTTCTTGCGTTGGGAAGACAAACCCGTAGTTAGGGTCAATTTCGTCTCCAAAATGAAGCTTGGTTTTGTCTAGAGACCTTTGTTGATAGGTTGCTTGAACCCCCGTAAGAACTGTTAACTTTCTTGTTGCTTGAAGTTGGTACGAGTACATAGCGCTTACCTGTGTGTTGCTCAATGCGCCTTCACCCTGAATGTCATTTAAAATTTGAATACCTACACCCCCGTGAAGTGTTTCAATATTTTTATCAATAGAAATACTACTACTGATAAATGCTCCTTTTAAATTAGGCCATTGATTGCGATGATTCATCGAAATTCGAGGGCAGTTTGCAGAGCCTGCCATTGCAGGGTTTAAGTATAAGGGGTTGCCGTAAAACTGAGTAAAGGCAGGGTCTTGTGCCTGTGCAGTTTGAGATAGGGCGATAAAAATAACTGCCAATAAGGCAAATAATCTATTTTGGATCATATCACTTAGTAGTTATGGAACACAATAATACAATAATTTTTGAAATTCTCAACGAGACATTAGTTTCAATAAGGATTCGGAGTTTTCTTTGTGAAATAATTGTGCCAAAATTTGTTCGTAAAGAGTAATATGCATTTACTTTAAGCGTTATTTGATAAATCAAATTACTCTTTATTATATGAGGAATATTAGTTTTGTTTTTTGTGTGTTTTTTTCCTTACTGTCCTATAGCCTTGGGGCACAATCTCAGTATGATGTTTCAGTTGATTGGTTGCAGCAGAAAGAGTATTATATTGAGAAGGAAAATATTCAGGTTTTAAATTTTAAAGGTGCTTTTTATGAATTTGAAAAGCATCACTTTCCATTGTATAAAAATAAAATTCGTCTTCCTGAGAATACAAAAGACGTAGATGTACAATTCTTAGTTACTGAAAAGGAGCTTTTATCTCATTCAGACCTACAGAAACTTAATGGTTCTCACCTTATCGATACGCTCTCGTGGCGAATAGTTAGAGAGGGGAAAGTGCCTTATTTGGTTTTAACCTACCTACCTATTACTACAGATTCTAAAGTTTTACAATTTAGTTTCACCCTAAACTTATCTTATTCAGATTATTCACTTAGTAAGAGGGCCCTAATTGAAAATTCAATATTTAGCGAAGGTGATTGGTATAAGATAAAGGTGAATACAGATGGTCTTTATAAGATAGATAGAGAGATGTTGACTGATATGGGCTTGGATGTAGGTAATCTTGACCCTAGAAATATTCAAGTTTTCGGTAATGGTGGTGCTATGTTACCAGAGTATAATGCAAGCTATAGAAGAGGGAACTTGCAAGAATGTCCTATTTATGTTAGAGGTGAGCAAGACGCTAGTTTTGATTCTAACGATTTAATTATTTTCTATGGAGAGTCTCCTCATCGTTGGAAACTGAATAGTAATCTGCAATTTGAGCATATTCAAAACATATACGACAACAATAATTATTATTTTCTCCATGTAGGAAACTCAGAAGGGAAGAGGGTGGTTGATGAGCAGCTTAGTTTATTAAATAATCTTCAAGTTAATTTCCATACCGATAGACAGTTTTATGAATGGGAAGATCAGAATTTGAAGCATACAGGAAGAGAGTGGTTTGGAGAGTATTTTAGTTTTAATGAACAGTATAATTTAAACTTCAACTTCTCTAATAGGTTGTTAGAAGAGTCTGTGATAATTAAAGCTAGAGCAGTTGCTCGGTCATCATCTGTGTCAAATCTATCGTGTGTTCATAATGGTCAGCAGGTGTTAAGTGTTTCAATAGCACCTCAAACGAATTCTGAAATTTATGTTGAGGATGGCGAAAGTGTAGCAGATTTTGTAACTAATGATGCGGTTATAGGACTTTCGGTAAGCTATAACAGGAATGGGAATTCATCGGCATTTGCTTATCTCGATTATATAGAATTACAGGCAAAGTGTAATTTGAAATTTAACGGCAGTCAGTTGGTGTTTAGTGAGCCTTCGACGATAGGTACGGGTAATGTAACTAAATTTAATATAGATGCAAATAGTGCTGATTTTGAAGTTTGGGATGTTACCAACCCAAATGAAGTTAGATCTTTACTTGTGAGTGATTTAAGCTTTACGAGTGCTACCGATAGTTTAAAAACATTTGTAATTCACAATCCTAATAATTCAAATTATTTGAACCCAATCTTTGTTAAAAAGATTGAAAATCAAAATTTACGGAGTCATAATCCGGCAGATCTTATCATAATAACAGCGCCAGAATTTGTTGCTGCTGCAGAACGTTTAGCTGATTTTCATATGCAATCCGACGGGATTTCTGTAAACATAGTAACAACTCATCAAATTTATAATGAATTCAGTTCGGGTAAGCAAGATCTAGTCGCCTTGCGATCGTATTTGAAAATGCTTTATGAAAAAGCGCAAACAGAAGATGAAATACCAAAGAATGTACTACTCTTTGGAGATGCTAGTTTTGATTATAAGGGTATTGGTGAAATGAACAATCGGTACAGTAACCAAAATTTTGTACCAACCTTTGAATCCCAGTATTCATTTAAATTAGGGCCTTCTTACTGTACGGATGATTTTATAGCCTTTTTAGATCCCTTAGAAGGAGGGCAGTCATCTATAGGGCATGATGGAATTGATATTGGAGTTGGTCGATTAGTCGTGCAAACGGCAACACAAGCAGAAGAGATGGTTGACAAAATCATCCATTATACCTCTGCAAATTCTTTTGGTGATTGGAGAACTAATATTTGTTTTGTTGCCGATGATGTAGACGATGCTGCATGGGAGTTTAGACTTCAAGAGAATATGGATAAAATTGCGCACGACATTGATACAAGTTACCATAATTATAATATTAATAAGATCTACATGGATGCCTATCAGCAAGTTTCATCTGCTGGCGGACAGAGATATCCAGATGCAAGGCAAGCTATTATTGATAATGTAAATAAGGGAACTTTAATCATGCACTACTATGGGCACGGAGGGGAAGTTGGTTGGGCGGAAGAGCGCGTACTGGAATTGATAGATATTAATTCTTGGGAGAATATGGATAATTTACCAGTCTTTATTACAGCTACCTGTGAATTTTCTAGGTATGATGATTCAAAAAGAATTTCTGCAGGAGAGCAAGTATTGTTAAACCCTAAGGGTGCCGGAATTGCTTTGTTTACCACTACAAGAACTATAACAGAAACGGATGCGCGAAATTTGTCAAGTTCATTTTATAAATATGCTATACCCGAAAGTAGCAATGACTACTTAACTTTTGGGCAAATAATGAAAAGCTTAAAAAATGATTTGAGTAATTCTCCTAATAAATCAAAATTCACGCTTTTAGGAGACCCAGCCCTTCGCTTACCTATTCCTCAATTAAACGTGGTTGTTTCTGAAGTTTTAAATGCCCTAACTTTTGCTCAAATAGATACCATTAAAGCCCTTTCTAAAGTTTTAATTAAGGGGATGATTACGAACGATGATGGAAGTATTTATGAAGGGTTTAATGGGGTGCTAAAGCCGAAAATATTTGATAAGCCGAGTCAGGTTCAAACTTTAAATAATGATTTTGAGCATCTAGAGCCTTTTAACTTCGAATTGCAACAAAATGTATTGTATTCAGGAAATGTAACCGTGGAGAATGGTTTGTTCGAATTTGAATTTGTAGTCCCAAAAGATATAGCCTACGCGAATGGATTTGGAAAGTTTTCGTTTTATGCTAGTAATAGTACCGAGGATGCTATTGGAGCTTATGTAGATGTGGTAATAGGAGGCTTCGACGAAACTGCAGTCGAGGATAATGTTGGTCCTGACATAGAGCTTTTTATGAATAGTGCTGATTTTATGTTTGGCGGGATAACAGATGAGAATCCCAGTCTTTATGCCCTTGTGCAAGATGACTCTGGGATTAATACAACCGGGAATGGTATTGGTCATGATTTAGTGGCTACTTTAGACGAGGATAGCCAGTCGTCCATAGTTCTTAATCATTACTATGAGTCAGATCTAGACTCGTATCAAAGAGGGACAGTATCTTACCCCTTTGCAAGTTTAGCTGAGGGTGTGCACGAACTTAAAATTAAAGTTTGGGATGTGCATAATAATTCTTCCGAAGCAATAACAGAGTTCTTGGTTGTTAGCAATGAAGGTTTGGTGCTTCAGAATTTAATGAATTATCCAAACCCATTTAGAGACTTTACACGCATTCACTTTGAGCATAATAGACCCAATGTTGAAATGAATGTAAGGATTGATATATATACGATCAATGGTGAATTGGTGAAGTCTATGCGGAAGACGATTGCAGCGTCCTCATATGCGAACTCAGATTTTATTTGGCAGGGCGATTCTGATACGGGAGCTCCTATTAATAGTGGGATATACTTATGCAAAGTAAGTGTTGCTTCTACAGAAAGTGATGAAGAAACCGTGATTAGTTCACAAATGCTAATAATAAAATAAGTTTAGCGTTATTAAATTTATAAATTTGTCTTGTTTAAACACTACTACATGAGAAAAATAGGATTCATAACCTTAACAGGTCTACTTCTGGCTGCAGGAGCAAATGCTCAAGATGTGCCAGGTTCAGATTCAGATTATTTAAATAACCTAAATACAATTTCTACTTCAGTGCCTTTCTTATTGATAGCACCAGATTCAAGAGCTGGAGCCATGGGAGATGTTGGGGTTGCAACTTCACCTGATCACAATTCGATTCATTGGAATGCTTCGAAATTGGCTTTTATAGAAGACGATAAGGGAGCTTCTATGTCATACACGCCATGGTTGCAAGATTTAGTACCCGAAATAAGTTTAAGTTATTTGTCTGGATTCAAGAGATTAAACGCTAGAAGTACTATTGCTGGAAGTCTGCGGTATTTTTCTTTAGGTGAAATTCAGTTTACAGATAATTCCGGACAACCTATTTCTAAGTTTAGTCCCAATGAATTTGCCTTAGATGGTGCCTATGCTATGAAATTGTCTGAAAACTTTTCTGCAGGGCTAGCAATGCGCTATATCTACTCTAATCTTACAGGTGGAATAAATGTTCAAGGTGGAGGCGTTACTAAGCCAGGGACATCTTTTGCTGTAGATTTATCTTCGTACTATCAGAGTGAAAAATTTGAAATTGATAATAAGGAGGCTTATTGGGCCGCCGGAATGAATATCTCTAACTTAGGTAATAAAATTTCTTATACCGATGCCGGAGAAGAGCATTTCTTGCCAATGAATGCTCGCTTAGGGTCGAGTTTATTTATGGAATTAGATGATTACAATTCGGTTTCATTTGCTTTTGATGTCAATAAATTATTAGCTCCTACACCTCCAGTTTATGCTGTTGATGAAGATAATAATCCGGTTTTTGACGAAAATGGTGAACGAGTAATTGAGGCTGGTCAAGATCCTAATGTTGGTGTTTTACAAGGAGTGTTCCAATCCTTCACAGATGCTCCTGGTGGAATGGCGGAGGAATTGAACGAATTGATGTTTTCTGCAGGGGTTGAATATTGGTATTTGAAACAATTTGCTTTTAGAGGTGGTTATTTTTATGAGCACGAGACTAAGGGGAATCGTAAGTACATAACTTTAGGTTTAGGGATGAAGATGAATGTGTTTTCTTTAGACTTCTCGTATTTACTTCCTGCTACAAAAGGAGTGAGAAGTCCATTGGCAAACACGCTTCGTTTTACGATGTTGTTTGATATGGCAGCTCTTTACGCAACGGATAAACAAAACTAAATGAATATTAGAGTAGGTTTTGGTTTCGATGTACACCAACTAGCCGAGGGAGAAGAATTTTGGCTGGGCGGAATATTAGTCCCTCACGAAAAAGGAGCTGTAGGACACTCAGATGCCGATGTGCTTATTCATACAATTTGTGATGCTATTTTGGGTGCCGCAGATCTAAGAGATATAGGATTTCATTTTCCAGATACCGATCAGAAATACAAAGGAATTGACAGTAAAATTCTTTTAAAAGATGTGATGGCCGTCCTTCGTAAAGAAGGGTATGAGCTCGGTAATGTTGATGCTACCATCGCCTTGCAGAAACCGAAAATAAATCCTCATATCCCAGAAATGAAAAAAGTCTTAGCTGAGGTAATGTCTATATCACCCGGTCAAGTATCGATAAAAGCTACAACAACTGAAAAACTCAGTTTTGTAGGCAGAGAAGAAGGTGTTTCGGCTTATGCGGTTGCCTTAATCCAAAAAATGTAAAAAAAACTCCAAAATTTTGGAGCTTTTTTTTCTAATTCTATTTTTTCATGGAGCAAAAACAAATTACCATAACTTATAAAGAGTACTCGGGGAAAGAGCTTTCTGCTTGGCAAAAGAATCTTGTAGAGAAATCTGTTGAGGCACAGTCTAGTTCTTATTCCCCCTATTCACATTTTAAAGTAGGAGCGGCTATTTTATTAGACAACGACTCAGTTGTATTGGGTAGTAATCAAGAAAATGCCGCCTATCCATCTGGATTGTGTGCCGAAAGAGTTGCTATCTTTTCTTGTGGAGCAATTCATCCCAATAAAAAGATCAAAGCAATAGCAATTTCAGCCAGTACCGATAAATTTGACTTGAATGAATTATTAGCTCCTTGCGGCGCCTGCCGACAGTCGATGTTAGAGTATGAACACAAGCAAGGTGAGGAAATAATAGTCCTACTAAAAGGTGTTGATAGTCTTGTGGTTGAGTTTAGTTCAGTCAGAGATTTATTGCCAATACCCTTTAATTGTGATGCCTTGCAGAATGTTAGCTGAATCAACAACAAATTACTTACATTTGCTTCCCAAATTTATACGAAATGGCAAAGTTGAAGTTTACGAAAGAAACCTATTTAAAGTGGTATGCAGATATGCTGCTTTGGAGAAAGTTCGAAGATAAAACTGGTGCACTTTATATCCAGCAAAAAATTCGCGGATTCTTGCATTTATACAATGGGCAAGAAGCTGTCCTAGCAGGATCGATTCTAGCAATCGACCCTTCAAAAGATAAAATGATTACTGCTTATCGCGATCACGTGCAACCCATTGCAATGGGTGTAGATCCAAAAATAATTATGGCAGAGCTTTTTGGTAAAGCTACCGGCTGTTCAGGCGGTAAAGGTGGATCTATGCACATGTTTTCTAAAGAATTCAATTTCTTTGGTGGACACGGTATCGTTGGTGGCCAAGTTCCTTTAGGTGCGGGTATTGCATTTGCCGATAAGTATAACAATATTGATGGCGTTACCCTTTGTTATATGGGTGATGGTGCCGTTCGTCAAGGAGCGATCCACGAAACATTTAACATGGCTATGCTATGGAAGTTGCCTGTAGTTTTTATTTGCGAAAATAATGGCTATGCTATGGGTACTTCTGTTGAGCGTACTGCAAATCATTCTGATATCTGGAAATTAGGTCTGGCTTACGAAATGCCTTGTGGACCTGTTGATGGGATGGATCCTGTTGCAGTTGCAGAAGCTGTAAAAGAAGCTGCCGACAGAGCGCGTAAAGGTGATGGTCCAACTTTCTTAGAAATGAAGACCTATCGTTATAAAGGGCACTCAATGTCTGATGCACAAAAGTACCGTACCAAAGACGAAGTGGCTGAATATCAAAAAATCGATCCTATTACTAAAGTTCTTGAGCTAATCAAGAAAAAGAAATGGGCTTCTGATGATGAAATTCTAGCCATTCAAGATAAAGTAAAAGCAACAGTAAAAGAAGCTGTAGACTTTGCAGAAGAGTCCCCATTCCCAGAGAATGACTCTTTATATAAGAACGTTTACGCAGAGGAATATCCTTTCATAAAAGATTAAATTATGGCAGAAATCGTACGCATGCCGCGTTTGAGCGACACTATGACCGAAGGTACAGTAGCGAAGTGGCATAAAAAAGTGGGTGATGCTATTTCTGAAGGCGACTTGCTTGCAGAAATTGAAACAGATAAAGCTACTATGGAGTTTGAATCCTTCCAAGAAGGTGTGTTATTACACATCGGGGTGGAAGAATCTGCTACAGCTCCTGTAGATTGTATCTTAGCTATTTTAGGTGAAGAAGGTGAAGATGTGAAAGCTATATTAGAAGCTGATGCTAAACCTGCTATCGAAGAGGTGAAGGAAGATAAACCTGCCGCGGTTCCTGTACATGAAGCCAAATTAGAAACTCCACAATCTGCTCCAGCTCCTATTATTGCAACTAAATCTGCAGATGGAAGAACAAAAGCTTCTCCATTAGCAAAACGTTTAGCTGAAGAGAAAGGCATTGACATTACTATGATTGCTGGTTCTGGCGATGGTGGTAGAGTAATAAAAAGAGATGTAGATAATTATCAAGCTCCTGCAACTAATGCTGCTGCTTATCAAGAATCTTATACTGAAGAGCCTATTTCGCAAATGCGTAAGGTTATTGCTCGTAGGTTAGCTGAATCTAAATTCTCAGCTCCACATTTCTACCTTTCTATTTCGGTAGATATGGACAATGCAATGGCTGCTCGTAAAGCAATTAATGCTCTGCCAGATACTAAAGTTTCTTTCAACGATATAATTGTGAAAGCTTCGGCAATGGCATTGCGCGAACATCCAACCGTGAACTCTTCGTGGAGAGCAGATGTTATTCGTCGTAACCAACATGTAAATGTAGGTGTGGCTGTAGCAGTTGAAGATGGACTTTTAGTTCCTGTGGTTCGTTTTACGGACACGAAATCTTTATCAGATATTTCTGCTGAGGTGAAAGACTTTGCTCAAAGAGCGAAGGATAAGAAATTACAACCTGCCGATTGGGAGGGAAGTACATTTACAATCTCTAACTTAGGGATGTTCGGTATAGATGAATTTACTGCTATTATTAATACACCAGATGCTTGTATTCTTGCCGTTGGTGGAATTAAACAAGTTCCGGTTGTAAAAGATGGACAGGTAGTTCCTGGAAATGTAATGAAGTTGAACTTGTCTTGTGATCATCGCGTGGTAGATGGCGCATCAGGGGCAGCCTTCTTAAATACACTGAAAACATATTTAGAGAATCCGGTAACGATGCTCAAATAATATTAAAGTCCCCTTGTGGGACTTTTTTAATACCCAAAATATGATTAGAATTCCAGATAATATTCAAGAGCTAAAGGCATATAAGCCCGGGAAAAGTATAGAGCAGATAGTTGAGGAACTAAACTTAACCAAAACTGCCGTACTGTGGAATAACGAAAACAATTTCGGTTGTTCGCCAAAAGCCAAAGTTAAAATGGTCGAGGCAATGGATAATCTGTATTTGTATTCCGATCCTTTGAGTACTCCTTTGAGAACTCAAATAGCTCTAAAAAATGGAATTCAACCCGAACAAGTAGTGGTTGGGAATGGTTCAGAAGGAATCATGCAAAACCTTATGCGTGCTTTTTGTAAAGGCGATGATGAGGTATTGACTTTCCAAGGAACCTTCGTAATCATTTATGTTTGGTCTATGTTAAACGATACACCTTGTAAAAAGGTGCCTTTAACAGATGCTTATGGATTTGATTTGAATCCTATCTTAGATCAAATCACTGATAAAACGAAGGTGATTTACCTCTCAAATCCAAACAATCCTACAGGAGCCATGATTAGTGAAAAAGCGCTTCGCGACTTTATGACTAAAGTTCCTGACCACATTTTGGTGGTTGTTGACGAGGCTTATTACGAATATGCTAAAGTGATTACTGAGGAGTATCCTGACAGTATTCGTATGAACTACTCGAATGTTCTTACCCTGCGTACTTTTTCTAAAGCTTATGGTTTAGCTGGTATGCGTGTAGGTTATGCAATGGGTCCAGTAGATTTAATCGAACCACTGATGCGAGTGAAGTTGACTTTCGAACCTTCGAGCTTGGCGCAAGCGGCCGGAGAAGGAGCACTAGAAGATGTTGATTTCTTAGCAAAGACCGTTCAGAACAATAAAGAACAATTACCCGTATTCTACAAATCCTTCGACGAAATGGCTGTGACTTACTTTCCCTCATTCGCCAACTTTGTAATGATTGATATGGAGACTCCAGAAAAGGCTATGCAAGTCTTTGAAGAGCTTTTAAAGAAAGGTGTTTTCGTAAGAGTATTAGCTGCTTTTGGTTTACCTCACTGTATTCGTATTACCGTAGGAACTCCACAGGAGAATGCCTTTTGTCTTGAAATGATGAAAGAGGTTCTTAATTAAGAATGATGAATTAATAATTTATCATCATCAAACTATCGCCCTTGAATGGAGGATCATGATAAATTGTCATCCTGAGCCTGTCGAAGGATAATCCAATAACTGAAAATCAACAACCACCGACCACAGTCTATCGACCACCGTCTACCGACCACCGTCTACAAGTCAATCTGTTTATCAATACTCTGTTCTAGCGAGATAATCGTTTCTGTGCGATGAATACCATTTACAACTTGAATTTCCTCGTTCAGCACATGACGCATATGTTTGGTATTCTTGCAACGAATCTTGGCAAAGATGCTATAGACTCCAGTAGTGTAATGTGCTTCTACTACCTCTGGAATGATACTCATCTGTTCGATGACTTCTTTGTAGTTAGAGCCCTTTTCTAAATAGATCCCCAAGAATGCTGTTAGATCGTAGCCCAATAATTCGTAATTAATATCTAGTCGACTCTTTTTTACAAGACCAGCTTCTTCCATCTTTTTCATACGCACATGTATCGTTCCAGCCGAAACAAGCAGTTTTTTGGCGATTTCGGTGTATGGTGTCTTCGCATCCTTCATTAAAATCGATAAAATGCTTCGATCTATATTGTCAATTTGATAATTAGAGTCCATTTTGAATAGTTTGAATTTGAGAAATAATAATCAAATATAGTTTATATTATTGTATTCATAAAAATAACATCAATTAGTTGTTTTATTTGCAACAAAAGACTTCTTGTTTTATATTTACCATAGTTAATCACCAAGACACTGTGGGGTGATGAAACTGGCAGACATGCCCTCCTGTCTCGAGGGTGGAGATTTTGGCATAAATCCCTGGACTAACCACTCCGTGAAGGTTCGACTCCTTCTCCTACAGCAACAAAAAAAGGCAATCATCTGATTGCCTTTTTTTTGTAAATTATTATTGGAACTGTGTTGTTTATAGTGAGTCATTGAGTTTAGAGTTTTCATTCGTAATATTCATATACAATATTAACTCCTCTACCTTCTTAATTCTGACTCCTGTATTCTTTTTCCTGTTAGCATTAATAATCCAAAATCTCTTTCATCACCAGTTCAACTTTCTCGGCATTCGGAATCATGGTAGCTTCCAAAGTGCTGTTAAGAGGGATGGCTGGCATATTTTCGGCACCTAGGACTCTTACTGGAGCATCTAAGCTTTCGAAACACTCTTGTTGAATTTCTCCTGCAATAGCTTGAGCAAAACCAAATCCTTTGGGCTCTTCGGTTAATACCAAACACTTATTGTGTTTGCGAACCGAATTGAACATAGCTTCTCTATCTAGTGGAGCTAAAGTTCTCAAGTCCAAAATTTCTACTTGTCCTTTATGAGATTTAGCAGCCGTATTTGCCCAGTAAACACCCATCCCGTAAGTAATCACTACTAAAGAATTTCCTTCTTCGATGTGTTTTAGTTCAGCCTCCAAAGCAATACGTGCTTTTCCGAAAGGAATCACATAGTCTTCGTCTGGCTCAACAGTTTTAGCACCTTCGGTACCTTTAATCTTAGACCAGTACAAACCTTTATGTTCCAACATCACAACAGGATTTGGATCGTAATAAGCAGCCTTCATCAAACCTTTTAAGTCGGCACCAGTTGAAGGGTATGCTATTTTAATTCCGCGAATATTGGTCAATACCGACTCTACAGAAGAAGAGTGGTAAGGTCCACCAGAACCATAAGCACCAATAGGCACACGGATGATAGTGCTTACAGGCCATTTACCATTCGATAAATAGCAAGAACGACTTACCTCGGTAAACAATTGGTTGAGTCCTGGCCAGATATAATCGGCAAACTGAACTTCCACAATAGGTTTACAACCTACAGCAGACATACCCACGGTAGAACCGATAATAAAGGCTTCCTGAATAGGTGTATTATAAACGCGGTCGTTACCGAATTTTTGTGCTAGTGTTGCCGCTTCGCGGAATACACCACCCAAACGGTGACCAACATCTTGTCCGTATAAAAGCGCTTCTGGATGCTTCGCCAAGATTTCTTGGATGGCAAACAAAGCAGAATCTACCATCACCGTTTTATCTTTTCCAGCAGGAGATCGCTCTCCTTTCTCCTCAGTAATTGGAGTAGGAGCGAAGTCGTGCGTGAACAAATCTTCTGGCTTTGGGTCTTCGGCTAGTAAAGCTCTGTCGTATTCAGACTGAACGAATGTTGCTGCTTCAGCATCAATCGCATCAATATCTTTTTGCTTAAATCCCTTGTCCAATAATTGCTGAACCAATATTGGCAATGGATCTCTTTGCTCGTGTTCTTCTAAATCGTCGCGGTACCATTCTTTACGAACTCCCGAAGTGTGGTGTCCTAAGAGCGGTACTTTGGCGTGAATCAAAAATGGACGACGCTCTTCGCGAATCGTTTCGATAACTTCTTTTACCGTATTATACGATTCTATAAAGTCATTCCCTTCGATGGTTCTTAGCTCGATTCCTTTAA
>Ga0208879_1001721_pt1 | contig 20218 bp, 19 predicted proteins | sample Knorr_S15_td_Bot_FD_185605 | JGI IMG/M metagenome (GOLD analysis project Ga0208879, IMG submission 185605) | Marine microbial communities from Southern Atlantic Ocean transect - Knorr_S15_td_Bottom_ad_5009_LV_A (SPAdes) (version 2) | ecosystem: Environmental > Aquatic > Marine > Oceanic | place... | reverse complement strand
CAATCGAGTACACTCGAATGGCCTGCAGGTCTTCGCGAGGGTTCAGATACCCATAGATTGAAAATACCTCGTCCGTTCCAAGTACGGGATCAACGCCCTCTTCGCATCCCGCCGTCAGGAACAGAAAAATCAAGATCCACAGACCACTGATTGTTGTTAGGTGTCGCCCTCTCATTCGAATTCGATCTTTACCCCGAAGGTTGGAATTAATGGCAATTGATCCACTCTTCTGAGTGTGAACACGTCTAAATAAAAGAGATTCCTCCGATCGTACGCATTGATTAGCCCGACCATAGTCGTGAGTTGGGCTCTCCCGGGCAGATCGATCAGCCGCTGTAATGTTATATCCAGACGATGATAGGTGGGAAGAAGCCCGTTGTATGGCTTTTCATAGATGACGCGCCGATTTCCGGCATCAGTGAACACATCCAGGTTACCATCTACCAACAGGAATCCATCAAAACCCAGTGCACGATTGTATGGCAATCCAGAGCCGTACTGCCAGCGCACGTTTACATCGAATGGTCTCAGGTCGAAAGAGGCTACTACGTTCAGTTGATGCCTTCTATCGTGAGCTGGCCGGAAGTCCAGCGACTTCTCACCGTACCAGAGTTCGATCCCTTCCTGTTTCGCGGTGTACCGAACGGAAGAAAGACCATAGGTAACGAACCCGGAAAACGTCTTGTTTCGATATTCGAGCCTTAGATCTCCCCCGAATACGCGTCCATCAGCAGACTGAAGGCGGGTCGTGAAGCGAGGGAATGCGGTCCATTCTGGGATGAACAGATTATTCAGTTTTTTGGCGTAGCCTTCGATGCTTATCTCAGTCGACTGACTCAATGAGCGGCGGTATCCAAGAATCAAATGGAGCGCCTCTGGCACCTTCCGCTCATACGGACTCGAGGTCCAGGCTGTGAAGACGCCGGCGGCATCCCTGCGGTCTACCAGTCCAATGATTTCCTGATGGAAGGATCCCATCGCAAACGTGTACTCATCCTTGTCATTGGTTTTAACCGCTCGGAGGCGAGGCTCAAGAAATCCGCTGTTTTTACTTGGGAACGAATGGATCCGAAGCCCCATTCTGATCTGCCACCCATTATAGGTTCGAATTTCAGGCTCGACATAGATCCCCACCTCTGTATTGTACTCCGTCCGATCGCTGAAACCCTGAAAAATCCCATCAAGACTGCTCTGCATCTCGAGAGTTCGTGCAAAAAGACCCCACTTGATCTCAGCATTTCGCTTGAAGTGGGTGACATTCACGTTGGTATTTATACTCGACAACTTGGAAAACCGAACAGTCTCGTCTGCTCCACTCTGGGACGTCTTGAGCCTCGATCCCGAAATGATAAACTCGGCCATCACGGGAAACGCCCTGGGAAACACGAAGTAGCGAACGCTGGCAGCACGATTCTTCCATTGAATAATCTGCTCGGGCTGAAACTCATTCCCCTCAAATACGGAGCCCTTGTCATTTGTCCTCAGAAGGGACAGGGATATCTGAGAATTGGAATTAACGAAAGCGTGCACCTTGGCAAACAAATCGTCGAACTCAAAAGGCAGGTCACCTTTCACGAGGTGGGAAGCGCCCTCCTCGATAACCGACGTTCTGTAACTGACCAGAAATGATAAAACATCGGTCACTACCGGTCCCTCGAGAGAAAATCCAGACACAAAGGGCGCAATCGAACCCGTTCCCGCATATTTTCGCTTGTCCCCGTTCCTACTCGTCACGTCGATGACGGAGGACAATCGACCGCCATACTGGCTGGTGTACCCGCCCGCGTAAACATTTACTTCCTTCAGAATCTCAGACGGGAATGAGGAGAAAAATCCAAGGATGTGAAAGGGTTGATACACCCACATCCCGTCGAGCATTACGAGATTCTGCCAGGGTTCTCCACCTCGGATGAACAACTGTCCCCCCCGATCTCCAAGCGAGACAATTCCCGGAAGTGTCGTCAAAAAATTTACCAGATCCCCAGACACATCCGGCGAGGGGATCCTGTCGACATCGGCGGGTGTGATGGTAGTCTGTCCGGCCAGGACGCGCGTAATGCCCGCACCCCTGTCCCCCTCGACGATGACTTCTCCCAGTTCCGTCTCCGCCACCTCTAGGACTAGATTGATGATCAATCTGTCGTTTCGCCCAATTCGCAGGGTTTCGGAGTACATCGCAAATCCGACAAACGTCGCTCGCAAAACGTACGTCCCCGCCATGAGTTGGGGTAGCGCGTATATCCCGTCGGATCCGGATACGGTGCCTGTTACCAGTGAATCGCTCTGTAACAGGACGATGTTGACACCAGGTATGGATTCCCCGTCGCTCGCAGCGACGACTGTTCCCCGAACGATTGACCGTTGCGCGTGGACGTTCACTCCCGTCAGCAGTGCGAACACGCCGACGAGCACGATCGATCTGAAGGTCCTTGATAGTAGATTCCTGCGCATCGTAACTATTCTATGACAATCTGACGACTGACTATTACCTGCTTTCCAGTTTTCTGCTCGGTGATTTTGAGCGCAAGCACGTAAGTACCGGGATCCACTGTATCCGTTTCGACGATGAGATATCGGGCATGAGATTTCTCACTAACCTCATCCATAAACTCCACCGAGACAACCGCTTCATCGCGGCGACCGAAAATCCGACCTAGCAATGGCGTAACATCTCGCACCCTTTTCCCAGAAACCAGCGCCGCCTGAATAGAGAGCATCGTCTCGGGATTTTGCGCCGTTATGTCTATACCATATATCTCGAAATACAAATTGATGGGGTCACCCGCCATGTATCTGGAGCGTGATCTGGGAAAAATCAGATGACCACGCCGGACGAATGACCCGGGTTGGTGAGTTCCTCCCGCACCATCAATCTCCTCAACAAGATCTGCGAGGAGAAGATCACTCGCTCCAAAATCTTCGTCACTCGCCTGCTCATCGATGTCAAACCTGTAGACACTCGTTGCCGCAAAGCCCTGGGCCTCAATCGAAACTTGTCGTCCCCTGAAGTCGGTTTCGAAGTGTACCAATGCAGCAGTACAGCTTGATGTCGCATAAAATTTGTGAATCAGAGCTTCTGCGGGCACTGGTGCATTCACTTCCCGGTCATAAACGTACAGACCATCCTGTGTGGAAAAGCGGTTCCGGGGCGTGCAAACGGGGATAACAACTTCTCGCGAGTGATCATTTCTGAACACTGACGGCAACGCTTCCATAGCCACCACACGAGACTGATCTTCCTGGGTTCGATTGGGATCGTCTCGAAAATACTCCGTGGCCAGGAGTACATAATCTTTTATCAAATTTGTATTTCTCGCACCCTGATACGCCCTTGAAGAGGGAGAGTAAAAGATCAATTGGTCCGCTCCGGCCAAGTCCAAAAACAACCAGGAACGGTAACCGTAGTGCATCAAGGCATATCGATTTTTATCGTCTTGAAACTGCGCTGTCACTTGAGGCCAACCGTATCTAACGACTACCTGTCCTGGTTCAGTTTCCCACCCTCTTCTCCCTTTTCGCGGTCTTCCCCAAATCAGATCCGCATACACAACCCGAGCTTGATGTTCAATAATCCTTTCGTTCGAGGCTGAACTCCAGAGTGGATTTTGACGTATCCAAAAATCAGTTACCAGCGTATCTGTCAGCACACCATAGTCGTCCTCATTTGTGGTGCTAACTATAGTTTTGGGATCCAGATAGATTAGTCGATCCTCGTCTGACATGAGATCCAATCCTTTCTCGAACTGGACTCCGGCTTCGGACAAATTTTCCTGCCGATACAATGCCAGTCCAAGAAACAGGTAACCATTTACCCGTTCCGGGAAATCTCGGATGTATTCTTCGGCCACAATACGGCCCAGTTTATACCGCTCTGCTCTTTGAGATGCTTCAATCAGATTGCGCAGCGCTTCAGCGCGAAGTGGCCCCGAAATCGTTGCGCGAAGGAGATACATTATGGCCTCATTCGCCACTTCGTCTTCCTTCTCATCATCCCGAACCACACTAACTGTGGCCTCCCCCTTTCGTCTAAATACGAATACCACGTCTCCATCTTTCAATTCAATCTCGACTGATTCCAGTATTCCGTCGAGTTCGAGTCCGATGGGAAAACGCACGGCTCCGTCCAGATCTCTCAAGTCTTCCAAACGAATAATTCCAGCGACCAGGTTGGCGATGGGATTCAGAGGATCGTCCGCCAGTAGTTTCCTCGACCGTGTTAGTTGCTGTGTCTGCTGAACCGCCGGAAAAAACATGCCACCGTATCTGTGATCTCTCCAAAGGTCAAGGGATTCGATGGGCGCAGTATTTCTAATCTTCCGTGGGAGTCTCCTCAATGTGCGTTGCGCACTCTCTGGATCTGGACTCGGACCAAAAAGGTGAACGGTCGCCATGAGAGCAAGTCCGTCTAGGTCTCTGGGCCACCTGTTCAGAATCTCCTGGGCTTGAATTCGGACGGTTGCATAATCGTCTCGGGCAAGAGCTACTCTGGCCATCTCGACGCGTTCGGATCTCGTGAGTGATTGCGCCGTCGCCGGCTTGCACGAGACGACCAGAATAAGGGTCAGGCACGAGCGTACAATTATGCGAGGGAAATTCATGTGGACGGGCTGAAAGTTTCACAGAAGACAAATGTAGGACCAAAAGTTGTCCCTTTCATAGACAGGGCAGCGATTTCGCCACTTCAAGACCCGATCAGGTCACTCAGAATCGAGAGTTCGTCTGACATCAACCCGCTGCATTCTCCTCTTAGAGTCCCTCTCCGCGATATCTGCACGCTTGTCGTAGAGTTTCTTCCCCTTGCCCAGACCGATCTCCAGTTTTGCGCGCCCTCTCTTAAAATATATTTTCAAGGGCACCAACGTGTACCCCTTCTGGGCAGCGGCCTTCTCCAGTTTCGCGATTTCCCGTTTATGTAGTAGTAGTTTTCTCGGTCTAACCGGATTGTGATTTGCCAGGTTACCGTGATCGTAGGGAGCAATGTGGCACTGGCGAAGAATCATTTCGCCCTGTTCTACAATACAGAACGCCTCTCGAAGATTGGCATTACCTGCCCGGAGTGATTTCACTTCGGTTCCGTTCAGGACGAGTCCGGCCTCTACCCGGTCTTCGATGCGATACTCGTGTGTCGCTTTTCGATTCGAGGCTACTATTTTTATCTGATCAGGCATCAGCTTGGTTTCTCTTCCGCCGATTCATCCGGTAGGCTTACAAAGACTACTGGCTGAAGGTCGGTAGTGGCTCCAACATAATACAAGTGCTCAGACAATTCGACGAGGCTGGCGACCGCCAAGTCGTCGAGCCTCAATCGTAGATCATTCAGAAAATAGGATTCCATCACCACGTCATCTTTCCACCTGGAGACCAATTCGACGCGATTCAAATCGATGGAGATTACGGCGTCGCGAATGGCTTCAATCGTGGCATTGTCCGCCTCGCCCTTCCGCATGGCAAAAAGAGCCCAGACAAAAGGATAATTCGCCATCTCAAACCATTCTTGACCCAGATCAAGCAGTACAGGATCAGTATGGGCCTCCGCGTCCCCCCCATCCTCGACGGATAGAATCTCATAATTCTGCATTTCTGCAGGCATTTCGTCCTGTTGGCTGAGCGTTGCGCCTATTGCGTAGTGCTCCTTCAAGACAATGGCGGACAGAAGCGCGGAAAGCTTGCCATCTTCGGTATGAATGATCTTGAGCGATTTCGTGCTCAGCCCCGTTTCGACCTTTAACCAGGCGAAGGGATTGTTCCACGATGATATGGCGACCGCCGGTAAGAGATCGAAATCGTCGGAGGAAGAGAATGCAACGTCCGTCGGGATCAGGGCCACATCGGCGAGCCCCGACTTCAGGTCTGCCAGGACTTCATCTCTCGTTGCGCTCGACACGGATTCGCCGAACACGTTCTTCAGCCCCTCAAGAACGGGGGCCGTCACAGGGTTATTCCAAATCGTTAATCGCATTCTGGAAGATCGTAATCTTTTTTTGCCAATATCATTCGGGCCGTCGGCGATAATTCGCCGACGGCCCGAAAATCACACTTTTAATATCGTCAATATCATCAAAAACGCCGACAGTCTCTCCGCACCACACGTGATCGTGGGGTACACCCCATGCACGGGCACAAAACTAGCACGGAGTAGATCCTCTAGCGACGGCGTTCCTTGATGCGAGCAGCCTTTCCTCGGCGATCGCGAAGGTAGTACAGCTTGGCGCGACGAACGCTGCCATGCCGGATCACTTCAATTTTGGCCAGTTTTGGCGAATACAGCGGAAACACCCGCTCAACACCAACACCGTTCGAGACCTTTCGGACCATGAAAGTTCTCCGCGCACCAGAGCCCTTAAACGCAATTACCACTCCCTGATATTGCTGAATACGTTCTTTGTCACCTTCGACGACACGTACGTGCACGTTTACAGTGTCTCCAGAATCAAATTCAGGAAGATTATCGTGCGTTTGTGACGCTTCAATCAAGTTCATCAAATCGGTCGCCATTGCGTACCTCTCTCAATCAATAAGTTGTTATCAAATCAAATCGTCAGTCGGATTGCTCCCTCTCCTCTCCTGCGAGAAGATCGGGGCGTCGCTGCCTGGTTTTTCGTATCCGCTCTTCATCTCTCCACTCATCTATGCGTCGATGATCCCCGGATGTCAAGACTTCCGGGACGAGCATTGCTCGAAAATCTGCTGGCCTTGTATAGACCGGCGCGTCGAGCAGACCATCCTGAAAAGAGTCCGTCAGCGCTGATGATGAGTCACCCAGAACGCCGGGTAGTAATCGAGCAATCGCGTCAACAAGAACCATTGCGGGTAGTTCCCCTCCACTGAGGACGTAATCTCCAATGGAATATTCCCTTGTGATCAACGTATCCCGAACCCGTTGATCTACCCCTTTATAATGACCTGCAAGGAGTACCAATCTCTTTTTCATGGAGAGCTCATTGGCGGCGGCTTGAGTAAACAATTCACCATCCGGTGTCAGAAAGACAATCTCATCGATTGCCTCTCCAGACTCCTTGAGCTCTTCAATACAAGCAAAAATGGGTTCCGGCTTCAGTACCATCCCGGCTCCTCCGCCAAATGGATAGTCATCCACTTTGCGATGTTTATCCGTGGCGTAAGTGCGAAGATCATGAATACGGAGATCCAGTAACCCCTTGACCTGAGCCCGCCCCGGAATGCTTGTTTCCAGAGGGCCCTTGACGATGTCCGGCAATGCTGTTACTAAATCAATACGCATGGCGTTTCGCGACGAACTAGAGCAACCCCTCAACAGGATCGATCACGACGTGTCTTGATTTTAAATCCAGTTCCACGATGAATTCCTCCACCATGGGGATCATTACCTCGCCACCCGATTGCTTTCGGATCAGCATGATATTCTGGCCTTTGCCCTCGATTACATCGATGACCGTTCCTAGATCGGAATCTTCTTTGGTCGAGACCGAAAGCCCCACGAGCTCACTGAAATAAAATTCGCCCTCTTCGAGAGGAGGCAAATCTTGTTCATCTGCAAAGACCCTCAGTTTATTGAGTTTCTCTGCAGCTTCGCGACTCGTGATGCCGACGAGTTCCAACAGTACGGTAATGCCGTATTTGGAGGTCTGCAACCTGACTGACAATATGTCAAAGGACGATGTCGATGCTTCATCAGCACCTACATATATCGTTTTCAGTAGCTGAAAACGTTCAGGATCATCCGTTTCCGGTGCAACCTTGAGTTCACCCATCAGTCCGTGCGGTCGCACGATGCGACCCATCTCTCGAAGGGTCTCAGGGCTCTTCATGACGTTACCGGAATGAATAATCAGGAATCTTTTTTCGAGTCTCCGTCTTCTTCGGCAGATGCCTCGGCCTCGGGAGCAGCTTCTTCGGCTGGAGCCTCTTCGGCCGCCGGAGCTTCTGCTTCCTCGGCTGGAGCCTCTTCGGCCGCCGGAGCTTCTGCTTCCTTGGCTGGAGCCTCTTCGGCCGCCGGAGCTTCTGCTTCCTTGGCTGGAGCCTCTTCGGCCGCCGGAGCGTCAGCTGGGGCGTCGGCCTCTGCCTGCGCCACATTTGCTTCTGCTTGCTCTGTTTTTGCTTCTTCTGCAGCCGCAGCTCGATTCTCATCGGCAGCTTTGATCGCCGCTTCAGCGTTCTCTTTTGCTTTGGCTGCTGCAGCTGAACGCTTTTTCGCCAAATCGGCGGCGCGTGCAGTTGCTCGGGTTTCTTCTTCCTTCATCGCCAGCTGTCGTTTCTGGTCACTCGTCATCTTCACAGATGCGGCAACCTTCTCAGCTCTCTTTTCGCGATGCGCCTCTACGGCCGAAGCGATATCCTCTTCCGATGCTCCTTTTCGTCGCATGTGTAGCGCCAACATGACGCCCTCACGACTCAATAGTGAGCGTACCGTATCTGAGGGCTGTGCTCCCGTTTCGAGCCAGTACAAGGCTCTTTCAGCATTGATGGAAACGGTCGATGGTTCCTGAAGGGAATCATAGCGGCCCAAGTCCTCTATATACCGTCCATCGCGAGGGCTTCTTGAGTCCGCCGCGACGATTGCGAAAACGGGGCGTTTTTTACGTCCCATTCTTCTAAGTCTAAGTGTTACTGCCACTTTATCTGACTGATTGTGATCTTAAAATTGTGCTGTGTTTGAACGTCCGATGATCAACGACCACCCATAATTGAGGCCATGTCCATTGCTCGGCCTTTTCCCATGAGTTTGGTCATAGTCTTCATCATCTTCTTCATATCCCGAAACTGTTTCAGTAATTGATTCACTTCCCGGATTTCGACACCCGCTCCGTAGGCAATCCTACGGCGACGACTGCCATTAATGACGTCCGGTGTATGCCGCTCTTCAGGTGTCATGGAGTGAATTATTGCTTCGATGTGTATGAACGCATCGTCTTCAATATCCAGATCCTTGACATGTCGGCCTACACCCGGAATCATCCCAACGAGATCCTTCATGGATCCCATTTTTTTGAGGCGATTCAGTTGGTCCAGAAAATCTTCCAGATCGAAACTCTCCGATCGGATTTTTTTCTGGAGACTGTCCGCTTCCTTCTGGTTAAACTGCTCCTGCGCCTTTTCCACCAGGGAGACGACATCTCCCATACCAAGAATTCGTTGCGCCATCCGGTCTGGATAGAACGGAGTCAGCGCGTCGAGTTTCTCTCCGGTCGAGGCGAATTTGATCGGTTTTTGGACCACCGTTCTGATGGATAACGCCGCGCCGCCACGGGTATCTCCATCGAGCTTGGTTAGCACCACGCCATCAAAATTCAGCTGTTTATTGAATTCAACAGCCGTATTGACGGCATCCTGACCGGTCATTGCGTCCACAACGAAAAGAATCTCACTGGGGTTCACTGCCGACTTGATGTCGGCGACCTCAGTCATCATCTTTTCATCCACGTGAAGGCGTCCTGCGGTGTCGATAATCAGGATATCGCGCGTCTGTTTGCGTGCTGCTTGAACAGCCTCGCGAGCAATCCGCACTGGATCCTGAACAACCCCGCTGTCATCCTCCAGGGAGAAGACGGGTACTTCAATCGATTCAGCGAGAGTCTTAAGTTGATCCACAGCTGCCGGACGGTAGACGTCAGCTGCAACCAGCATGGGAGACTTCCCCTGGCCTTTGAAGTAATTCGCTAGTTTTGCCGAAAAAGTAGTCTTTCCAGATCCCTGAAGACCGGCAACCAGAATCACAGTAGGCGGCTTCGTCGAAAAAGATATTTCCTCATACGTACCTCCCAAAAAGTGAACGAGCTCGTCATAAACAATCTTGACCAGCTGCTCACCCGGAGCCACGGAATTCAGAACATCACTTCCAAGAGCCTTCTCCTTGATGCGATCCGTGAAATCTCGAGCGACTTGATAGTTGACGTCAGCATCCAGCAGAGCCCGGCGAATTTCGCGCATACTCTCCGCGATATTCAACTCGGTGATACGTCCTTTGCCACTTAGTGACTTGAGAGCACCTTCTAATTTTTCTGACAGACCTTCGAACATCAACAATCGTCGAATAAAATTCCATATTGCCAATCGCACAAGAAATCCGTGCGACTACCTCTGTACACAATGGTACAGACAAGCAAAATTAGGGCTATTTCATGCCGGAAACAACGGTTAGGGCGGTGTGCGAACTGTATCCAGCTCCCTGAAACTCCATCCTGGAATGAATCCATTATATCTTCACCCTATTGCACACGATGCCGCAATATTTCAATGGATTCTACTGCGTGTCTCAAGTGCGGTATGACGATGGATCCGCCCACTATCAGTGCCACATTCATGGCCTCATTGAGCTCAACATCCGAGTAGCCCGACTCGACCGTTTGAACCAGGTGATAATCAATGCAATCGTTGCTGGCGCAAGACCATGGACGCGACCAGTCCCAACAGTTCCTTGGTACCAGAGTCCAGCTGTCCGTCCGTATAGGCCTTTGTGTCCAGATTAAAGAATCGATTGATACCTAGGTGCCCTTCATCTCCCAAGATTTTGGCGTTCATTTTCTCTCGATACTGACGAAAATGTTCAAGTCTGTCTGTATTCTTCTCACTCATAGTACTTTTCGTGATATGTCGGTGGACGCAATCAATAAAGAGGCGATTCGGAGCTCAATTAGAGCTTTTCGATCTTCCCTATCGGAACGTGAATGGCGATCCCGCTCCGATCGAATCCGTCATCACCTCGGACAGTTCGGTCTACTAAAAACGAGTAATCGGGTTCATTTCTTTTGGCCAATTGAGAAGAACATGGAGGTTGACTTGAGACCTCTTATTCGAGATCTACATTCGTCCGGAACAGAGATCGTCCTGCCCGTTGTTGAAGAAAACCACCTACGCCACGTGCTCTTTGAAAACGAGCATTCCCTGAAAGAGTCCCCATTCGGAGTCATGGCGCCTCACAAAGGAGTCGAAGTGGACGCGTCAAGCCTCGACCTGGTAATTGTACCGGCATTGGCCGTCGACGGCAGCGGACATCGTCTCGGATACGGCGGTGGCCATTATGATCGCTTTTTAAGCCAGGCGAGTGGTATTTTCATCACTCCTGTTTTCAGGGAACAGATTGTGGATGCGATTCCCGCGGATGCACACGACATTCCTGTCCATTTTGTCGTATCTGAAGATGGAATCATTGACATAGCTCAACTGTAACCTCAAATCTTTATCGGCGTATTACACACCGCACCGGCTCAACACCGCCGGATGAAACACCATGAGTACCCGAACACGTACAGCAACCCAATCAAGGGAAGATTCATTCCTTTACGATGGCGATACGCTCGATCTCGAAGCGCTATCGGACGACGAATTGGAAGCCCTACTCTTTGAAGAGGAGCCTGAAAAGCCGAAAGGCATACTCAATCTCCCCACGCTTGCAGGTATGTCGCTTATTCTTGTAGGAATGGCCTACATGTTTCAGCAATTGGGTATCTGGAGTGCCGGAATAGACCTCACCGTCCTGGCACAGATGCTTCCATGGCTTGCCGGCATATTCATCATCCTTTTGGGATTTGGAGTGCTCTCGTGGAGACCAGGTAGGAATCGAAAACGGCTTAAGGCTGAAAAGAAACTTGCGAAGTCTCAGCTCAAGGCAGAGAAGGCGCGGTCGAATGATCGCGGTAGATCACGAAGCGGGAAACGCGCCGGAAACCGACTTGTAAAATCTCGTGACAAGAAACTCGCTGGAGTCGCTGGTGGACTCGCGGACTACTTCGGAATTGATCCGATCCTGGTTCGCATTGGGTTTGTTGTCGGGGCCTTTGCGACCGGAGTTGGTCCGTTTCTCCTGGCGTATATCATCCTCGCGTTTGTTATGCCTAACGTGAACAAGAAGGCTCTCAAACCGACTTCATCGGAACGTATCACCATTATCAGAGATAGTTAATCAGCAGAACTGATGAGTACACGAAAATTGAAAAAAACCCCTCACAATAAGATGATTGCAGGGGTGTGTGGAGGAATCGCGGAGTATTTCGGGGTTGATCCCACGCTAATTCGCGTGGGGTACGTAATCCTGAGTGTACTTTCCACGGTATTTCCGGGACTCCTGGTCTATATCGTCCTGGCGTTTGTGATGCCAGACAAATAGGCTCCAGCCTGTCTTTCAGATCGCTACTGCATCGACCCTGCAGAAGCGACGAAAAGTCTATCCGGATGTAACATGCTCGTTACCATCTCATTGACTTTGCTCAAATTCAGCGATTTGATCTTCTCAGGATAACTATCTATCTGATCCAACTCGTCGCCGCGCTCCAGATTCGTAAGAAGCCTCGACGCGATACCCCCTGTGGTTGACAGTTGGACCTGGTATGACCCGGTAAGCGTCCTCTTTTTTTCTTCCAGTTCTCCTTTCGTGATTCCAGACTTGACGAAAGCGTCAATTTCTGTTCGGGTTGCATCTATTCCCTTCTCCACATTTTCCTGACTGAGCGTCACTGAAGTTGTCCAGGCTCCGCCGTGCAACGACGTGATCCCAGAAAGCGTGGACCGAATACCATACGTCAATCCATCTCGATCTCTGATGCTGCTCATGAGCCGGGAGGAAAAATTACCTCCGAGAACAAACACTCCCAGCCTCAGAGCCAGGTAGTCTGGATTAGTTGATCTGAGGTCGAGGGCATGTCCCATTCGGACGTCAATATTACTCCTGTCCGCGATCTCGACGTGACTTGACCCCGATTCTGAGGCTGCCAGTTCATACGTGTCTTGTGCCTTGCGTGAACCCTTGCTCTTGAAACTCAACTGAGTTAGAAGATCTCCAGGATCATAACCCTTGACGTCTCCGACCACGCACACCATCAGATCGGATCTTCGGCACTTCAACTCATAGTAATTCCGTACTTCGGCGACTGTTATTTCAACCAGCGTACTCTCTACCTCTTCGAGCGGTCTGATGTATTGCGGATGAGACGCTTGATAGAGGATTCTTGAAAGAGCCGCCCCCGCCATCAGAGAGGTCTCTTGCTTCTGCCGTTGAATATTGGCGAGAACCCTTCCCTTCAACAGTCCAAACTCGTCCTCGTCGAATGCAGGCGAGTCCAACTGTTCGACAAGGAGTTCGATAACGAGATCGAGGTCCCCGACCAGGCATTTGACAGAAAACCTGATACGCGGTCCGTTCGGGGCAAATACTATGGACGCTCCCCTGTCTTCGAGAATCTGCGCGAGCTCCAGTTTGCTTCGAGAAGTGGTACCCTTATCCAGTAATCCGGAAGCCAAATCTTGTAAGAGATTGTCTCCCGCGCTGAAATCCGGCTGCGTTCGAAACGAACCCCTCAACGTCACGACCGAGTCAATCTCCCAGGGAAGAACGAGGACGTGGTCCGATTTATCTCGGACCGAAATAATTCGCTCGGAAAGAGATCCCACAGACAGAGGCGAGTTTAAATCAGACTAATTCGAGCTCTGCAATGTGCTCGATACTCGAAAGGATACGGTTGAAAACGTCGGAAACCTCTCCTTCTCCAGAGATCTCGATGAGGATTCCCTCAGATCGAAAAAACTCTTCAACAGGCTGCGTTTCGCGTCGGTAAACATCGATCCGCGCTTTGATGGCGTGCGGTGTGTCGTCTGAGCGCCGAACGATGAGCGCCGGGTCGAGATCTGAAGGGGGCGGGTGATAGATCATGTGATAACTCTCCCCCGTGTCCTTGTTTATCCTTCTGTTCGAAAGACGATCCACGACGGCTTCAGGCGAAACCTTCAAGCTGATGACGGCCTCGATCGGAGCCTTATATGCGTCGAGAAACTCCCGAAGCCATTTGGCCTGGGTGGTTGTGCGAGGATATCCGTCCAGGATGAAACGATCAAACTTATGTTCGGCCATGGCCTGATTGGCCAGATCTCTCACCAGATGATCTGGGACGAGGTCTCCAGCGTTCACATACTTCTCAACTGATCTTCCAACATCAGTGCCTTCCTGAATCGCTTCTCGGATCAGATTACCAGTTGATATAACGTCCAGTCCAAATCGCTTTTTCAAAAGCATGGACTGAGTCCCTTTTCCCGCTCCCGGGGGGCCAAATAGGGCTAATCGCATAGATGATTCTGGATTAAATCTCAGATAACCTGGCAGCGCGACGTTCACTCTGTTCACGCTTCACACAAACTTAGCATTTATAGATACGACGGACAAGCGAAATTTCGCTCTCTTACCAACACTTGACCTTGAATTGAATCATTTTTGTCAATAAACTTTCGCTCGTAGCGTAATTCATCAAGTTTCATGGCTTTCAGCGAAGAACATCTTCGATTCATCCTTGGATTTAAGCTCAAGAATCTGAGATTGGAGCATGGCTTTTCCCTTAAGGAGGCCTCCCAGAAGGCTGGCCTGAGCATTTCTTATCTGTCTGAGATTGAAAAGGGTAAAAAGTACCCAAAGGCTGAAAAACTTCTCGCACTTGCTGGATCCTACGGAATCAGCTTCGATGAATTGGTGATGGTCGAGGGGCAGGACGATATGAGCCCACTCGAAGACTCTCTCGATTCTGGCTTCTTTCAGGAATTCCCCTTTCACCTATTTGGCCTGCATGCTGAGGACCTCTTCAGTCTCCTGACCACATCACCCGAAAAGGCAGACGCGCTGGTAAGAACCTTCCTCGAAGTAGGCCAGATGTATGATTTCAGAGTGGAGCACATTTTGTTCGCCGCCTTGAGAGCGCATCAAAAGATGCACCATAGCTATTTCCCGGACCTCGAGGAAGCTGCTGAATCTTTTTCATCGGGGCCCTCTTGGAAAAATCGAGAAATTTCCGAGGTAAATCTTCGCAGATTTCTGGAGAACGAATGGCGCTACATAATCGACGATAAGTTTCTTACCCAGCATCCCACGCTGCACTCCTTCCGGTCAGTATTCATACCGGGAAAACGGCCCCGACTATTCGTGAATCGCCGATTACTTCCGTCTCAAAAAGCCTTCATTTTCGCGAAAGAAATAGGCACAAGAATACTTGGGATTGAGACTCGAGCGACCACGTCATCATGGATAAAGGTCAAAAGCTTTGAGCAGGTCCTGAATAACTATCGCACTTCGTATTTCGCAGGAGCCTTCCTGATGAATCAATCAGACTTGAGCTCTGGTCTCCGGACGATCTTTCGCCAGAGCTCCTGGAATCCTTCCGAAATGCTGGAGCTGATGAGGCGATTTGACGCGACGCCCGAAATGTTTTTTTACAGGGTCGGGCAGCTCGCGCACACGCATTTCGGGCTGAGTAGTCACTATTTCATGCGCCTGAGCCATCACGGAGGCAGGTCACAGTTTGAGGTGACGAAGATGTTGAATCTGACCACGCTGTCCTTGCCTCAGGGATACTCATCGAATGAGCACTACTGTAGAAAATGGGCGGGGATGCGTCTCCTCGGCGAGCGCTCAAGACAGAGAGAAATTGCCTATCCGGATCTTCCTGCGCGAACCGGTCCGACCATACAAGCTCAACGGGCTCGATTCTCTTTGGGAGGTGAACATTTTTTCAGCTTCTCCATGTCCCGAACCATGCGACTCAGTCCGGAGGATGATTCGTCGGTGATCCTCGGATTTCCAATCGACGAAAACTTTCGCTCGGCCGTTTCATTCTGGAACGACGATCAAATATCAGAGGACGTTGTGGGAATCACGTGTGAGAGGTGCCCGCTCGGGCCTGATGAGTGCGATGTGAGAATGGCGGAACCGCTGCAACTGCGGAAGGAATCAGACATATCCCGCTTTGAACAGTCCCTCCAGGAATTGGAAGATCAGTTTTCTGACACGACCTGACCGAGCGCACTACGGTCAATCCGATACAAGCTTTTAGCCGTCATCATCCAGATCACGCCAGGCTCCACACTGAAGTCAATCATTGCAGCGCCAAGCTCAAACGAATACTCCTCAATCCGACCACCTCGAAGATCGAATACGCGGAGGATATCCGAGTAGGCAAGCCACACTTGGCCGCGGTCCAGTCTGAGGGCAACCAGGTCTTCAAGTTCAGCCGGCCAAGACCGGATGTACGATCCGAATTCGTCGAAGAAGACAACCTCGTTTCGAATGTCGTCTGCGACGGCGATGATCCCGTTTCCTACCCCGACATCGACTGGACTTTCGAGATGCCCCGTCCCTGAATCGGGTCCTCCGATGATCGTAATCGATTCGCTCAATCGATCAACCTTGAGAACAGAGTGACTCACGCCGTCAATGAGAATCAACTCATTCCAGGGAGACTCTACAATAATGACGGGCTCAGACTCACCTGATCGTGTTCTGACTCCCGAAAGCCGGAAGGAAGGGAGGATCGACAATATTCTTGCGCCTCCCGTCACGCTCGGAATGGCCAATGACTCTACAAACGCACCGTCTCTGGTGAATTTTTGGACTCGGCCGTTTCCGGCATCGGCGACTATGTAGAAGAGGCCCGAGCTCGCGTCAATATCTCTCGGGTTTAAAAATTGATCTTCACTCGTCCCAGGACCGCCTTGAACGCCAAGCAGCGTGCCTTCCGAGTCGAGGCGTAAAATTGCACCTCTCTCGTTATCTACTACATATATCGACCCTTCAGGCGACACGGAGAATGCACGCGCATCATCAAATTTGGCCACTGCCGGTCCAATCGTGATCAGATAGGAGGGTACATTTGTTGCGACCTCCGCACGAGGCGGTAACTGAATCGGTTCTGATGCGCTGCAGGCCGACAGCACGCAACACAGAACCACAATCCTTAAAGCCGAGAACGAAGTTCGAGGCAGATCTGCACTTGCGGATATATGGTGGAAGGTGCGCACGGGCTCATGCTTGCTGTTTGAGACCTCGGTGGCCGATGTCACGCCTGAACTGGGCGCCATCAAATTCAATCTTCGCGACCGACTCATAAGCAAACTCCAGCGCTTCCTTCAGATTCTCCCCAACAGCGGATACACCAAGCACTCGGCCACCTGTTGTTTCCAGCTCTCCCCCGGGAGTTCTTCGCGTTCCCGCGTGGAATATTACTGTTTGACGTTCATCGGTAGCGTCAACACCGGAGATTCGATGCCCCGTATCGTAAGGGCCGGGGTAGCCCTGGGAAGCCAGTACCACGCACACCGCAGCCCCCGGATGCATCTCGAGCGCAAAGTCCTGAAACTGTCCGCGGGCCAAAGCCATAAATACGTCTACCGGATCAGATTTCATCAGCGGTAAAATAACCTGGGTTTCCGGATCCCCGAATCGGCAGTTGTACTCGACGACCTTCGGGCCCTCACTGGTAATCATGATGCCCACGTACAGAATACCCTGGTAGGGACATCCGTCAGAGTGCATCCCGGTCAATGTAGGCTCAATTATGGTCCTGAGGGCCTCCTCCATCAGATCCTCAGTCAGTACTGGAGCCGGTGCATACGCCCCCATTCCTCCCGTATTTGGCCCCAGATCACCTTCTCCAACGCGTTTGTGGTCCTGAGCCGGAGCCAGAAGCGCGTAGGAATCACCATCCGTTAGGACGAACAGGCTGACCTCTTCCCCCTCCATAAAGGACTCCACGACTACGGTGCTTCCGGCCGAGCCAAGTGAAGCATCCCGCATTAGCGATATCAGCGCTTCTTCAGCCTCTCGGACGGTCTCACAAACGATCGCGCCCTTGCCCGCAGCCAGCCCACTAGCTTTTACCACGATTGGCGCTCCCTCTTCGTTCACGAATTCAAGTGCTTCTCCTAACTGGTCGCTGCCGAACGTCCTGTAGGCGGCTGTCGGAATCGAGTGCCGCTTCATAAAATCCTTTGAGAAGGCCTTGCTGCCCTCTAAACGAGCCGCCGCCGCCGAAGGACCAACGACAGGTATTTCGTGCTCCCTCAGCGTGTCGGCCAACCCATCGACCAATGGCTGCTCTGGTCCGATAATGACCATGTCGATTTGCTGCTCGACGACAAATTCAACGATGCTCTGATGATCGCCTGTCTTTAGGTCAACATTTGAGCCCAGCTCCACGGTCCCCCCGTTTCCAGGGGCGATGAAAAGTTCTGTGGCAGTGGCGCTCCTTTTCAGCGACCAGGCAATCGCGTGCTCCCTGCCGCCTCCTCCAATGATCAATATGCGCATACCGACCCTGTCTTGATCATGAGTAGAATGGATTGATATCGGGCTTTTCAACGCCCAGGTATATGTTTTTGTACCGGACGTAATTGTCAGAATAGACGGTGATTGATGCAATTTCCGCTGCGGACAATGATCGTACTACCCTTGCAGGAGATCCGATCACCATCGACTCGGGCGGGATGACCACACCTCCGGTTACAAGAGCACCCGCCCCAACGATAGACCGAGCACCAATCACGGCCATATCGAGGACAATGGCACCCATGCCAATCAAGACATCGTCCTCGATTGTGCACCCGTGGACAATGGCCGAGTGGCCGACAGTAACTCGATCACCAATGGTGGTCGGGGCAGTATCGTGGGTTACGTGTACGACGGCGTTGTCCTGGATATTCGAACGGCTCCCGATCCGAATTCGGTGAACGTCTCCACGAATAGATGCTGAAAACCAAACCGACGAATCGCGACCCAGATGGACGTCGCCAATCACGGTAGCAGTTTCGGCAACGAAATTGCTCTCATCAAGCGTCGGATAAACCCCAATAAATTCTCGAATCATGCCTCGTTCAGTTTTCTATGAAGTCGCGACAAAAGAAGCAGCGCGTCAATAGGCGTCATGCTCTCGGGATCCAGGGCGGCGAGAATATCCGCTACTTCCTGTTGGCGCGGATCTGCTTCGGCGACAAAAAGGGACATCTGAACGGTATCATCTGTCGAAGCCAAACCAGGACCGATGTCTTTCACCAGATCTACCCGGTCAACTTCAAGATCCTGCATCTCCAATTGATTCAAAATCTGTCGCGACCGATCCAGCATGTCTGCCGGTAAACCTGCCATTCGCGCCACTTCAATGCCGTAAGAATGATCTGCTCCGCCACGCACCAACTTTCGCAAAAAAATGACCCTTCCGTTATGCTCTTGAACCTGAATTCTGAAGTTTCGAACCCGTTCGAGCCGGTTTTCCAGCTCGTTCAGTTCGTGATAGTGGGTTGCAAAAAGCGTTCTAGCCGCCACTTGTGGCTGCGTGTGTAGGTATTCAACCAGTGCCCAGGCAATCGACAGTCCATCGAACGTGCTCGTACCCCGTCCAACCTCGTCCAACAGAATGAGAGAGCGATTCGAAGTATTGTTGAGGATATTTGCAGTCTCATTCATTTCCACGAGAAACGTACTCTCGCCCGCCGCCAGATTGTCCGATGCTCCGACTCTCGTAAATATTCGGTCCACCAGCCCGATCCTTGCCTTCGCGGCCGGCACGAACGATCCAATTTGAGCAAGCAAAACGATGAGTCCAACCTGCCTGAGCACCACGCTCTTGCCCGCCATGTTCGGGCCGGTGATGATAAGTATCTGCTCCGTGTCCTGACTCATCTTGACGGAATTTGGGATGAATGGCTCACCTAGCGGAAGAAGGGCTTCAACCACCGGGTGCCTTCCATCCTCGATCTCGAGATCCAGACCTTCATTAAGGAGCGGCTTCACGAACCGTCGGGAAACTGCTACCTCGGCCAGGTTCGCGAGCACATCAACTCGCGCAAGCAGGCGGGCGTTAGATTGAATGCGGTCTATGTGAGTGGCGATCTGCTCTCGGACTGCCGCAAAAAGGTTCGCTTCGAGTGTTACTAATTTGTCCTCTGCACTCAGGATTTTTTCTTCAAAGAGCTTGAGTTCTGGAGTGATATAGCGTTCAGCGTTTACCAGAGTCTGTTTTCTGATGTACTCTTCCGGCACCTTGTCCTTGTGCACATTGGTGACTTCCAGGTAGTACCCAAAAACCCTGTTGAAACCCACCTTCAGCGAGGTGATGCCTGTCCTCCGCGCCTCGCTCTGTTGAAGCTTGGCAAGCCACTCCTTTCCTCCCTTCGCCATATTTCGAAGCTCGTCCAATTCCGACGAATATCCAGCTCGGATCACACTGCCGTCCTTCAGACTGGCCGGTGGATCGTCATCAATGGCATCTTCAATCAGGCCCCTCAGATCACCACAGGGATCGATCCGCTCCGCCATCGACTGTAACGATTTATGGGAGGAGTCCGACAGGACTGCGATTACCTCCGGAAGAACGGAAAATGTCTGTCCGAGCCCAGATAGATCTCGGGGCGAGGCCCTGCCGGTACTTATGCGAACGGTCGCCCTTTCAAGATCTCCCACGACCGAGAGGTGTTCTCTGACCTGCTCCCTGAGGGA
>Ga0208879_1001719_pt1 | contig 20225 bp, 19 predicted proteins | sample Knorr_S15_td_Bot_FD_185605 | JGI IMG/M metagenome (GOLD analysis project Ga0208879, IMG submission 185605) | Marine microbial communities from Southern Atlantic Ocean transect - Knorr_S15_td_Bottom_ad_5009_LV_A (SPAdes) (version 2) | ecosystem: Environmental > Aquatic > Marine > Oceanic | place... | reverse complement strand
TCCATCCATTAATGGACAAATCAATTCAAGAACAATACAAGCAATTGGAGAATGACCATCTTCGTGTTGTGGATGAACTAAATATTTTACCCATTATGGCAGGGTCTGATTTAATGATTACAGACACGTCATCTGTTGCCTATGAATTTTTATCATTTGATCGGCCTTTAATTACGTATCAAGCACTGGCCCGTAAAGACAAAGGGATCAATATTCAAATTCCAACCGAACTTTCATCCGCAATAGAACGCAGTTTGAAGGATCCAGATGAATTGTCAACCAACAGAGCAAGTTGCCTTCGGGAAATTCACCCATATTCAGATGGATGTTCTTCTGATCGTGTGCAGCAAGCAATCGCACGCATTCTAAATGACGGACTGCTCAATGAATTAAAACAAAAGCCCTTAAATATTATCCGAAAATATCAAATTCGAAAAATGATTGATAGGAGTCAAACTAAAGGGTGATGAAAAAAACTAAAGTTTTATTCAAAATGTTTTACCTGTATCACAAGGCAGCCTTTGATCCTATAATTGAGCTGTTTGAGAACGATTTAAATTATGATGTTGCTTTATCTCTTACGCATGAAGTTGAAAGATCTTTTGGTTTTTATGATAAAGACGAAACAAATAAATATTTAAAACAATTTGAACAAGAAGGGCATCGGGTCAGTGATGAAAATGAACACTTTGATATAGTATTTGCTCCCGACGTTGTGGATGAAAAAAAGCATGAGGATGCTCTACTTTGTCTGGTTTACCATGGAATTACATTTACCAAGACAGTCACGTATCGAGAGTTAAAAAAACATGCTGATCATCGCTATATTATTTTTGCTGAAGGAGAGCAATCTAAAAAGTCATTAATAGAATCAGGTTGTTTGGGAAATTCTGAATTGCATACAGTCGGCTATCCGAAAATGGACCCATATTTTACTGATGGGGTTTTTAATAGAAATGAAATTCTAAAATCATTAGGTCTTGATCCGGAAAAACCTGTGATTTTGTTTGCTCCTACATATAAACCAACCTGTTTGTATGATTTAAAAGATGAGATTTTTGAATCAACAAAAGATTATAACTTGATTATCAAGCTTCATCATTATGCTTGGATGGGAAAATATGCATCTCATAAACAGCATAAAATATTTGAAGATCAAATCAATAATTACCCTCACGCAATTATCATACCAAAAGATGATTATAATATTCTGCCATTATTATTCGTTGCAGATACATTGATATCTGAAGCTTCCGGAGCAATTACTGAATTTTTAGCAACAGGGAAGTCCGGAGTTATTTATAACCTTGATCAGGAGAGTTTAAAACACTCAGATGGTGAAGCGCTTTTGGGATTTGATAATAGTGAGTATTTAAAAGATTCTTTTGTACATATCAATACTCCGGAGGAATTACAGGCAGGAATTGAGTTAGCATTAAATCCAACTGATGAAATGAAAAAAGCACAAAAGACTGATCAGGAAAAAATATTTTATAAATTGGACGGAAAAGCATCTGTGCGAGTTAAATCAGAAATTGAACGTTTGTTTGATGAGGGAAAGCATTGCTGTAATTTTTGATAATTAATTCAAGGTTGTTGCCGATATCCAATACTTTGTCTATTTTTAAATTGTACACTCTTTTCGTAACGATAATTATGTTCTCAATATATTAAGGAACAAGTATATTGACTAAGCCAACCTTTTAGAATATAACATTGAATTGAAATGAACCAATAGTTAGATTATTATTGCCTTTATTAAATAATCAACAAGAGAATATTCTGGAAGATTTATTATTGAATGATAGAAAAATCACGTAAAACAATTTTAATTTTATCCTTTGGAATGTTTTTATCAGCAAATCCTCAGTTAGATGAAAACAATTTAAATGCTGGTTTGCGAAGTGATGGTTTTTACCGCGTATGGATATTTTTTAATGATAAAACAGAAAGTGATAGTACACCTGGTAATGCGTTTCAAATAGCATTAGAAAACTTGAATGACAGGACAAGAATACGCCGTTCAAAAGTACGCCATTTTTCTCTTGTGGATGATAAGGATATCCCGGTTCCCACTGAATATATTGAGAAAATAACTTCCACCGGTGTTTTGATTCGCACAGTATCAAAATGGCTCAATGCTGTTTCTGTATCAGGGACCATTGAACAACTTAGGAGTATATCGGGTTTCCCATTTGTAAAGAAAATTGATCCGGTTTATGGCGGAAAACGGAAAATACCTGTTCAAAAATCTTTATTAAAAACTTCCACAGAATCTGAAGGAAACAATTATGGTCCCTCTTATAATCAACTTGACCAGATAAATGTCATCGCTGCTCATGGAGAGGGATATACGGGAACGGGGGTCCGGATCCTTATGTTGGATACCGGCTATTATAAGGATCACGAAGCTATCCATGAGGAGCAAATAATTGCCGAGTGGGACTTCATTAACAATGATGGAGAAACCCAAAATGAAGCAGGAGATCCTGACAATCAGCATAACCACGGCACATCTACTCTCTCCGTCCTTGGGGGTTGGAAAGATGGTCAGTTATATGGATCTGCTTATGAAGCAGAGTTTCTCCTGGCAAAAACGGAAGACACCTCTTTGGAGGAGCCAATCGAAGAAGATTATTTTGTCGCTGGTTTGGAATGGGGGGAAAGTCTAGGAGCGGACATTGCCTCATCCTCATTGGGATACATTGACTGGTATGAGTTTGAAGATTTAGATGGAATGACAGCAGTAACAACAATTGCAGTGAATACGGCTATTGAGAATGGAATGGTCGTCGTAACTGCAGTGGGGAATTCAGGTTCAGGTGGAATTGTTGCCCCTGCAGATGCATTTAATGTAATCTCGTGTGGAGCAGTGGATGAAAACGGAATGATAACTTCTTTTAGTTCCAGGGGACCGACTGCAGATGACCGCACTAAACCGGAAGTTTGTGCTCAAGGAAAAGGAACTTACTTTGCGACATCATCATCCCAAAATTCTTACGGTGTTGATGATGGGACCTCCTTTGCTACACCTCTTGTTGCGGGAGCCTGTGCATTACTATTGGAAGTCCATCCGAACTGGACTCCAACCCAGGTCAGAGACGCTATTATTAACACTGCAGATCAAGCAAGTGAACCCAACAACAATTATGGTTGGGGAATTATTGATGTCATGGCTGCGATTGAATATCGGTCACAGAATTCAATAATTCCAATTGAATACTCAATCTCTCTTCCCTTTCCTAATCCCTTCAACCCAATAATTTATTTTGATGTTAATATTTCCCAACAAAGCGAGATTACTCTTACAATCTTTGACATCTCTGGCAAAGAGGTAGAAAGACTTTGGTCAGCTGCCAAAGCAAAGGGAGATTACCCGCTCCAATGGAGAGCGAATGGTGCTTCTTCGGGAATTTATTTTATAAATTTGGACGGAGGAAACGGTTCAGTTACACGGAAAATCTGTCTGCAGAAATAATTAGTGATTATCAATTAAAATGCTTGTCAATTATACAAAATAGCCTTGAAATTTACCTTGAGCCGGACTCTCACATGAAGAACTTGAACCTACAATTCTTACTTGCCGTATTGCTGGCATCTCTCACATGGTTAAATGGGGAGAAAAACACACCTGATTATGCTGTTCCCATAGATCTCGAATTGTTCAACGGCGCAAATTCAATATTGCTAATCTGGACTCTTCCAAAGGACGCTGATACAGATTCGGTCATCATATATCGTTCAAGAGGGATAGGTTCTCAATATAAAATTATTGCAGAACTTGGGTCTGACCAGTCACGCTATAACGATAATTCCATTGATAATACAGAACGTTTTTTCTACAAAATCGAAGCGAAAAAAATTGATGGGAATTCATATACAAGCTCAAAAAATACACCGCCCTTCAGCCGTACTGTTCAGGTCAATGGATCTCTCCCAATTTTTTCCATAATTGGAGAAGAAGAAAATATTGTAGAAATTGACAACTTGATAACTGCACTTCTGATGCACGAAATATCATCTCTTGAATTGAATTTAGAGGGACTGACCCAAAAAGCATTTATTCAATTACTGATGAAGGCAAATATCAGGGCTTATCCGTGGGTTGAATTAACAATATTGAAGGATTTAGATCGGTTTGATTGGATAGAAAATCTATCAATATGGAAACCATTAGTTCAAAACATCAGCAGTGAACTCTATAGAACAGCTCCTTTTTATCGCAACCAATTTTTACTAACTCCAGAGGAATGGAAGAACCTGATCGAAGAAAAAACAAATTATCTGCAGGATCGTTTTGAAACATTATCCGAAGTATTTTATCTGGATAGGGATTATCTTTCCCAATTACCACCGGTTGTTGCAATTGGGCAGTCTAAATCTGTTGATAATAAAATTGAGATTCTATTATTGGTTTTGAATTCCAACGAGATTCATGATGAAAAAATTTCTCTTCTTAATGGGGATGAGCACATCAAAATTTCATCCCCTGAGAAATTAGATTCCGGAGATATTGTATCAGCATTTGTTCCTGATAACTGGGTTCAGGCAGAATTGTTCACTAATGAAGAATTTATGTTGAGCATTCCCCTAGTCCCGATTGAAAACGGCTCAGTTGTTATGACTTTGGATGGAGAATATTTTCTTTCAGATTCAAATAATATATTTTTATATCCTGCACTTAAAAAACAGGATTACTGGTTGAATGAACTTGTAATTCAGCCTGAATTTGGAACTGTGTCCTTGGAGATCGCAGGGAGGTCTGAAGATGTGAACGAATATGGAATATTTTTCACTGATTCACTTGTTTGGGAAATTACAGCGCTGCCATCGTTTAAGGTTTTATTCTTGGATTCTTCATTTTCATATGGAAACGAATCAAAACACTTTTTCTGGGTTCATTTGAAAGCTCGAGATGAGGATGAACTTTGGGAGGTAATTGAAAGCCGACCGTGTTTTATCAATAAAGTTTCTTACCAAGGGCGAATCCCGGACGGTGGTCCGTGGGAAAATGTGGGGTTTGCAACTCTTGGAGAAAAAAATGCAGCGGGGAAATCAACTGCTGACCATATGATTGTTCCCCAGATTTTTGTTTTATACCAAAACTATCCTAATCCGTTCAATGGAGAAACTGCAATCAGGTTTGATCTGCTTCAGCCGGCAAAAATCAGTCTCTACATTTCAGATGCTTCAGGGAGAATTATTAATGGGTTATTGGAACAAGAGGAGTTGCAGATCGGAACGTATCATTATATCTGGAGTGGAGAGAACCATTCGAGCGGAATTTATTTTTCTACTATAAATGCTGAGGTTGATGGATATTTACCGGTTGTATTCAGCCGAAAAATGATTTATCTGAAATAAATTTTAATGATAGAAACCTTTGAAAAACTCTGAAAATAACTTTAGAAATGTTTCCCTGAGCAGGCCCGATGAAGGAGGGGCGTTATTTATCCACCGTAGCGATGCCATCATATTTTGCTGGATTCAATATGACGACATTCATTGGTTTTTCAAAGCTTTCTGATAGGAACACAATTGATTACAAGAAGACACAATAACCGAAGTATTTCCATTATACTCCTTTTTCTGGTCGTAGGATGCGCAACCCATCCCACAGTGAGTACGACCCGCATGGAGAAAGGGATGTCATCGTATGGATATACTTTATCAGTAGAAAATATTCTTCCATATGCCTGGTTTCGGTATGCAACGTCCGATATTAGCAATATTGGATTTCGAATTGGTTTACCTGTATATGGCACAGGCATTGATTATAGCAGATTATTGTATTCAAAGGACAATAAATGGGATATCTTAAATGTCGCCTGGAGTTTCAATCCTAATCATAATATTGATTTTACCTATTACAAATTCACTCAAAAGAATCCGAAAAAACAGCGCATGGGGATGACCAGTTGGTGGGGATTACGAGGGATGTATATTCCTTCAGGAATAATGGGAAAAACAAGTACACGGATTGGATTTCTTTTTGGCGGATGGATGGGTAAAAAGCTAGGATATGAACTTGGATATTATCATGATTTTAATTCGATGCCCATTACTTCAATTTTCGATTTGAATTGGGATTTTAACAGTAAAGAAAATAAGGATCGGTACGGTGACACTCCTCACAAGGACCCTGCTTCAGGAATGCCCTCTGAATTTTCAAGATTGACCGGGATTTCCTTCCAGCTCTTTTTTGTGCTGAATCAAAAATCCGCTTTTAAACAGTAACAATCCTGGTCAAGTCCAGCGGATGAAAATCGGAGAATATAATCTTTACAGCATTGTAACAAGCACATTCGGTTTAGATGGGGGAGCTATGTTTGGTATAATCCCGAAACCATTATGGGAAAAAGAAGCCCCGGCTGATGATCTTAACAGGATTAAAATGGTAACACGATCACTCCTGCTGGTGAGTACAGATAGAAAAATCATTATTGATACGGGGAATGGAGAAAAGTGGCAAACAAAGTTCAGTGACATTTATGCAATAGATACAGAAACCATTAATCTGAATTTATCTTTAAAATGTTACGGTTATGTTCCTGAGGATATAACAGATGTGTTTTGTACACACCTTCATTTTGATCATGCTGGCGGTAACACCCGTTTGGATGGAGATAAGATTGTCCCCACATTTCCCAATGCCACCTATTGGATTCAAAATGAAAATTGGGAATTAGCTAATTCACCCTCAGAAAAAGACCAGGGAAGTTTTATGGCGGATGATTGGTCTGTGCTGATGGAAAATAACATGGTAAAATTTGTGGATGGAAAGGACGTGTTCTTACCGGGCATTGATGTTCATCTTACTTATGGTCATACCACCGGGATGATGCATCCCATTATTCGAGACAGTTCAAACACAATTATTTACATGGCGGATTTGATACCTATGGCTGCTCATATCCCCCTGCCCTGGGTCATGGCTTATGATATTCATCCTGCTGTTACGGCTCAGGAAAAAAAAGAAATATTACCCAAAATTGTGGAAGAAGAATGGATTATTTTTTTTGAACATGACCCGGTGTATCAAGCCTGTACTGTACAATTCAACGGGAAACATTATCAATTAAAAGAATCCATAACAATCAGTGGATGATATTGATAAAATTGATGCCCTTTTTCAAAGAGGATTACAGGCTTATCAGGATAAAGATTATTTTTCAGCGCATGATCATTGGGAGGAGTTGTGGTCAGATTATTATTTAGAAGACCGGTTATTTATACAGGCACTCATTCAAATGGCAGTCAGTTTTGTACATCTGGAAAATGGCAATTTAAAGGGAGCCAAAAGCCTTATGGATAAATCGTTGAAAAAGCTGAAGGAATATGGGGGGATTCAGAGAGGAATCAGGACGGATTTCCTCATAAAGAAATTGGAGGAAATTAGAGAACAATATAACCTGATTGATACTAGCGGAAACTTTAATTGGGATATGATTCCAGCATTAATTTGATTATGGATGTAAGTTTATTTATCAAGGATTTTGAAATGGGAGCAAAAGTATCCAACAAATTAACGGAGTTAGATTCTTTATTTGAGTTCTCCGAAAAAAGTTCAGATATATCTGATTCAACTCAATTGATTATAGTAGATCTTGACAATGAAGAAACTGGTAATGAGTTATTTATACATCAAATTTCGGTAGAAAAAAACGATATTAAAATCGTCGGATATATGAAGCGGGTACAAAAAACACATCATGAAAAGTTTAAAACGGCAGGATGCAGCATAATTTTACCGAAATCATCTCTGGTGAAGAATCTATCCACCTTTATCGAGAGTAAATGAAAGAGAGTAAAGCCGGAAAGATTCAACGTGCTGCTGAAATAGTTAAGCAGTTAAAAAAAACCTATCCGAATGCAAAATGTTCCCTCAATTACTCAAGTTCGCATGAGCTGTTGGTAGCGACTATATTGTCTGCTCAATGCACAGATCATCGTGTGAATCAAGTGACAAAAACAATATTTCAAAAATATCAATCACCACAGGCATTTGCTTATGCTGATGTGAATGAACTGGCAAAAGATATTTATTCCTGCGGTTACCATAATCAAAAAGCCAAAAGTATCCAGGGATCAAGTTTGGAGATAGTGGAAGAGTATAATGGTTCTGTTCCGGATAATATGAATGATTTAATAACCCTTCCGGGTGTTGGGCGAAAAACTGCGAATTGTGTACTGGGCGAGATCCATGGTTTACCGTCAATGGTGATCGATACTCACATGATACGTATCATGAATCTGCTTGGATTTACGAAATCAAAAATTGCTCATAAAATTGAAATGGAGATTATGAAGATATTTGCTAAAAAAGATTGGCTTAAGCTTACTCATTTGATCATAGATCACGGAAGAGCAGTCTGTATTGCACGCAGACCTCAATGCAGTGTGTGTTCATTATTAAATTATTGTCCGTCAGCAAACAGTTAACATACTCATTTGCACCCTTTTATTTACTTTGTAATTTTAAATGATTAATATATTTATATCATCCTATGCACTATTTAACTAAAACATTCCATTTCTGCGCTGCACACCAATACAGACACAACGATTGGTCAGAAGAAAAGAATTTTGAAATTTTTGGCGCTGATGCTAATGTACATGGACATAATTATGTGCTGGAGGTTACTGTAAAAGGAACGATTAACCCTGATACGGGGTTCATCATAGACCTCGGAGAATTAAAAGAAATTGTGAACACCCATATCATTGATATTTTAGATCATTCACGAATTGAGAAAGCAATACCATGGTTTCAGGATAAACAGCCTTCATCTGAAAATTTGGTTGTTTTTATCTGGCATGAAATCGCTTCCAGGTTAAAAGGAGCAGCGCTCCATCGTATTCGATTACAGGAGACCCCCACAATTAAAACTGATTACTATGGGCCAGGTCAATCCAAATGAATTTTAAATCCAAGTTTTATATAATATTAGCGGGAATATTTATTGCTTCACTTGTCAGTTCAAATCTTATTTTTCAGAAGTTTTTTACGTGGACTCCTTTTGGTTTATACACCTTTGAAATTTCGGTGGGGATACTCCCTTATCCAATTACCTTTTTGGTCACTGACCTGATTTCTGAATTTTATGGGAGAAAGAAAGCCGATCAGGTAGTCATTGCCGGATTAGTTTCAAGTTTATTTGTAATGGGGATAATTTTTGTAGCTGATTTAGTAAACAGTACATCATGGTCACCAGTTCAAAATGAGACTTTTCACACTGTTTTTGGATTATACGGTCCAGCAGTTTTTGCATCAATGACTGCATATTTAACGGCACAATTTATTGACATCCGGATTTTTCATTTCTGGAAGAGAATAACAAAAGGGAAAGCGCTTTGGCTGAGAAATAATGGGTCTACAATAATAAGCCAGCTTGTTGATACTGCGGCAGTACTTTTCCTTTTATGTGTTACCGGAGTTATAGAATGGAGTAGATTTACGTCATTATTGGAAAATGGTTTTTTATTTAAGGTAATTATTGCCATTTTAGATACACCGATTATTTACGGTGTTGTATATTTATTGAAAGGGAAAATGGAAATTGCACCTTATCAAGAAGGGTTAGCTTATGAAGGATCTTGAAAAACTGAAAGAAATAACAGAAATATTATTGAAGGAGATCGGTGAGAATCCGAACCGGGAAGGTCTTTTAAAGACTCCTGAACGTGTAGCGAAATCGTGGGAGTTTTTCTCGAGGGGATATCGTACAGATGTATATGACATTGTAAATGGAGCCATTTTTGAGGAAGATTGCAGTGAAATGATCGTGGTGCGTGATATTGAATTTTTCAGTATGTGTGAACATCATATGATACCATTTTTTGGCCGCTGCCATGTAGGCTATTTACCGAATAATAAAATCATAGGATTATCAAAAATTCCACGGATCGTAGATGTTTTTTCTCAACGGCTCCAAGTCCAGGAAAGATTAACAAACCAGATTGCGAAAACTATAGAGGAAATTTTAAATCCTGTTGGCGTAGGGGTTGTGATGGAAGGTCGGCATTTATGCATGCAGATGCGCGGTGTTGAGAAACAAAACAGTTTTGCCACAACATCAGCGATGCTGGGTGAGTTTAGGAAGTCAGCAGAAACAAGAGCCGAATTTTTAAGTATTATCAGCAAGGAACATTTTTAAGAATGGTGAGTTATGATTTAGCAATTCTTGGAGCTGGCCCCGGAGGTTATGTTGCAGCAATCCGGGCAGCTCAACTCGGAATGAAAACAGCCATTATTGAGAAAGATAAGCTTGGCGGCATTTGTTTAAATTGGGGCTGTATTCCTACAAAAGCATTATTGAAAAATGCTGAAATTGTACACTATGTCAAGAATGCAGAAAAGTATGGGATTAATATTTCTGATTATTCATTGGATTTTCCCCGCTCAATTGCTCGTAGTCGTGATGCTGCTGACAAGCTGTCAAAAGGGATTTCTTTTTTAATGAAGAAAAACAATATCAACCATATTATTGGAGATGGATGTCTTTCCTCTAAAACCACTATTGAGGTAAAAAATGATAAAGAAAAAGAAACTATTCGTGCTGAGAAAATAATTTTAGCAACTGGGGGCAGACCGCGAATGTTTCCCGGAATGGAATTAAATGGGGAATGTATCATTTCCTATAAGGAGGCAATGGTTTTAAAAAGCATTCCGGAAAAAATGATTATCATTGGGTCAGGCGCTATTGGAGTGGAATTTGCTTATTTTTATAATGCCTATGGAACAGAGGTTCATCTGGTAGAAATGCTTCCTAGGATTTTGCCCATGGAGGACCTGGACATATCCAAGGAATTAGCCCGTAATTTTAAAAAATCAGGCATCAAATTATATACCGAAACAAAAGTCAAAAAGATTGAAGGCAATAAGACTAAAGTCCAAGTGCACATGGAACAAAATGGGAAAATTGAAACTCTGGATGGGGATATTGCTCTGGTTGCAGTTGGTATTGCTGGGAATATCGAAAACATTGGTCTTGAAAAAGTTGGAGTTACAACTGATAACGGATTTATAAATATAAATGAATATAATCAATCTTCAATTCCTTCCATTTATGCCATTGGTGACGTAACCGGTCCGCCCTGGCTGGCACATGTAGCCTCAGCACAGGGACATGTAGCTGTGGAGCATGCTGCAGGGAATGAAATTGAACCAATAAATTATTCAAACATTCCAAATTGTACTTATTGTCAACCACAGGTAGCATCCCTTGGTTTGACAGAAGCCGTTGCTAGAGAGAAAAGTGATAATATCAAGGTGGGTCGCTTTGATTTCCGTGCCAGTGGAAAAGCTATGGCAACCGGTGATATCACCGGTTTTGTAAAGCTGGTTTTTGATCAAGAATTGGGGGATTTATTAGGTGCTCATATAATCGGTGCAGAAGCCACCGAATTGATTGCTGAATTGGGCATTGCAAAAACACTGGAGACCACCTGGGACGAATTAGCGACAACCGTGCATGCACACCCCACACTTTCCGAAGCAGTTATGGAGGCCGCTATGGATGCGAAAGGATACAGCATACATCAATGAACATAAAAGTTCAGGATTTGGGGATGTGTTCCTATCAGGATGCCTGGGATTTGCAAAAGAATATTCAAGCTAGACGAATAGCTGGTAATGATCGGGACACTCTTTTGTTAGTAGAGCATGAACCAGTATATACTTTTGGAAAAAATGCAAATCAAAATCATCTTTTACAGCATTACCCGGAAAACGTGCAGATTTTTAATATTGAGCGTGGTGGAGATATTACTTATCATGGCCCCGGACAACTGGTGGGATACCCCATTTTGGATCTACACAATTACAAAAAAAGTATCAGTTGGTATATGCGTTCCTTAGAGCAGGTAATAATAGATACTTTAGATATATGGGGACTAAAAGCACTCCGGAAAGAGGGGTTGACTGGCGTTTGGGTCGGAGACGAAAAAATTGCAGCTTTGGGAGTTCGTATCTCAAGGTGGGTAACTATGCATGGCTTTGCGCTGAATGTGAACACGGATTTGCAATATTATGATGGAATAATCCCCTGTGGAATATTGGAATACGGGGTAACATCGATGGAAAATCTGCTTAAAAATAAAATCAATATGGATGATGTAAAACAACATCTGGTTTCTTGTTTTCAGAATAAGTTTAATTGATTCCATTACAGTTTATTGATGAAAAAAGTTAATGATTTAAGTAAAAAGGATCTTATGGATCTATACCGCACCATGGTATTGGCCCGACAGTTGGATAATAAGATGCTTATAATGCTGAAGCAGGGGAAAGGTTATTTTCATATTGGATGTTCTGGACATGAAGCCGCTCAATTGGCAGCTGTACAATGGATGATACCCGGGAAGGATTGGGCTTATCCTTATTACCGGGATGCAGCCTTTTGCCTCGGCCTGGGCATGACCCCACGGGAACAGCTGCTCAGTTTTCTAGCCCGCAGGGATGATCCTAACTCAGGAGGCCGGCAAATGCCCCAGCATTATGGACATAAAGACCTTCGGATAGTAAGCCAATCCAGCCCTACGGGGTCTCAATTATTGCAGGCAGTAGGCTGTGCAATGACACGTAAATGGGAAAAGAGCAAAGAAATTGTTTATGTATCATGTGGTGAAGGTACCGTCAGCCAGGGAGATTTTCATGAAGCTTTGAACTGGTCCAGCCGGGAAAAACTACCTGTTCTTTTCCATGTAGAAGATAATAAATATGCAATCAGCGTTCATATTTCGGAACAGATTTCAGGAGGTTCTGTTTATGACATGGCAGCTGGATACCAAAACCTGGATCGTTTCGATGTGGATGGTACTGATTTCTTTGAAACAAGCGAGGCATTCAAAAAAGCCGCAGAGAGGGCTCGAAAGGGCAAAGGGCCAACAGTAATTGTAAGTCACGTGGTACGTTTGCTGCCTCATTCGTCATCTGATGATCAGCGGAAATATCGATCGAAGGATGAGCTGGAAAAGGATTTAAAAAAGGATCCGATTAAACGGTTTGAACAGCAGTGTACAGAAGGTGGTATTATCAATATGACGGAGCTCGAAAAGATTAAGACCGAAATTCAGCAGCAGGTTGATGAGGATGCTGCCTGGGCTGAAGATCAACCGCATCCAGATATAATCACTGCCTTCAATCATGTTTATTCCGATAAAAACCCGGAAAAGTCTCAGGAAGAAAAAAATATATCAGATAAGATAGTTATGGTTGACGCCATAAACCATGCTTTAAATGAAGAAATGGAACATAATGAAAAAATGGTAATTTATGGTCAGGATATTGCTGATCCCAAAGGAGGAGTTTTTACGGCAACTAGAGGTCTCTCCGAAAAGTATGGGAAAGAGCGTGTGTTCAATTCACCATTAGCCGAATCATCTATCATCGGCACAGCAGTTGGCATGGCTGTTACAGGATGGAAACCGGTAGTAGAAATACAGTTTGGTGATTATATCTGGACGGGGATGGCGCAAATCCGCAATGAGGTTGTCACCATGCGTTATCGTTCAAACAACGAATGGACGTGCCCACTTGTGATTCGTGTTCCGGTGGGAGGATATATTCACGGCTCTCTTTTTCATAGTCAGTCTATTGATGGTTTTTTTATGCATTTACCGGGAATTTATATTGCGTATCCTTCTACTGCTTCGGATGCGAAAGGTTTATTGAAATCAGCTTGTCGTATGGATGATCCGGTCATGTTCATGGAACATAAAGGATTGTATCGCCAGGGATATTGCAGTACAGCGGAACCGGATGAAAATTATCTAGTACCTTTTGGGAAAGCACGCATTGTTCAAGCAGGGACTGAACTTACGATTATAACCTGGGGAGCTATGGTACAGAAATCTATTGAGGCAGTAAAGGAGGCAGGGTTGAATCATGATGATGTGGAGATTATTGATCTGCGCACTCTTAATCCTCTGGATAAAAATACTATTGGAGAGTCTCTGGTAAAAACAGGGAAAGCCCTGATTGCTTATGAAGACAATATTACCAATGGTCCCGGAGCGGAGATAGCTGCTATGATATCAGGTGATTTTTTTGACTACCTGGACGGACCTGTAAAAAGAGTAGCTGCTCCAGATGTCCCGGTGCCCTACAATTGGTATCTGGAGGAAAAAGTATTACCCCAAACTGCAGACGTTGCTTCAGCAATAATTGAATTAATGGAGTATTAATATGGTCGTCGATGTAATCATGCCAAAAATGGGTGAGTCCATTACCGAAGGAACTATTTTAGAATGGCGAAAAAAGGTAGGTGATACCATTGAAATGGATGAAATTTTGCTTGAAATCGGGACGGACAAAGTGGATTCAGAAATACCATCACCCAGTGCTGGAAAAATCGTAAATATATTAGCTGACCTTAATGATGTAGTAGAAGTTGGTAAGGTCATCGCCCGGATAGAGACAGATACAGATAATGCACTATATGAAAAAGAGGAAACACCACCGACTGGGGCTAACCAATCAGAGCAAAAGTCAGAAGTAAATCAGACGAGTGGAGATAGACCTCCGCGAACTGATTCAGCAATACCGCCAAAATCTAAGCGCGAAGAGAAATTTTTCACACCGATGGTAAAGAAAATTGCACAAAAAGAAGGAATAAGTATGGAAGAATTGGTTTCCATACCAGGAACGGGAGGAAAAGGCCGTGTAACTAAGCAGGATATTTTCGCCTACATAAAAACAAGAGGAAAAGGTAAAACAGAATTCGTTTCATCGGAAGCAGAACAAGCTTCATCAACCGTCAAACCCCAAACTTTGGTTGATGAACGCATAGAAATGGACCATATGCGAAAACTTATTGCTGAGCACATGCGAAAAAGTGTGGATACTTCTGCTCATGTTTATGTCTTTTCAGAAGTGGATATGACCCACATCGTAAAATATATTTCTGAGAATGGAGACCAATTTAAAGAGAAAGCAGGATTTTCCTTGACCTACACACCCTTTATTGTGCTTGCCTGCATTCAAGCCCTGCAAAAGAACCCGGATATGAATAGTTCCTTAGAAGGAACGACAATCGTCCGCAAGAAAAATGTGAATATTGGGATTGCTGTGGCCCTCTCAGATGGACTTATGGTACCTGTACTGTCGGAATGTGAACGATTCGATTTTTTGCAACTGGCGCGAAGGCTGCAGGATTTAGTCAAACGAACGAGAGAAAATGCGATCTCGCCGGAAGAGCTTCAAGGGTCGACATTCACGATTACAAATTTCGGTGTTTTTGATGTGATTTCCGGAACACCTATTATCAATCAACCAAATGTTGGAATACTTGGTATCGGTACCATTAAGAAAAAACCGGTTGTGATTGAGACTGATGAACGCGACGAAATAGGCATACGAAATATGATGACGGTTTCCCTGGGGTTTGATCACAGGCTTATTGATGGCGCAGGGGGCAGCAGGTTTATTAATACTGTCTGTCAAAATTTAACGAAAATGGATATACAATCATTAGATTTATGAATCAAACCCAAACCGTAACGAACAAGCCGAAAATACGACTCCAAATTGGCCCGAATTATTCTTCCGTAAGAAATGTTGTTCGAGCGAATAACATGCATACCGTTTGCGAAGAAGCACGCTGCCCAAATATTTACGAATGCTGGGAAAATGGGACAGCAACCCTCATGATTTTGGGAAATGTGTGCACCAGGGCCTGCGGATTTTGTTCTGTAGCGACGGGGAAACCTGTCTGGGATGATCCAATGGAACCATTCAGGACTGCCATAACTGTCAAAAAGATGCGGCTTCGCCATGTTGTGATTACCTCAGTTGACAGGGATGACTTAAAAAATGATTATGGAGCGGAAATTTGGGCAGAAACAATTGTTCAAATACATTCGTCTGTTCCTGACTGTACCGTAGAGGTTTTGACTCCGGATTTTAAGGGATATTATCCTGCTCTGAAAAAAGTTTTTGATTCAAAACCGGAAATCTTTTCACATAATTTAGAATGTGTTGAACGAATAAGCAGAAAAGTACGCTCCCAGGCGAATTGGCAGCGCAGCTTGAGTGTGCTGCAGCATTCTGTAGATTATGGCTTGCATACCAAGACAGGATTAATGGTTGGACTTGGAGAAACTAAAAAAGAAGTGTTGGAAACAATGCAGCAGGCAGTTGATGTAGGAATAGAAATTTTCACGATTGGGCAGTATTTACAACCCACCAAGGCCCACTTACCTGTAGATCGTTATGTGTCTGAAAATGAGTTTTTTGATTATAAAGAAGCAGGTTTGGAAATTGGTTTTAAGGTAGTTGAATCGGGCCCCCTGGTGCGAAGCTCTTATCATGCTGATGATCAGATAAATAGATTATATTTGAATGGGTGAATAATTAACTCAATTCATGCCAAATTAACAAATAATTATTATTTGCCTGCCAGACTAGCATAGATAATTTTATGGTATGCTGTTTGTATCATAAAATATTAATTAAAAGAAAGTTACATTTATTATGGATGAAAAAATTGAAAAGGTACAGGATATAGAAAACGGGGGAGGCAAGACCTATCCTGTAATGCCCCTGAGAAACACGGTTTTGTTTCCTCAGCAGGTTATACCGATTTACATCGGACGGGAAAAATCTTTAAAGTTGGTCAACAGCTTAGGAAAAGAAAGCAAGCGTATTGTTGTTGTAGCTCAAGAAGATGGTTCCGTTGAGGATCCCCGCCCTGAAGACCTGTATTCCTATGGTACACTGGCAGTTGTTTTAAAGGTATTTGATATGCCTGATAACAGCAAATCAGCAATTGTTCAAGGTGTTGAGAGAGTAAAAATTCTTTCTTATGTTGAGAATGATCCTTTTTATAGAGCTGTGGTTGAAGAAATCGAAGTTCCAAATCCTTCTTCCGATGATCTTGAACTGGATGCATTAACCAAAAACCTGAGAGGGAGCTTTAGTGAATTGATTCAGGTCGCCCCAAACCTTACTGAAGAGCATTCAGGAATGTTGTCTAATATCCAAAATCCTGCCCGGCTGGCAGATAGGGTAATCTCACTTTTAACGGTTCCCAATGCAGAAAAACAAGCAATCCTGGAGGAAATGGATATCAAAAAACGGGTAGAAGAAGCCATGACCATCCTGACCAGGGAAATCCAGCGCATAAAACTTGGGGAAGAAATCCAGAGCGAGGTACAGGATGAAATCACTAAGTCTCAGCGGGAATATTATCTCCGGGAACAGTTGAAGGCCATTAAAAAGGAATTGGGAGAGGATGAAGCCTCAGTTGAACTCAAAGAATTAGAAGATAAAGTAATCAAGGTAAAAATGACTGAGGAAGCTGAGAAAGTAGCATTGAAGGAATTGGATCGACTTTTAAAAATTCCGACTCAGTCACCGGAGTATTCCGTTTCCAGAACTTATGTGGAATGGCTGGTTGATTTACCCTGGAGCAAATCGACGAAGGATCAGCTTAATATTGGAAAAGCAATAAAGATCCTGGATGAGGATCATTACGGTTTACGTAAGGTAAAAGAGAGAATATTGGAATATTTGGCGGTACGGGCATTGAAACAGAAAAAAGATCCCGACGGCACAGTACGGGGACCAATACTCTGTTTTTCAGGTCCACCGGGTGTAGGGAAAACATCGCTTGGAAAATCAATTGCGCGTGCAATGAATCGGGAGTTTATCCGAATATCGTTAGGAGGTGTTCGGGATGAAGCGGAGATAAGGGGACACAGGCGGACTTATATCGGAGCGCTCCCTGGAAGGATAATTCAATCCTTGAAAAAAGTCGGAACGAATAATCCGGTGTTTATGCTTGACGAAATCGATAAGCTTGGATCTGATTTTAGAGGAGATCCATCGTCTGCAATGCTGGAAGTACTTGATCCTGAACAGAACTTTTCTTTCAGCGATCATTATCTTGAAGTCAGCTTTGATTTGAGCAAGGTCATGTTTATTGCAACTGCAAACTATAAGGACGCAATTCCCCCTGCACTGAGGGATAGAATGGAAATATTAGAATTTTCCGGGTATATTGAAGATGAAAAAATTAAAATTGCCCAGCGCCATCTCATTCCAAAACAGATTGAGGAAAATGGACTGACATCCAAAGATGTCTCTCTCGATGTACACGGGATTAAAGAAACCATAAGATCTTATACCCGGGAAGCAGGTGTCCGAAATCTTGAAAGAGAAATTGCCAATATTTTACGGAAAATTGCCCGGGCTAAAGTGGAAAAAAAGATCAAGAAAGTCAAAATTTCAAAAAGGAAAGTAAATGATTATCTTGGTTCACCGACCTTCTATTCTGAAATTGCTGAACGAGCCACAAAGCCGGGAGTTGTGACCGGACTGGCGTGGACCGCAGCCGGTGGTGATATTCTGTTTATCGAATCTTCAAAAATGAAGGGTACCGGAAAACTAACTCTAACGGGACACCTGGGAGACGTGATGAAAGAATCCGCAACCGCGGCGTTAACCTATGTTCGTGCACATACTGATATACTTGGCTTTGCAGAAGATTTTCATGAAAAAACCGATATACATGTTCATGTACCGGCGGGAGCGATTCCCAAGGATGGCCCCTCTGCCGGGGTTGGTATGTTTATATCTTTGGTCTCAATGTTATCAGGTGTACCAGTGAAATCAGGTGTTGCCATGACAGGGGAAATTACACTGAGGGGAAATGTATTGCCAATCGGAGGAGTGAAAGAAAAGGTAACTGCGGCTCACCGTTCCGGAATCAAAACAATTATTCTTCCTGATCATAACCGAAAGGCCCTGGAAGAAATCCCTGATCATATCAAAAAGGATCTTTCATTTCATTTTGTGAAAGAAATTATGGATGTAATTGATATTGCCATACCGGGAATCAACAAAAAACAGAAACAGAAGAAAACATCCACCAAACCCAAAGCGAAGAAAAAATAGAAAAGAAATAAAATTGGGCGCTTAGCTCAGTTGGTCAGAGCGCCGCCCTTACAAGGCGGAGGTCACAAGTTCGAGCCTTGTAGCGCCCACAACTGAGATTTACCATTTCTCTCTGATGGAAGCCCAAGTTTCCCGACGAGAGCTTTCTGTCTCTGTAATTATAGAAAAATAGTAAATTGTGGATACATAAACTGTGGATACAAGACTAAAAACTACTAATAAAGAAAAACTTGCTCAATTATCTAAATCCAAAGGACTATCAAAGCAAGACGTAGTTAATAAATTGATAGAGGACGCTATTTAACAATGAACTTCTGTCCAATAAGTGACTCAACACTTAATCATTATATAAATTTAGATAATATTAAAGAGATTAAATTTACTGAGAAATTTAGAAATGCGGGTAGTGAGGTGACTAAGATTTGGGAACAAAAAGTTAGAATATGGTACTTAGGTGAGGTGGCGTGTGAAGATTATTGGCTTACAGAAAGAACAACACGAAATTTAAGAGATAGAATAAAATAATTATTTCGTAATAAATATATATTTTAACAGTTCACGAAGGAAACAAGACACAATAGACATTGTAATTATATAAAATAATTATTTTAGTAGAAAGATAGAGCTATGGTTTCCGAAAGAGAAATAGAAGAAAAAAAAATAAGTAGGATATATTATATGCTGAAGACAATAAAGTGGATTTTTATAACAGTAGGAGTTGCAACACTCGTTTATAAAGTTGTCGGTTACTTTAGATGAAAATAATTATTTTATTATCTCCTTCTTAATTTTATAATACTAATTTATTTTAAAAATATAACTTTTCTATTTGAAATCGTACTTTTTACTTTTGTAATTTCTGACTATCGTTATTTAACTATTTCTTGGAGGACTTCTGGTTCTGGTAACGATAAAGTAAAATTACTAACATAACAGAGGTACTAATATGAAACCCTCCAAGAAAGAAAAAGCTGGTATCACCTACCAGAACACACTAACCCGAAAACAAATCGTACACAAAACCGGATGTCCACACTACACCGTGGATTATCTTAGGCAGTGTGGACGGTTGCCCATCATAGCCGAAAGTCTAAAACGAGGTGTTCCTACCTTGTTTCATCCTGACAGTATAAAGATCGTCCAGGATCATTTTGACAGACGCTATAAATCCTGCTGATTTAGGTAGACTTCTATCAGCGGTAAATAGACGCCCGTCACCGTGGTTCACTGTTAAGGAAGCTTCGGAGTACCTACGGAGTTCTGAGCGTCAAATTCGCCGTTATATCGACCATAATCACCTTAAGGCGAATAGATTACCGACTGGTTC